>Ga0080004_1201511_pt1 | contig 21388 bp, 21 predicted proteins | sample WasSprMetagenome_FD_69207 | JGI IMG/M metagenome (GOLD analysis project Ga0080004, IMG submission 69207) | Sulfidic aquatic microbial communities from Washburn Spring, Yellowstone National Park, USA - WS (SPADES assembly) (version 2) | ecosystem: Environmental > Aquatic > Thermal springs > Hot...
ACGTCGAGTAGCCTAGCCTTAAGACGTGGCTCTTGATAACTCCAACTCTATCACTAGCTCGCGTAATGAACTCTCTATACTCCTCTGGAAGATCTAAGACACCAAGGTGGCTCTTATCCATCCTAAGGACTATCTTCGTGTTAGTTAATTGAAGGATGATGTCATGTACGTCTCTGGGACTATGAGTACTGAAGACTAGGCCTAGCTTGCGCGCTCTACCAAGCCTAGCGATCCTATCGATCATCGCCGACACGTTCTCTATGTACTCTTCAACACCACCTCTACTGGGGAAGAACCTGTGAGCTTCATCGATGAATATGAGGACTGGCTGAGAGCTCATTCTATACCTGCTCTCGATCAGCTTCCACTCAAAGATCTTGTTTAGGATCCTAAAGGCTACAATGCTTATCGTCTTCTCGGGGTCTGCCATGGAATGTAGTTGTAAAAACTCTAGATCGACGACTATCGGATACCCGTTAAATAGTTGAAAGTGCTTATCTAGGATCTCACCTATTGGCGGCTCATATAGGTACTTATCCTCTCCAACACCCTTAGTGTACACATCAAATATCCCGGTATCTATGATCGACGCTATCTGCCTAATCATGTTTTCAAGAGTGCTCTTATGTATCGCTAGGTCTCTAATGATCTGTACAACGTACTCTCTATTAGGATCTAATACGACACCTCTCGGCTTAGTCACCCTCTCCTCAATTCTAAACCTAGCTTCTTTGATCGCCTCGTAGAGGTCGTAAATAGTCTCTATCACGGCCCCCTTAGCGCTGAGAGCTTGGAGTATTCTCTGAAGAGCATCTTTAGCCTGCCTTGTAAAGTACGGATTCAATGCAACAAGCTCTTTTGGTGTGAAATCGCGAAATCTCAACGCGTATGGAATAACATAGTAGTAGGCGTCTCTAGTCGTATATCCATAGTTAATCCTAACCTTAACCTTAACAAACCTTAATGGAGCGGTCTTGCCTGGCTCTTGAACAACTTCGATCTCCGCGATCTCCCCGCTCCACCCAAACCTCGAGATTATGGGGTTGATGATCCCCTTGATGTAGTCTTCAGCGATGGCCTTCAAGATTCTAGCCCAGCTCTCGTACTTATCAATGTACTCATCGACAACACTGCGCGTCACTGGGAGTATTATCACCACTCCATCGAGCTTATTGATTTGATCTAGTACTTTCTTAGCAAGTCTCGATTCATCTTCGCTAACCCCTCCTGTGAATAGCCATGGAGGCTCTAGTGGTATAGTGACGTAGTCTTTGTTCGGGTCGAAGATGACTATGCTGGGTCTTTCACCAATCAACTTATAGCCAGAGTGCATAGACGCGATCATGTTTTTCAATAGAGTCGTCTTTCCACTACCCGTCGTGCCGAGAACGAGGATGTGTTGATAGAAGGCTCTTAAGGGGAGTAGTAGTGGAGCGTTACCACCAAATAGCGGAGTATCGCCCACTGTCGAGTAGCCGAGGAAGACCCCCTCTGTGGGTAGTCCTAGCACTCGCTGGATCACCTCTGGGTCTGTCAATAGCACTACTGGGCTCTGAGGCTCGATCACGATGTTTGCGACTCTCACCTCGTCTGTCTTGGTATCATAGGCTAGTAGAGGCTTCGCTTTGATCCTCGTTTTAGTTAGAAGACCAGAAGCTTCAGCATGTGGAATGGGGAAGTACATGTCGGGTAAGTCGAGCTCTGCAAGCACGTCTCTCCTCTCGACACTAACAACCTTCAAGCTTATCACATTGAGCGTCTTGATGTCAACAACTCCTAGAAGACTGCCTGCTTGAGCTATGAGGTCGTAGTTTTCGAAGTACACCACCGGGTCAACATCGAATACGACGTAACCCCCCTCTTCATCGATGTAAGAGGGGCTTGTTCGAGAGACATAGCCCACTATTCGCCCAAGCTCATTAGCGAGCTTAATAGCGTCGTTAAGTCTCTCTTCAAGCACTTTTACAACACTGTCTGAGCTCAAGAAACACCGCCACCAGAATTGATCTACCCAATAGAGCCTTTTAAGGAGAGATGGGGATGTTCATAGAGATCAACCTAGATCAATGTAATGTACCTACCAGTAGACTCCTCGCTTAACCCGGTCAAATATAGGAGGTATGTGACTAGAGATGACGAGATCTTTTTAACCCTCTTATCGACTACGAGGATGCTTAGTGGGAATAGGCCACCAGCGTGTATACTATCGTACAGCAGTATGCCCAGCGAGGATCTATAGATTTCACTGCTAGACTCTGGCACCTCGACTCTAAAGACAACGTAGTTTCCTAAGATGGCTACGGAGGGGTATAGCCTCCTGGGGACTATGAAGTACCACATAACTTTGTAAAAACCTTTAAGCCCCAGCTCAGCTCGGATCGGGCCGATTACTAGAGGTGTGTTGGAGGGGGGCTTCAACCTAGTGATCAGGGTTTCGATGTACGCTTCATCGTTTATCTTCCCGCTGGAAATCCCGAACGGGTCAAGGCTGGATAAGTAGTAACTCCGCATTAACCTTTTAACTACGCCGATGACGTGTACTCCCGTTTGAGTTAGTTTTGAGATTAATTTAAGCCTAGCCTCGTTCAACCTGTCAATGTTTACGAGGTAGGTGCTCACTCTCTCCCTCAACCCCTGACTGGCAACTTCGACGGTTAGAGCTCTTGGATAAGCCAGGGGGCCATCTAGGAAGAGAGCAGTGGAGGTGGAGAGTAGTGGCGATTCGATAAACCTCTCAAGGAGGCAGTTCTCCAGTGACAATCTAAGCTCGATGAGAGCTGCGTGTTTGTTGTAGGAGCTAGTATATCGCTCACCAGCCGGGTTTTGAGTGATGACTCCTGGAACATCTACCAGCCCCCTATAGACCTCCTCACCTGTATCGAGCTCTGGTATCACCAGTAGGTGCTTACAAATGGGCTCTTCAAGTCCTAGTATAGAGGTTGTCGTTGGAACATCCAAGCCCCTGCCACTAAATCTACTAAATACGCTTCCAGCCCCTACGCCTATGAACACATATGGGGTTTCAACAACACGAGTGCTAGAATCAAGCGCAAACACGTCTCTTTGAGGCTTCAGCGCTCTATACTCAAGGGGCTTCAAGACGTTTCTATCTAAGATCTCAACCTGCTTACCTCCAGGCTCCTCTATAAGCTCTATGCCGCCTACTTGCTGATCGACCTTCGATACCCTCGCTCCACTAGAAACCATCTTTCTTACTTCGTCAACGATCCTCGCGATGTGCTTCATATATACCCATCTATTCTTATGATGTTTAAATAGCGATTCATATATCTACTGTGGTTAGCGACATCGAGGTGCTTATATTGTGGAGAAGAGGAAGAAAGTACTTATTCTCGGAGATTGGGACGCTGATGGAGTAGTTGCAACCGCCTCACTGGTCTATAGTCAAGAGATTTTACGCAAGTACCCGTTAGAGGGTGATGTTGATGTTGAGAAGATACCAGTAGATCCTGATAGGTTAAAGTTTCTACTTGGAAAACTCGGTGGGTCATATAACTACGTCTACTTCCTAGACATCCCATATAGCGAGGCTGTGAGTGGGATTGTAAAACTCTTAAAACAGCATTTTGGAGTAGAGAGGGTGGTGATAGTTGATCACCACATAGCTAGCGTTCAAAAGATCAACGAGCTCAGATCCATCTTCGACGAGGTCCTCGTAGACTACAAGAAGCCCACTTCAGTCCTTCTCTACGAGGAGCTCGTGAAGAGGGGTATTAGCGTTCACACAAAGCTTAAAGAGTTCGTCGAGGTCATAAAGTACATGGATGCTGGTAGAAGAATACCTGAGAAGTACATGAAGCTGTTCGAGCTAGCTAAGATGATATCAAAGGCTCTCACAGCTATTAGAAACGAGGAGTTGTGGGAGAAGACGGTTAAGTGGCTTGCAGACCCCACACCCTCACCTATACCCCTCAACGAGCAGACGTGGATAACTGTAAAGAAGGTTATTGAGGAGAGAGATAGGGAGGTCACAGATGTGGCCATGAGGTTAGCGCTAGGTGCTGTTAAAGTCGGAGACTTTAGATTTGTAGATGCTAGAGGTTTATGGAAGAAGAGAGGCGCCACAGCACTAGCCTCTAAACTCTCACTAATCCTTAAAGCCCCCGTGGCCATGCTTGCTGGGACTAATAGAGGCTACTCTCTCCTGATAATAAAAGCCTCTGGTGGAAGGGCGTTTAGAGTTGCAAAGTTTCTACTAGCTGAAGGGGTCGCGCAGGACATAGCTGGACACCCCAATCTCGCGATAGTTAGAGTGCCTAAGGACATCGATAAGAAGAGCCTAATTGAGCTCTTATATCAAGCTCTCTACTACACATCGTAGGTGTGTCTAGTATTGAAGATATTGTTCCTAAAAGAATCCACCTTCATGCACAAGCCAACGCGCTATCACCCAGAAAACCCTCGACGCGCTGTTGAAGCTAGGTCTGCGCTGATCTCCGAGGGCATACCAATAGTTGATATAAGCGTTCAAGGGGTTGACATCCTCGAAGCTCGAAGACTCGCTAGGAGGGTTCATAGTGTCGACTATGTGGAGCTCCTAGAGAAGCTCTCCAGGAGAGCCCCCGTGGATATCGACGAAGACACGTACATGTCTAGAGATACCCTTGAGCTGGCCCTTGTATACTTCTACGAGGCGTATAGGTCTGCAGCTGAATCGAGGCGAGTATTCATCTTGGGGAGGCCTCCCGGGCACCACGTCGGCTACAATGGCGCAACTCCAGGGGTTTTAACGCAAGGCTTCTGCATACTGAACAATGCAGCGGCGGCCATCTACGGCTTCATGGATGCTGGGTATAGAAGGCTATTGACTATAGACTTCGACGCTCACCACGGCAACGGTACCATGGAAATATTCTATAAGCAGAGGGTGCTTCAAGTGGACTTCCACCAAGACCCCGCCACTTTGTACCCACACACGGGGTACCCAGATGAGCTTGGCGAAGGCGATGGCTATGGTTACAAAGTCAACATAGTGCTACCTAGATATTCAGGCGACGACCTGTTCCTAGAACTTCTAGAGATGATCAAGCGGGTGATAAGCCGCTATAACCCGGAGGCTGTGGTGGTCTCTGCCGGGTTTGACGCATTCGAGAACGATGGATTATCAGATCTCGCTTTAACAGAGGTCTCCTACTACCAGGTTGGGCGATTCATCGCAGAGCTCGACGTTCCCACAGTAGCTGTTTTGGAGGGGGGTTATGGTATAGGCCTTAGAAGGGGGTTACCAGCTTTTGTAAAGGGGCTTAAGTCGGAGGTAGTAGAGTATCCACTACTAACCACTACCCCTGCGAGCGCGAGAAGAGCCTCACTAGAGTCTGCGAAACGCGTAATTGAGAAGGTCGTTGGGAGGATTCATGGAGCGTAGAGGTCTCTATGAACAAGAGGTTAAATTCGAAGTTGTAAGCGTTGAAGATGTACAGAGGTTCTTAGAGCGCCACGGCTTCACGAAGCTAGATGAGTGTGTAGAGGTAGACTACTACTACAACCACCCCTGTAAGAGTTTCCAGACCACAGATGAAGCGCTGAGATTGAGATTGAGAAAGTGTACGAACAGCGTCACTGCGACTTTAACATATAAGGGGCCACGTATACGAGGCGAAGAACATGTGAAGAAGAGAGAGGAGATAGAGCTCTACTTCGATTACCAGGAGCTGGCAAAGATCGCTCTACTTCTCGATAGACTTGGATTTAAACTAGTTTTATCTTTCACCAAGACCCGAACGCTGTATCAAAACGATGGACTAAAAGCCTCGATCGACCATCTCCACGGAGTGGGCTACTATCTCGAATTAGAGCTAGTTGATGAGCTAAGCAAGCAACTAATGACCAACCTAGTCTCGAAACTTGTTCATGAGTTAAAGCTAAAGCCTGTGGAGAAAACCTATCTAGAGATATGTCTCGAACTAGCAACATGTAAAGCGCCGTTTACGCATCAATGAGCCTTAAATAGCTATCAACGTTATTGTCATACACCCCCCAAGCTACTCTTACTGGCTCTACCTTGAACACCCCGAACGCGTCTAGGGTGCGTTCACCAATTAATAAGCCTAACTAGAACACCTCTTCGCCGACTTCTATTCAAAAACTACCATCACGGAGTCGTTTAACAACGAGACGCCTCTATCTACTTGGTGAACGATCTAAGCTGGTGCGGGTTCGAGGGGTCTAGCTCCTGCGTGTTTCGAGCTTCTTCTTGATCTTGATTATCCTAATTACCTCCTCGCGCCCCATCTCGTCGAACTTCATTGTGAGGTACTTTATCGTCCTCTCGAGTCTAGGTATGTAGATCTTCTCGAGCATGCTCACTATCCTCCTTAGCCTCCTAATTTCCGCGCCAATATTCACTAGTATCTTCTCGTACTCTGCGATCTTCGCTATCAACTCGAGTATCTCTCTTCGAGAGACCTGTATATCTGAGAATTCTACAGGTATGTGTGGCTGTGGCGCTGGAATATCTGCGAACCTATATGTGTAACACCATATACCCATCACGTTCTTGTAGCCCACTTGAAGCTTTAGCGTCTGTGGAATAGTTGCTGAGAATTCTTCAACAGCCTCTAACCCGTGTAGATAGAGCGAGGCGTAGTAGCTAGCATACGCTCTAGCCAGTAGCTCGTTTAGTCTAGACCTAGCCTCAACAACCAACTTTAACGTCTCTCTAAAGGTCTCTAGTAGATATGTCTCTCTATCCCTCAGTAGGTTGTAAAATCTCCTCGCTAGAGCGAGCCTCCTCCTAAGTCTCAAGAGCTCTATTCTAGTAGGTCTGGGTATCCTAATGATCTGCGCGCTCATCTCTGAGACCTGTACTTCGGGTGGTACTTCTTAATTAGCTCCTCTTTAATGGTTAACTCCTCCTCTGGCAGGATACTCAGAAGCTCCCAGGCTATATCTAGCGTTGTCTCGATGTCCCTCCTCTCGTATTCATCCTGATTTATAAACCTCGACTCGAAGACGTCTGCAAACTCCAAGTACTTTTTATCTCTCTCAGTCAACGACTCTGTCCCAACAATAGCTATGATCTCGCGTAGCCTCTGACCCTCAGCGTATGCCTTGTAGAGTTGACCAAACACTGCTGGGTGGTCCTCTCTAGTCTTGCCAGGCCCTATACCCTCTTTCATCATTCTAGATAGCGATAAGAACACGTCTACAGGTGGATATATGCCTTTACGCCAGTAGTCTCTAGATAGAACTATCTGGCCCTCCGTTATGTAGCCCGTTAAGTCTGGTATTGGGTGAGTTATGTCGTCGTCTGGCATCGTGAGTATTGGCATTATTGTAACACTACCTTTCCTCCCACGCACTCTGCCAGCTCTCTCATACATCGTCGCGAGGTCTGTGTACATGTAGCCTGGATACCCCCTTCTACCGGGCACCTCCTCTCTCGCAGCAGAGATCTCTCTAAGGCTCTCGCAGTAGTTAGTCATATCGGTAAGTATTACGAGGACGTGCATGTCATGTTTCCACGCTAGGTACTCGGCTAGCGTCAGAGCTGTTCTAGGTAGAGCAAGCTTCTCGACCGTGGGCGCCGAAGCAGGCGCTATGAAAGCGGCTGTCCTATCTATAGCGCCCATCTTTTTCAACTCGTCGAGGAAGTACATCGCCTCTTCAAACGTGACTCCAATAGCACCGAAAACCACAGCGAAGCTCTCCTCTCTACCTTTCACTTTAGCCTGCCTCACGATCTGCATTGCGATCTTGTTGTGTGGTAGGCCGCTACCAGAGAATATGGGTAGCTTCTGCCCTCTTACAAGCGTTAACATGCCATCTATAACTGATATGCCAGTCTCGATGAACTCCGAAGGCGGCTCACGCAGCGCTGGGTTTAATGGTGCTCCATGTATATCCATGTACTCCTCGGACACAACCGGTGGGCCACCATCTATGGGCTTAGCTAGCCCGTTGAACACCCTACCAAGCATGTCTACCGAGACCGGTATAGTCAGCCTCTCGCCGCGTACTTTTACAGCTGTCTTGCCTGGCGCAATGCCCAGAGACGAGCCGAATATCTGTATAACGGTCACGTCTCTAGATACATCTACTACTTGTCCAAACCTCGTTTCGCCATCAATATCCAGCTCTACCAGCTCGCCATAGCCTATGCCAGGCATTGACTTGATAAATACTAGTGAGCCGCGCGCGCTGTAAATCTGCCTAGTGATCCTAGTGTAGAGTCTAACCTCCACTAGCTTCACCTAGAAGGCTCTCCACCTCCTTCTTAAAAGCCCTTCTGAACTCCTCGTAGAGCTTTCTAGCCTCTTCGAGTGGGTACAGCTTGAACCTATATATCAGGTATGGAGACTTCAACTCCCTAATCTTAAACACTGGAACACCCCTCTTCACCAACTCGAGACTAGCGTTGTAGAATTCTACAATGGCGTTCATTATTAAGACCCCCTTCTCGAGGGGGGAGTACGCGTCGTTTATATCGTACTCGTTTTGCTGTAAAAAGGCCTCTCTAATCATTCTCGCGGTCTCTAGTAGTAGCTTATCCTCCTCTGGCAGCGCCTCTGGACCCACGAGCCTGACTATATCTAGCAGTTCTGCTTCGCGCTGTAGTATCTTTAAGAAGAGGCTTCTATACTCGTACCACTTACCCGCTAAGACTTCATTTAGATTCTCCTTTAGGAAGTCTACGTAGAGGCTGTAGCTCATGAGCCAACTTATAGCTGGGAAGTGCCTCCTAGTGGCTAACTCGTAGTCTAACGCGTAAAGCGCTTGGACATATCTCAGCGTGTTCCTCGTGACAGGCTCGCTGAAGTCTCCACCAGGCGGCGAGACGGCGCCTAAGATCGTTAGGCTACCAACCCTCCTCGGGTTGCCCAGCGCCACCACTCTACCGGCTCTCTCGTAGAAATCTGCCAGCTTGCTAGCTAGGTACGCGGGGAAGCCCTCTTCACCAGGCATCTCCTCCATCCTACCACTAATCTCTCTCATCGCCTCAGCCCACCTACTTGTCGAGTCTGCCACTAGCAAGACGTCGTAGCCCATGTCCCTGAAGTACTCCCCTATGGTCGCGCCCAGCAAGACGCTAGTCTCTCTAGCTGCCACTGGCATGTTACTCGTATTCGCTATAAACACAGACCTCTCCATCATAGGCCTACCGCGCCTTACATCGAAGAGCTCTCTAAAGCTCTTTAGAGCGTCAGCCATCTCGTTGCCTCGCTCACCGCAGCCGACGAATATCGCTATGTCAGCGTGACTCCACTTAGTAAGAGACTGTAAGAGCACAGTTTTACCTGTGCCGAAGCCTCCTGGTACAGCTGCTTTACCACCCTTCGCTATCGGGAAGACTAAGTCTATTACTCGCTTACCGGTGACTAGTATTTCGCGTGGTGGCAACTTCTCCACGAATGGGCGTGGGACTCTAACGGGCCACACCTGGTACAACTTGACTTCGTGCTTTGTGCTACCCGCAGAGATCACAGCTATTGTGTCTTCTACCGTGTACTCGCCATCACCCGCTATCCACTCAAGCACTCCCTTAACGCCTGGCTGTACCATTATGTAGTGGTTTACGATCGGGGTCTCCTGGACAGACCCCAGGATGTCCCCTTCACCAACGACGTCGCCTACCTTGGTCTCTGCATTCCTCTTAAAGACCCACTTCTTGCTCCTATCGAGAGCGTTGACTTTTACGCCTCTCCTAATGAATATGTCCCCTGTTAGCCTCCCAATTTCTAGCTCTGGCCTCTGTAGGCCATCGTAGATGGTTCCAATGAGTCCAGGACCCAGTTCAGCTGAAAGCGGCTTGCCAGTCGCCTCTACTCTCTCCCCCACAGTCAGCCCGGTCGTCTCCTCGTAAACTTGAATATACACCTTCTCGCCTCTGATCGCTATTACCTCCCCGATCAACCCCTCGTTACCAACATACACCACTTCATACATTTGTGGAGACTCTAGCCCCTCAGCAACTACTAGCGGGCCCGCGATCCTGTATATTCTGCCAACTCTAGTGGGCATTTCAGAGTGACACCTCGTATCCGATTACCCTCTGAGCGTATTTCCTGTAGTACAGAGTAGGATTTTGTGCTAAAAACTCCTTTGTATCAGGTATAACTGTTACCAGCGGTGTTAGACCCCTCTCATTGAGGTTCATGTGGTCTAACCCAAGCTTCCGCATTATAGACTCCTCGACCAGTATTAGGCCAACGTCTCTCCTAGACTTGAAGTCTACTATTAGCTTGTACGCCTCCTCGGGTTTGTCAACCACGTAGACCTCGCTAAAGCCTAGTACTCTGTAGAAGCTCGCAGACTCCCTATTAGTTACAACCACCACTCTCTTCGACTCGGTCACCACGGCTTTAGTCGCCTTGAGTATATTATTTTTAGCAGTCTATATTTGAGTAGCCTATCAACGCCGTATAGAGCTACGAGGTCTACAAGCGTGTTGGTGTAGTAGAGGGCATTTCTCGCAACCTCGTAGAGCGCCAGTATAGCTCTACACCAGGATTTCACTGGGTCGCTCTTATCTCTCAGAGCCTCCTCTATTCTTGCAAGCCCACTCTCAAAATATATACTGCCAGCCCCACCGAGGTGTCCAAGGCCGATATTCACGAGCTCTTTTAGTGATATATCGCCCAGGGTTGCCTCTGTAACTAATTTCAAAGCTTTTAAGTTGTCGTGATACCTCGTGTAGAGGAGCGCATCTAGTAGGGCGACTACTCCGAGAGCTCTATCACAGTCCTCTCTCACCTCGCTACAGCTCGATCTAAGCCTGGATAGGCGTCTCGATATAATACAGCTGAATTTATCTACACCTATACACTCGCTGTAATCGTGTAGTTTAGCGTAGTGTAGGCGCCTCTCCTCGAGGCTTTTAGAGGCTAGTTTAGAGTATAGTAGCTCTAGCTCATCCACTTCTACAATCGCGTCGAGAAACCGAGAGTAGGCGGCTGGAAGAAAGCCACGCACGCTCTCTAAGTCGCGTGCGAATAACTCGCGTATCACTCCATCTAGTTCTCCAACGCTCTTTACGCCTGCGAGCTTGACCTCCACGTCCCTAGGGAGCTCGAGGACAGCCCCACTCTGCCGTGGAGGCTCTTCAACGTGTCTGGCGAGGTCTTGTATAGCTGGTGGTTTAGCTAGTTCGATGTATAGTACGGCCTTGGCTGACTCTATATCACTCAACGCCGACGCCCTTGAAGACCTCTGGTAGAATAGTGCGAAGGGCTTTCTCGAGTCTAGAGTTATACGTGTTATCCACTGACATCTCGCCACCCCGCGTAGACACCCTTAATCCGCCAATGATGTCTCTGTCTTCTACGACTTCCCCATTGATGCCTATTTCTCTCAACAAGTCCTTGACGAGCTCTCTATCTCTGGGTGATACGTACACTATGATGTTGTCTACTTCGAAGCCGCTACTTCTCAGCTCTTCAAGCGCCTCGTAGAGGAGCCTCTTAAGCGACTCTCTCCTCTTCTCTAAACTCAAGCCTTCAAGTAGCTCTCTAACTCTACCCTTAACCTCCTCTACAATCTCGTGTTTCGCCCGAGCTATGATCAACCTAGCCTCTCTCCTAGCCTCAGCGAGCCTAGCCTCTAAGCCAAGCTCGCTTAGAGCTTTTTTGCGCTCCTCCTCTACAATAGCCTTCTTTCTCTCCTCAGCTTCTCGGATGATGTTTTTCGCCTTCTCCATAGCATCTCTTATAATCTCATCTGCCTCCAATCTAGCCTTCTCGAGCACGGTCTTTCTCAACTCCTCTAGGCTCAAAAGACTCTACCCCTCTACCACGTCGCGAATAGAAACATCATTACTATCCCGAACACCATGCCTAGCACTCCGAACAGCTCTTCGTAGATCGCTAGTATCATGCCTGGTCCGTATATGGCGCCACGCGTCTTAACGAGTTGTGCCGCTGTCTGACCACACACTTTACCCTGCATCCACGCCGAGAACAACTCTGCGAAACCGACGTAGAGGCTTATGCCGAAGATCGCCCCAGCGATGTGTGCTGGTATTGCTCCATGGTATTTGGCGATAATGCTGGGTAGTATTAGGTAATATGAGAGAAACATGAAGGTTAGTCCGTAGACTAGCGTCTGGGTCATTGGTAGGAATGCTAGGATAAACACCTTACCCCTTAAACGTGGATCTTCAGCTAGTGCTGGAATGCCGGATGCCGTTGCTGCTGCTATCCCCAGCGTTGTACCTGTAGCGGCTAACCCCTCCGCTAAGCCGGGTCCTATAGTAGCTATGAGAGTGTATATGTCCACCCCTTAACCACCAAGCACTCTGACATGAGGAAGGACTATAAAAACCATTTAACTTAACTGGCAACGCCGAGCCTTACTCTAGTTAGTGACACTGCTGCTGGCGAAATCCGCCTACCAGAACCCTCGTAGAATTTAGATGAGAGCTCGTATATTACTAGCCTTAGCGAGTGTATGAAGGGGCTTAGAGATGAAAGCCCCAGGTTTACTATGTGGAGCAGTAGTGCTATCAAGGCTCCAGCAGCAAGTCCGACTACGAAGCTTATGGTGCTTAGTGAGGAGAATACGCCAAGCACTAGGCCATTGATGAGCTCCGCTAGTATGGCGCTACCCACAGCTAAACCAGCTATCCTAACAAAAGATAACACATCGGCTAGTATGCCGAGTATATCAAAGAGCCATAGAATAGCTCCAAAAGGCCTATCTAATGTCGCCTTGAGAATGGCGTAGAGCGCTACTAGCGAGATAGCTGAGCGTAACACCACGTCTCGACTTAAAAACCTAGTGAGACCCCATACATCCGTATCAAGCCTAATAGCCACCTGTATAGCGGCTGGACCAAAGATAGCTATGGCGATCGTTAGTACCTCGAAGAGAACGCCAAGTCTATTCCCAGTGATAGCGTTCTTTATTGCGCCTAGTATGTGTGCAAAGATCACCACGTAGTACCCAAGTAGTAGCACTAGCGCTATATACCTAGTAATGGCTGACCCAACAGCCTCTGGGTCGGATAATCCAGCCGGTAGACTAGGCAAAACACTCGGGATAAATAGACCTATATACTGGCCCAGTAGAGACCCAGAGAAGCTATTGGCTAGTAAGCCCGCTATACAGCCCGCTATGCCAGCGTAGGTCGCTATATTCACTAACTTCTTGAGGGTCTCTTTGTTCTCGACAAAGTATGGTAGTACAAGTCTTGCACCAATGATTAGCCCAATAGAGTAGCCGACGTCGGGGAACATTAACGAAAAGAAGATTAGGTAGAAGTACGTAATTAGCGGCGTGGGGTCCCACTCGTTGGGTGATGGTATGCCCATTATTTCCGTGAAGATCTCGAATGGCTTAAATGGCTTCAGGTTGTTGAACTCGACAGGCGGTTCTGGGTCCTCCTTGTAGACTACATAGCCGCTACTCGCTTCAACGATCTTCTCGAGCTCAGCGATCCTGGATTTCAGCGACCAGCCTGCTACTACAGCCATGTATTTAGAGCTAAGCGCCTTCCCCAAGACCCCTATCTCGGCGTCGATGGTCTCTGCGAGGACTTTGAGTAGTGCTAGCTCGTATAGCCTACTCTCTAATAGCTCTTCGAGCCTACTCTCAGCGCTCTTTAGCTCGGATTCAGCCTCCCTGATCGCCTCTTCTACGAGGCTCAGGCTTAACGGCCCCTCACGCGCGATCGTGCTCTTGATGGGTATATGTAGCTTCTCCAGGGTGGGCTTTAACTCCTCGTACACCCGCCTCTCGAATACGGCTATCGCTATGGCTTTATCTCCGCCTAGATTGCGGTATAGCAGAGTCTTCAAGGACTTTGCAATAGCTGCCTCCACCTCTCTAGCATCTCCATAAAGCGTCTTAGAGACTAGGTACGCCCCCTCGTAGTCTAGTATAGACTCGTCCAAGAGCCCTCTTTCCGAGAGCTCTGAGACTACAACCTTCAGGGCTTTAAGCCTCTCAAGTCTCCACCTAGCTCTCTCCACTTCGCTTAGTAGCCTATGAGCAACCTCTTTAACCTCTTCAAACTCTACTACAAGCTTCTCGAGAGCGCTGTCGGTGTCCCATGGTAGCTCTTTTACCTCTACCTCAACGCTCTTCTTCACCAGCGTGTTGAGCTCTCTGAAGAGCTTTAGCGCTCTTTCAGCTAGCTCATATCTCTTCCTAACCGCTTCTAAGGCCTTAGTGGCCTCTTGTGGTGGTAGCGGCTCGAAAAACCCCCTTCTCACTAGCTCCTCAGTGAGAGACTCAGCCTTCTCCTTTGGCACTATAATGTACGTCTTTAGGGCGATGTCTGGCCTATTTAGAAACATCTTTGAGAGGAGAGACAAGGCGTCTTCAGACCTCAATTCCAGCAGTCATCGAGGCAATGCGCCTAGCGATCTCCTCAATCCTACCCCTCGTAGACGCCTTTAGCAGCAAGGCCTTCTTCTCAGCTTCTTCGACAATTCGCCTAGCCTCGCGAGAAACCTCCTCCTCGAGCTTCTCTCTCATACTCATCAATTCCACTAGGTAGGATTTATCTTCAAGTATCTCCTGCGCCCTTCTCTTAGCATTTCTCAGTATTTCCTCTGCTTTCCTCTTAGCCTCCTCAATGATCCTCTCTGCCTCGGCCTCTATCTCTTTCACAATGCCGCTCACTAAATCACACCCTGATACAGATGCAATACGACCTTATACCCGATAATTCAAGAGTGAAGACGTGGGAATTTATAGATTGAGTGCTAAGTCGTAAGTGTTAAGTGTTACATATATCTTCTGTTTCTAGTGAAAAACAATTTAACTGAGAGGCTCGAGGGGCATTGAACATGACTAAGAGTAGACCAATGAGTGTTGTTGAGTTGATATACGAGTGGATCGTGAAACAGCAGCTTGAAAAGCTCTCGGAGTCTCGAGATCCACGGGTCATATACGTAACAGACCTTGTTGCGTGTACTCACAAGTTTCACATGAGGAAGAGCTTTCCAGAGCTGGGGATCTCGTTTGAGCCTTCAGCAGTGCTTGGAGATATAGCTCACATAGGCTTGGGGAAACTGCTCTCTGAAAAGGGGTTTAGTGTAGAGGTAGAGGTCTCGAGAGAGATCGAGATTGAAAATGTAAAGTACTTGCTTAAAGGGCGGGTAGACGCTCTAAGCGTAGATAAGGGCGTAGTGGTTGAGGTTAAAACTAGTAAGTCTGCTGTAGGGCTCCCTAGAGAACACCACGTAAAGCAGCTTAAAATATACCTCGAGCTACTGGGCGCTAAACATGGAGTGCTAGTATACATCACCCCTGATAAGCTCGTTGAATACCACTACGACTACGAGCCGGTGGATCTAGAGGCTGAGGTGCGAGCTCTCTTAGCAAATACGCAACACCCACGCTACCCCTGGGAGTGTGGCTACTGCACGTATAGGAAGCTCTGCCCATATGCTCAGCTAGCTAAGGGTGATTAGTCTTTTTAATACCCATCATTGAAATACCTGGAGTGGTGATGAGCGCTCGGGTTGGCTGGAGTGGTGATGATGGTCTTGAGTTCTGAGGTTTCACACCTAGAGCTCTAGGCGACGATCTCGCTCACTACATAGCTCTAGAGCGCGGTTAAAGGCGGGTTACTTATTAAGGTCTAATCTTCGAGTTTCTTCATGGTGATGAAAGGTCGGTTAACGGATTGGTGAAGACCACGGCAAAATCTGATGTTGCAACAACTCTGCGTCTATCGATGTGCAGTGTGCATGCTTCGCTTGATTACCTCTCTCGGCTCGGCGATCGGGGATATCGAGGTCTTAATGAAGCTTCTAACGATGTCTGGCTCTACGTCCCCCTCGTACTCGATAATCAGGGACTCGAATCGATCCTCATCGCGGACTCTGAGTACTCGGGCTTTAACACCAAACACCTCGGCGAGCGCTTTCTCGACAGCTCCGGGGCTTAGTCTATAGCCGCTCACCTTTGCAACGTTATCAGCTCTCCCCAACACATATATGTATCCATCACTGGTGACGTAGCCGTAGTCTCCCGTCTCGTAGTAACCTCGACGCCACTTCTCCTCGTACTCGAGAGGGTAGTTTATTGGCATCGCAGGCCAGGGGCTTAACACTGCTAGCTTCCCAATAGAGTCTACAACAGGCTCCCCGCGATCACTAACGACAGCGATGTTAAACCCAGGAATGGGGGTCCCAGCAGAGCCCGGAGCTATGGGTGGAAACGTGTAGTTGATCAAGTTTCCAGTCACAAAAGTCCCCAGCTCACTTTGTATGTAGAGGTTTACAACGGGGATCCTTCCTGTGAGTCTATCAGGTATAGAGTCGATCATGGGGGTCTTACCAGTCCCTACAATCGTGTAAGCCCAGTGCCAGGTCTCGGGGTACAGCGGCTCAGCCGTTACAAGTATCGCCTTTAACGTGTCAACGTTTCTACTACGAATAGCGTCTCCACCCCTCTTAGACAGGATGTGAAGAGCGCCGCTCGTCGTTAAGAATATCGTTACAGCGTAATCTTCTATAATTCTCCACCAACGATCCCACGTAGGGTGATCTGGCCCTCCATCGTAGAGCACCACGGTAGCCCCGATCATGAGCGGGCCGAACACTACGTAGGTTATACCAGTGATCCACCCCGGCCAAACGGTGCAAAAATACGTATCTCGCGGTCTAATGCCGATCCAGGTGCTCGTTGAGTAGGTCTGTACCAAGTAGCCTCCAGTACCATGCACTATGAGCTTGTAGTCGTCTTGGTAGGCTACGTGTAGCCCGAAGAGCGGGTGATCGCTGGGGGCTACGAACCCCTCAACCGGGGTGTTGCTCATCGAGAGAAGTCTCTGAAAGCTAATTTCGTTATCGCGGAGGGCTGGAGCCCCCTCCTCCTCGATTACCACGACCTCCCCCTGGTAACGCGCGGTTTCGATCGCGCGCCTCGCCGTAGACAGGACATCTACTCGTCGACCTCTCCTAGTGTACCCTCCAGAGACGAATATTAGCCTTGGCTTGGTATTCTTGATCCTCTTTGCCAGCTCGTAGTATCCAAACCCTGTGAACACCATTTCAAACGGAGCGCCGATCCTCACAGACGCTAACGCGGCCACGGTAGCCTCGATGCTTGGTTGCGAGTATATGAGGACCCAATCGCCGGGTTTAACACCAAGAGCCTTCATACCCGACGCGACTCTACGTGTGAGTGCGTCTAGCTCGGAATACGTGATCACTCTTGCATCTCCAGCTTCATTCTCATAGATTAGTGCTGGCTTGTGCCACACCCAAGCATCGCGATGCTTACCGATGATGTTGTAAAACGCGTCTATTAATCCACCAACAAACCACTTAGCACGTGGAGGTGAACCCTCGTAAACCCGGCTCCAAACCCTAGCCCACTTCAACCTCCTCGCTTCTCTCTCCCAGAAGGAAAAGGGGTCTCTAATGCTCTCTAAGTAGATTTTTCGATACTCTTCTGGTGAGACAGCCTTCCACCTCATAGAGGGCGGGGTGATCCTATCGTTAGAGAGTAGTCTCTTTAGCAACCCCTCAGGGTTTAAACCCAGAGCAACACCACCTGCGTGTATGGCTGAGCGAGATCTCTAAACTTGTAAGCTTGCTCCACTCTATCATAGTGTATTGGTATCGAGATCGCGGGCTTGACGGTTTTAACGAGCTCTAATGCCTCTTCAGGGCTTAACACCGACCCTCCACCTACTGGTAGAGCCGCCACATCTACGTGTTTGATCTCGAAGTGGTCTTCAATGAGGCTAGTGTCTCCTGTGTGAAACACGGTTGCACCTCCTGGTAATCGGAGTATATAGCCCACGCCAAGGCCTGGTGGGTGCGGCAGGGCCTCTCCATAGATCTCTGGGTCGTTGTAAGCGTTGATCGCGGTCGCCTCGAACTCTCCTACCTTGAAAGTCATGCCAGGTTTAATGATGACCCCGGTAAACGGCGAGTATGTAGGGATTTCGAGTTGAAGTGCTCTTGGAGGGCAGTGCCGAGGGTGACTATGTGTGCAAAGTATAGCGTTACAACCTTCTACAGCTCCCCCCGGGTCTATGCAGAGCTTGAAGTCTCCACAGGAGATCTCGAGCCCAGCGTACCCTAGCCTCGAGATCCAAGCCCCCCTAAAGAAGATCTTTCTTGGCATAGAGATCGCTTCTCAACATATTCTCGGCACTAACTCCCCTCTAGGCGGCTCTACAACTCTCAACCCACCAACTGTGGTTTCAGCTGCAACATAGCCTTGGAATCTAGTAGTCTCTCTGACCTCGCCAATGATTCTTGCATCATTAAATCCGAGGGCGTGGATGTATGAAAGCACTTCTTCGGCGCAGTGAGGCCTCACAGCTAGAACAGCCACCCCCTCACTCGCTAAATAGTATGGGTCTATGCCTGCCGCCTCAGCATACCTTCTAACAGCATCTCTCACGGGGACGTCGCTGTCTCTAATCACGATCAGGGCTCCCGATCTCGAGGCCCACTCGTTTAATACACCTGCAAGCCCTCCTCTTGTGGGGTCTCTAGCTGCAGTAATGCACTCTCTATACCTCTCGAGTAGTGGTATCATCAACTTAGTTAGCGGCTTTACATCACTAACCAATTGCCCAGCACCCTTAAGCTCTATTCCTAACTGCATGAGAAGTATAACGGCGCCGTGATCGCCAATAGGGCCGGACACGATTATCTTGTCTCCAGCTCTCGGGTTATCAACGATTGGTGGGTGTCTAGTGAACCCTATAGCCGTGGTCGTAATGGTGATCTTATCTACATGGCCCCGCGGCATCACCTTGAAATCCCCACCAATAAGGGCCACCCCCTCCTCCTCGAGGATCTTAAGCATGGAGTCGACTATGACCTCTAGATCTCTCAGCGGGAAGCCCTCTTCAACAATGATAGCGTCTAACATGGCGACAGGCCTAGCCCCCATCATTAAAACATCATTAATAGAACCTGACACAGCTAGCGTACCAATGTTCCCACCTGGGAAAAACGGGGGATTAACCGTGTAGGAGTCTGTTGAGATCACAATGTAGCCTCCAGGAACCGGGATAGCGGCAGCGTCGTCAGCGACGTCCAATCCTACACCCCCCTTAACACGCTTCAGCTCGTCTTTAACCCTCCTGAAGAACAACCTCTCGAGGATCTCTAGCATTTCAACGCCTCCAGACCCGTGTGCCAAGGTCACGCGCTCATACACCTCTCTCACCCCTCACCTTCCTAGATAATTCAAGAAGCGCTTCATACCTTCTATAGAGATAGCTTGAAGCTTCGAGCTCGTCGCTAAGTAGCTGCTTGAAGAACTCGACCTGCTCGATGATCTCTTCTTCGCCCATCTCCGAGACTATGACACCCGCGTGGACGATCACGATGGCGCCGGGTTTGACTCTCTCAGTCGAAATCCCTATAACCACCTCCCTGGGGACACCGTCACCATAGTCTACAGTTGCAACCATTTTGTCGTAATTAGCGCTTAATACGACCGCGGGGACTCCGATACACAAGGTTGTCACCCAATACCACTAGACTTGATCTCCACTGAAACCTTGCTGAGTAGGTCTCTAGAGCCAAAGCGAGCCCATATAGCGCAAGTCCCCTCTATTGACACCATACATGGACCTATGGGTCTTTGAGGCGTACAAGCCTTCATAAATAGCGGGCACTGCGTAGGGTACGCTTTACCAAGCACTACCTCAGCACATCTACACCCAGCTGGGTTGTCTTTAACCCATTCACTCGGCTTAAGCTCTTTAACTCCATACTCGTACAGCGCATCGTATTGTTTAAACTCCCCTCTGAGTCTAAGTCCGCTTTTTGGTAAAAACCCAATACCTCTCCAGGCGTCATCGACGATCTCGAATACCCTGGCAATGGCGGCCTGCGCCTTTACATCTCCATTCCAGGTGACGCCTCTTCTATACTCGATCACCGTCTTCGCCTCCCCCCTAACCAGTTGACTTAGTATTTCAAGTATTGATGCTAAGACATCTAGCGGCTCGAAGCCTGAAACCACCACTGGTATATTGAAGTGCTCAGAGATAGGCGTCCACGCCTTAGCTCCCGTGATCGTCGAGACGTGGCCAGGAGCTATAACACCACTTATTGGAGGCTCTGTCGGCTTCTCCTGTGCCACTTCTAGGGCGTAGAACATAGCTGGAGGCGTGAGCTTCACCAAGCTTAGTAGTTTGAGATTTCCCGGGATCAGCCCTTTAATGATAGACCAAGCATACGCAGGGGCAGCGGTCTCGAAGCCCACGGCTAGGAAGACCGAAGGCTTCCCATGTCTAGTTGCATCTTTCGCGGCAGATACGATATCTTGCACCACTTTCACATCGCCACCAAGACTTTTAACTTCGCTGAGAGAGTATGCACCATTAACAGGTCTCCTAGCTCTAAGCTTGTAGACATCGCCATAGCAGTATATAGTTATGCCCTCAAACGCCAGCTTTATTGACTCCTCAATGTAGTGTGATGGTATGACGCAGACGGGGCACCCTGGACCAGCGACGAGCTCTAGCTCGCTGGGTACGAGGCTCCTAATCCCATAGTAGGTGATACTCCACTCGTGAGTCCCGCAGAAATCCATGATCTTCAGTCTACTAACGCCGAAGATCTTAGTGTACTCCGAGAACGCCTCATGTATCTTCTTAATGAGGGCTTCTGCAAGCCTCCTATTATACCTTAAGTCTCTTTCAAGCTCGGCATAGAGCTTGTAGCTCATCTCGTAAAACCCTATCAATAACATTGTTATTGTAGAGCTAAAAGCTTATTATACGTGAGGGGCGCGCGTAGTTTCAACTCGCAGATCTCGCAACAGCAGCTTAAAGACTATTAGGGAGACCACAATTAGCACCACGGCTAAGACCATCAGCGTGATGATTAGTAGTGGCTCTCCATAACCGAAACATATTGGTATGAAGAATAGAACTATACATCCAACCCCAGTAGCGCCAATCTTTACACCTTCAGCTGTCATGATAGCGAGTATCAAGGGGGCTATAATAATGAGCGCGACCCCAGCAAGAATCAACATAAACCCCAACACGTGAAGTCTCACTACCCAGACACCTTAAACCACTGCGTTAATACGAAGAACACGATCGCCACAATGAACAAGGCCAGCGCGAGGATCAAGACGGCCTTAGCGATCCTCTGCGAAGTACCTATAACTATTGGTACCGGGCCAATAACTAGCACTCCACCAGCTTCAACCCTACTCCCCTCTCTCGACTCTTTAGCGATTGTTGAAAGAAAGATCAGCGCGAATCCAACGATGATTAAAAGCACTCCAATAAGCACTAGCGTAAACATAAGCACTAGTGGACTCACAGACCACACCCCCTATAAGAGACATTAGAAGAGATACCTATATAGCTGCGAATAGAGCTCCAACTTCGTGGAAAGGGTTTCCCCGAGGTAATTACTTATGAATAGCTGTAGTTATCTTTAAATATTTCTTTGCCTCGGGGTTCCCCCGCTTGGCTCGGGTT
>Ga0080004_1115771_pt1 | contig 21384 bp, 21 predicted proteins | sample WasSprMetagenome_FD_69207 | JGI IMG/M metagenome (GOLD analysis project Ga0080004, IMG submission 69207) | Sulfidic aquatic microbial communities from Washburn Spring, Yellowstone National Park, USA - WS (SPADES assembly) (version 2) | ecosystem: Environmental > Aquatic > Thermal springs > Hot...
AGAAGAGAGCACTAGCCCAGATGGGGGGATCTCTGACCACCCCGACTGCCCCGCAGATGACAGATGTAGACCCGAATAGATGCGGGGAACCAATGAACCCCCTAAAGGGAACCCTCGCCCTTCAGGGCGGGGAGGAGGTCAGATGCCTGAGAAGTATGTTGTGAGGTTCATATCTACAAGGTCTGGGGCAGGGAAGACGCGTATTGCCAGCTTCGTCGTGTCGTCTCTAGTTAAAAAGGGATATCTAGTTGCTGTTGTAAAGCACTGTGAAGGCGGGATTGACCTAGAGGACAAGGATAGTAAGAGGTACTTAGAGTCTAGAGCGATGAGCGTCACGTTGGTGAGTGAAGACCTCTTAGTCGCCTATAGGAGGGGTTTTTTGAGGCTTGAAGAGGTTGTAGCTAGACTGAACGAGCCGATAGTCGTAGTGGAGGGGTTTAAAGCAAGTAGAGTTGGAGACGCGGTTTTTGTGGTCACGGAGCCTAGCGATGTAGACGAGTTAAGGAAGGTGGCTGGAGACCCAATAGCGATCTACACTCGAACCCCACTAGATCTCCGCGTGTTGCAGACCCCTATCTATCAAGTCGGTGAGGAGGATCGATTAGTAGAGCTTATTGAAAAGAGGGTGCTAGAGCATTACTATAGCCAGCTCCCTAGACTAGACTGCAGCCTATGTAGGTACAGTACGTGTAGAGGTTTGTTACACGCGTACTTGAGAGGTGAGACTTCATGGTGTCCAGTTGCATCAGAAGTCTCAGTTGTTGTAGATGGTGTAGCTATACCGTTAAACCCCTTCGTGAAGAACATTATTAAGTCGACCGTGTGGGGTATGTTAAAGGCGCTAAAAGGAGTCTCAGAGAGGCCTAGAAGAGTGGAGCTTAAGATAGAGGACTAGCGACGCCCCCCGTAGATCTCAGGTTTACAGGTAGCCCTTCGTAGAGTATATGCTCGGGTATTCTGTCCTTGTAGGTCTTCAAGAACTCGAGGTCTTTCTCGATCTTCCTCTTGTTATCGGTCAACATGACAACAATACCATTCCTAATGGGATACCAGTGTTTACAGGCTGGGCAGTATAGGATGCCCGTTTTGATCCCTATCCTTATGCACTCGTCGCAGGGGTACTCTTTGCCCGCTTGAACGCTCTCCCTTAAGTAGCCACAGTAGGCTTTACAGAACGGCTTCTCTAGACTACTAGTGTCGATCTCTTGTCTCTCAGCTTCAATAACATACATCTCTAGGGGGAAGTGTTTACAACTAACACACTTTAACACATCTAAACCCCAGTAACGCATCACCACTTCACCACCTCTCTCACAATCTTTTCAACGCGCTCTAATAGTTCACGAGCGAGACTCTCGGTCTTGGCCTCGATCATCACTCTCAAGATCGGCTCTGTGCCGCTGGGCCTGACGAGTAGCCAGTAATCACCATGTATCACTTTCACCCCGTCAATGGTGATCATTCTCTCGCCTTTAAACTCCTCCTTAACCATCTCAACAACTCTAAACGCCTGCTCGCGGGGCATCCTATACTTCGTCTTAATCACGTGTAGTCTCGGTAGCTCATCGAATAGGTCGGAGGAGGCTCTCCCCTCGTAGGCTAGGAGCTCTAGGAATAGAGCGGTCGTCATACCACCATCTCTGACGTACTGATGTTTAGGGTACATGAACCCTCCATTCTCTTCAAACCCGCATAAGGCATCGCCAGCCTTTCTCATCGCGTGTGCGATGTCGACGCTACCTACTTTCAACCAGACGACCTCTATCCCCAGCGGTCTAAGGATGTCCTCGACGATGGTGCTCGATGAGACCCCAGTATACACTCTCCCCCTCTCCCCCCTATTGATCACTAGATGCTTCGCAAGCAGAGCGGCCGATCTATCGCCCCATTGAGCCCTCCCCCGATCATCTATGATTATAGCTCTATCGGCGTCGCTATCATGTCCAACTCCAATATCGCAGCCCAGAGACTTGACGAGTAGTGCGGCCTCGGAGAGAGTCTCTGGAGTTGGCTCTGGCGACCTGGCGGGCACGTGGTCTAGAGTCCCGTTGATGACCACGGGCTTAGCTCCGAGCTTTTTGAGTATTCTAGGCGTTGTGAGGGCTCCGACGTTGTTTGCCGGGTCAACAAGCACTTTAAACCCTCTCCTCGATATCCTCTCGACATCAACTTTCTCCAACACGCCCTTCACATATATATCTATGGCGAACGGGTACTTCTCAACGCTTTCAGCGAAGCTCCTCCAAGAGGCTAACCTAAACCTCTCTGTCCAAAAGATCTCCTCTATAACCCTCTCCTCATCTCTATCGATCTCGATCCCGTGTGGGCCTATCACCTTTATCCCGCTATATTCAGGTGGGTTGTGGCTAGCAGTGATCATCACCCCGCCATCAAAGCCCTGCGTCTTAACAGCATATTGTAGAGCTGGGGTGGGGATGTAGCCAGCGTCGTAGACCTTTAAGCCAGCGAATATTAGCGTCCCCTCCACGATCCTCTTAATCGCCTCGCTCCCCGCCCTATAATCTGCACTCACCAAGATACGCGAGCCCTCGCCAAAATACGATGCGATAGCGTGAGATAGGCGTGTAATGAATTGTGGAGTTAGGTCTACACCTACAACGCCTCTAACTCCATCAGTGCCAAATAGTCGACTATGCATCGCTCAGCCCCCTACTCCTCCTCTAAGATCTCCTCTAGCATATCATACACTTCCACAGTTCCCTCTCTAAGTTTAAATATGACAATAAACCCCCTCTCTTCAAGCCAGCGTCGCGCCTTTAAAGCAGCCATGCTTAAGAAGCTCAAAGCGCTTTCAACGATCTCCTCAACGTCTTCTCCAGCATCTTTGAGGTCTTCAAGGATCGATCGAAGCTCCTCTCCGTGTACAACTCCAAGGTATACATACCTCTCTTTAAACTCTACGTTTAAGTGAAGCGGTAGTGTGTCGTGTAGAACTCTTATAGCGTTGTTCAAGACCTCGACATTGTAGCCTTCGCGCCGTAAGTAGGCGGCGAGCTCGTCTTTATAACTCAAACACTGCTCACCGAAAGCACTAACAAACCCACTATCATATTCTGTAACTTGGCATTTAAAAAAGGGGTTCGGGTCTGACAATCAGTTTTAATTATCTGTGAATAGCTCTAATTATATTCTTCACCCCTTCATGTTTTGTTCCCCCGCTCTGTCGGGTTTCACCCTTCATCGCGGAGGCTCTCGGGGGTGACCCGGGCACCCCCGCATACGCCTGCAGAGCTCTAAACCAAATGTTCATTGCTCCTATAGCGTCTCTGTCTGCTTTGAACCCGCATCCTCCGCAAATAGCGAGTCTGTGAATGTAGAGTAGCCTCTCACCACATCTTGGACACGTCGATGACGTGTTCCTGGGGTCTACAATAATTACAGGCACGCCGTACTCGAGAGCCTTCGATATCATCGAGTGCTTCAGCCTCCTATACGCGAACATTGCGAGTTTCCAAGCGACTGCATCACTCTTACTATTCGCATTCTCTCTAAGATTCTTGAGATCCTCTAAAACTACCGCATAGCCCTTCTTCAAAGCTTTTAGAATTATTTGCTTGGCTAGTTTCCAGCTCCAATCAGCAATAATATTCCTAGCTCTTCTATGAAGCTCTCTAACCCTGCTAAGAATCTTCTCGTTGAATCTCCACCTCTTTGGGTACTTCTTCTGTAGCTCCTCAGCACGCTTCCTCTTGCTCAAAGCATCTACAAACCTAGTCCTAAACCTCCTAATCTCGGAGCCGTCATATGCTGTGACCATCCTAAGATTAATGTCTAGAGCAATAATGCCTCTAGGTGTGTATGGTTCGTACACAAATTCAAAGACTATGCTCACAAGCAGCTTGCCATTCACGTACTTTACGTGAACCTCTTTCCATCTAAGGCTCCTGAACCTCTCTATGTGCTCCCTTCTATGCTTGAGTTTTAAGGTGTACCACTTATCCCTAATGATGACTCTGACCACCCCCCTGTCTAGCTCCACCCTAGCATCTTGATAATCCAGCCTTGCTGAAAGCTTTCTAAGAGCTGGTTTACCACCACTGCTCTCTCTAACTGCTTTAACCAGCGCCAATGCGCACCCATAGATGTTTCTGGCTACGTGAGCTCTGAAGCCATAGCTTTTGAGCATTTGGTAGAACATTTGGTGGGCTTGAGACTTGCTCGGTATTCTGTCTAAGTCCCATAGCGCGTTCACGACTCTCTGCATAGCATGCCTGTAGAGTAGCAAATCCCATAGCAAGTCGCTTAGGCTGCTCTCTATAACCTCTGCTTCAGCTTTAAGAGCCCTATGGTATGCTCCCTCAGGGATCCGCCACGCTGACTGGCGGATAGACCCCTTCATCGGGTATCACCGAGAGATGCTCGTTAGCTATTTTTGCTTGCAGACCTATAAGCTTTTTACTGCTAATCATATTGTGGCGAGAGTATGAGTACTATATATGTTTTTGAAGCTACAGTTGTTAAATACGGATAGATACGTGATATACCTGCCGAAAGATTATCAGGAAAAGCTCAGGAAGTTCCATGAAAGGAAGGTCAAGGTATTAGTGATCATAGAAAGCGATTAGTTCAAGTATTTACGGTTATTCACAAGTGATTACATCTAATGCAGACCCCGCTACGGCTATTTAGAGTTATAGCTCACCACGAGATGTATTCCCTGTGAGTGTGTGATTATGCGTGTTACCCGGCAGAGTAGAGTTCTAGTTGTGGCCTCTGCGAGGAGGTCTGAGGAGGTAGACGTGATCAAGAGGATCGCTCTTAAACGTGGCGACACCTGGCTAGTCATAGACCCAAAGACAGCCGAGCTCTTAGCAAAGGAGAACGTGCTAGAAGCTATCGGGGCTGAGCGAGTGATAGTGTACTCTGGTAGAAAACCTGAAGAGCTCGCTTTGAAAATCTACAAGGTTGTAACCCCCGACATCGTATACATTTGCGACAAATACGAGCTCTTAAAGCCAATAGTAGACTTCCTGAAGATCGCACCTGTCGAGAAGAGAGAGTGTTAACCTCATACCCGGGGTTAGCAGTTCTTGCATGTTTTTGAGTTTATAAAGTTATCCTCGACTCCTCGCCCTTCGCCACAGTCCGTCCATGGGCCTCGGATACCCAGGGGTCGCTTATAGGTGACTACTACGAGGTATAAGGGCTTAGACGGCTCTAACCCTTAGCATGGATCTCCACGATATCCCCATCTGCGAGTACGTGGTCTAATCCGACTTTTTCACCTGGATATCTAACCGAGGCCCCCCACACTTTCGCGTAGAGGAAGTTCTCTAATAGCTCACTATGTATGCTCTTAGCGACATCCCTGACAGTGGCGTGTTTCCTCAAGACTAGTGGCCTCTGCGAGGGCGGGGCGTTTGGAGCCTTAGTGTACACCCTAATAATCTCTAGCGCTTCGTAGAGCTTAGGAGCGATCAAGTCAAGCCCCTCGCCAGTCATGGCAGACCCCACGATCACCGGCACGCCTGGGAGGACTCGACTCACGTCTGCAGCTAGCTTCGTAGCAGCGGGGTTTAAGTCGGCCTTGTTGATGAAGACCACTGTGGGCTTGTAGACAACGCCCTCGAATATGGCTTGTTCAATATCGTCTAGAGAGACTTCTCCATACACCTTTACGTGCGCGTTGAAGATCCTGTAGCTCTCTAGCAGCTTCCTAACGTCGTCAACGGTGCCATCAACTATCCTACCCATAAGAGTTACTCTAATCCCTGCTTTCCCAGCTCGATAAACGTCTAAGACGACCCTGCCCCTAGGCTTCGTCAGCAACACCCCCTCCTCTCTCAGCACCTCCACGATGTCTTCGAGAGCTTCTACAACGTTCGCCGTCCCGTCGAGGACTAGTAGTAGTCCATCAGCGTTCCTTATCAACCCAACCACTTTCCTGAGTTGACTGCCTCTAGAGATGGGCGGGGTATCCACGAGCTGGAAGTAGACGTCGTTATACTTCAACATGCCTGGAACAGGGTAGGTAGTGGAGTAGGGGTAATCTGCAACGACAGTTCTAGCCCCTGTCAACTTGTGGACTAGTAGGCTCTTGCCGCTATTTGGCGGTCCAGCCACGACGACTTGGACGTCTCCCTCTTTCTCTACGAAGAAGCTGACCCTGGCTCCAGCCCTCTTCCGTTTACGCTCTTCGAGCTCTTCTCTCAGCTCTGCGAGTCGCTTAGTGGCCCACTCTCTAAGCCTCTCAGTCCCCTTGTGCTTCGGGACGGCTGATAGAAACTCCTCGAGAGCGCGGATCTTCTCCTCTACGGTTCTAGCCTCCATCACCTTGATCCACTTAGCCTTGGCCTCAGCAGGTAGATTTGTAGGCAAGGCGTTTCACCGCCTGGCGTAGTCTAGTAGCGACTTGTGTACACCCTCACCTCTTCTAGTCTTCTCTATGTACCACTCGGGGGCTAAATCCCTTAGACTACTCCACGAAGCTCTGACTATGAAGGGTCTAGGAGCTCTAGATACATACTCGCTCTTGATCCACTCGCGAGTTTTAGGGTCGTGCGGGTAGCCAGATCCAAAGTCTCCGAAGACGCGCCGGGCAACCTCTAGGTTCACATCTCTTAAAACCTTAGCAGCTATGCTAGCGAGAGATGCCGGGGGGTATTTGGAGTCTGCTTTGTCCTCCATGATGAAGCCTAAGAGCCTTGATTGAAAGGCTCTTCTAGCACTCAACTCGACCTGCGCTCTTCGCCCTTTAACCTCGTCTACCACGACGTAGACACCTACATCTTCTCCACTCAAAATGCGACCTAGCGTAGTGAGGATCGAGTCGATGGCCTTCGCTTCTAGTAGATTTAAGTTCTCTCTATCAATCCTCCACGGCGCTACGTAGTAGGCAACAACGACAACCCCTCTCGTTAACGCCTCCCCTAGGATGTGACGTCTCCTCTGGGGGGACAGCTTCTTGCTATCTGCGAGGCCCAGGCCCTCCAGCTCTCTAATCACGCTGTCGGTGACTACAACACCGGCTACCACCAAGTCTCCAACTACAGGCCCTCTTCCAGCCTCATCAACCCCGATATACACGATGTGCTTAAAGCCAGCCTCACTCATGTAAACACCCAGAAACACCGATCGACAGCTATTGATGCAATACTGAGTACAGCTCGAAGACGCTATCAACCCCCATCGTTTCTACGTAGTAAAACATCCTATGGCTCACTTAAAGCTTTTCGGCTTGAGCGTAGATCGTCGAGCAGGAGACCACGCATCACTGTGTCTATAAGTATTTAGCCAATAGAGAAGATATGAACTCCCAGGGACTGAGTTATGTTCTTATGTGGTGAGATACACTATTTCAGAGTTCCAAGACAGTTGTGGAGAGATAGACTCCTTAAACTTAAGAGGGCTGGTGCAAACTGCGTCTCGACTTACATCCCATGGAACTGGCATCAACCCCGCGAAGACCTAGTGCTATTTAGAGATGGCGTAGAGGTTGATCACTACGTCGCAGACTACTATAGTAGAGACCTAGAGGGCTTTCTCGAACTAGCAAAGTCGCTGGGGTTAAAAGTGGTGGCTAGGCCTGGGCCTTACATATGCGCAGAATGGGATGGTGGCGGTCACCCAGGCTGGATCTACACTAAGACTATGAGGTTGAGGAGTAGAGATCCAACTTACATGCAACACGCTAAAAGGTGGTATGAAGAGGTTGCAAAGGTATTAAAGCCCTACGTTGATTCCGGGGCTATCGTGGCGGTGCAAGTTGAAAACGAGTACTTCTGGGGGAACGAGCCATACATAAACGAGCTGGCTAAGCTCGTGAAGGAGCTCTTAAACCCACCAATACTGTTTACTAATGAAAACCCCTACTCCACCCAAGTACCAAACGCCATTGACGAGTACCCCTCACCGTGGAGCTTGGAGGGGTTTGATCGTAAGGTTGAAAGCTACATGTTGCAACAAAGATCGCTCTTTAAGATGATCGCTGAGCTCATGGGAGGATGGTTCACCTCTATGTGGCATGGACGACACCCAACGGATAGACTATCGATCCCTTCAGAGTGGACTGAGATGTTATTGAAGACCGCGATCGCTCGTGGGCTAAACAACGTAAACATATATATGTTTCATGGTGGAACTAATCCAGGCTACTACACTGCAAAGTATATTACGACCAGCTACGACTACGAAGCTGCAATTAGAGAGTGGGGCGAGCTATCTAAGAGATTCTATGGTCTTAAACGTGTCTACTACTTCATGAACTCACTAAGAGAGGTCTTAGAGTCATCTGAGCCCTCTAGTAGAGATTTTCAAATTGCATCAAGTTGTAGCGACATAGTAGCTAGGAAGGGGCCTAGAGGCTCAGTAGTACTTTTAAGAAACACAACAGACTGGATGTGTTATCAAAGAATCTACTATAATGGCCACTCTATACCGTCTCGCGGGGTCTTGAGGGTCCCACCTAAATATGCAAAGATGCTCCTAGTAGATCACCCTATTGGAGATGCAGACGTGAAATTAGTGTACACAACGGGCGAGGTGCTCTTGAAGGCGAAGATCGGTGATAGATGCGTCCTCGTAGTCTATGGTGATCGAGGCGAGACTACAGAGACCTTGTTGATATCTACAAGCCCCTTCGAGAAAGTTGAATATCATGGAGACGTTGAAGTAGAGAGTAGTGGATTAGAACTACTAGTAACCGCTACTCACGGGGATGGAGACTCGATAGTATATACCGAAACGTCTACTGGAAGCAGAGTTCTCCTCATTTACACGAACAGGTGGAGAGCTGAAAGAACGTGGCTTCTAGAAGACCTCCTCTTAGTATCAAATATCTACTTCGTAGGAGACGTGAAGGTGGAAAGTGATAGGTTGATCTTAGAGCTCGAGCTCGATGATGAGAGCTGTGGCAGAGTACTCCTAGTCTCAAGGCCGGGGTTTGTGGGGAAGGTGCTAGTTAACGGTGTTGACACGTCATTTGTTGAGCTACTTGGCGGGGTTTACGAGTTCCACATCCCACTCGAGTATTGCGTAGAAGGGGGTAGACGAGCGCGACTAGTAAACGTAGTAGAGCTTGTCGAAGACCCAATCATACATGACTTTAGAAGGGTAAGCCCAGGTACGCACTTAGAGGCTATGGGTTTCTACGATAACGGTCTCTACGTGTACAGGATCCTATTTGATCTCGATAGGAGAGATCTCGAAGAGCTTAAAGATAAAACAATAGCGGTCGTCGGGTTTAGTGACTACGCATTGATATCGCTGAACGGGGTGTTCATAGGCTCTGGTTACCACATAGTAGAAAGTTCAACAAACAACGCTCTGAGAGAGGGTGTTAACGAGCTTCTACTAATTGTAGAGTCTACGGGGCACCCCAACGATGGCCTCTTATACGTTCCTAATGGAGTATATGGAGGGGTATACCTAGGGCGCGTGGGCCTAGTAGACCTGTCAACGTGGAGGAGAGTAGATTACAAACTACCCATTGGACCTAGATTCGACTATGCAGAATTCATCAGCAATCCACAGATCGACTTACAACTGCTAGAGCGGGCCGCAGAGATAAGCTCTGTTAAGACTCCACTAAGTAGTCCTGGACTCTACCTTACAGAGCTCTTGGTCGAGGATGAGAGAGTCCACTATGTCCTAGACCCTGGAGAGCCCTTCTACAACAACTACTACTATAGGGCACTCCTATTTGTAAATGACGAGTATGTAGGGCCATTGATAGGGCCTACGGATATCACTAGGTATCTCAAGCGGGGAGTGAACAAAGTAGCGCTATTCATAGACTGGGGCGTTCTTGCACCAAAGCTGAGAATTTATGAGAGGCGTGTTGATGGAGCGTGGTTCGTTCAGGAGAAGACGTATGGGATTATAAACAAGTGGTATAAGAGCGCCCCTACATATATGAGATCGGTTAGCCTACCAGTCCATCTAGGGGGGTACGCTGGAAGGGCTGTATGGGTTAGAGCGCTAGTAAACTATGAGAGAGAACCATCGCCACTAAACCCCGTGAAGATGCGACTAGGCTTTCATGGACTGAGAGCGCTGGTGTATGTTAATGGTCACCTTATTGGTAGAGTGTCAGAGGACTCTCCAACAAACGAACTATACATACCCGAGCCAGCGATCAAGAGAGGGCTCAACGAGATTACACTACTCGTCCTGCCAACATCTGGCAACGCGATGATCAACGAGTTAGTGCTTGAAGAGTACTATGTGCATAGAAAAGTAGAACTAACATTGGTCTCATCATCGCGATGAGCGTTGTGTGATGCTAGCTGGTGTTAGTGTAGGGTCTTGGTTACCCCTTAATTCCAAGTCTATAGGCTTGACCAATGTACCTCTGAGCTAGCGCGAATAGGATGATCATCGGGATGGCGTAGATTATAGCTGCAGCAGCGTAGACGCCAGGCTTCATTAAGCCAGCTTGACCTGCCACGCCCTGCGTGTAGACGTACCAGCCGAGTGTTGGTATTTGAAGTATAGTGGCAATTATGAACTCGCCCCACGCGCTCATATATGCAAATAGTATGATAATTATGAAAGCCGCTTTTGACGCTGGAAATATGACTCTGAATATTATATGGAACCAGCCAGCTCCATCAATGAACGAGGCTTCATCGAGCTCTTTTGGCAGTTGATCAAAGTAGCTCTTCATCAACCACGTCTGGAAGGGTACTAGTCCAGAGGTGTATATGAATGGTAAGACCCACATGTTGATCATGTTAACCCCGTAGGCGGTCATCCTGAGTAAGAAGATGTAGAGAGCTAGAACCGCTATGACCCCTAGCCCCCCACCAGCCTGGCTAACTATGAGGTAGTAGTATAGTAGCGTGTCCTTGCCTAGAAAGTCAAAGCGTGAGAAGGCGTAAGCTGCTGGTATTATGACGGCTATCGCTAACACTATGGTCAGAGCTGCTATGATCAGGGTGTTTCTGAGAGCTTCGTAGAATAGGGGGTCTTCGAGGGTTTTCCTGAAGTTATCGAGTGTAAGACCATACTCAACTAGCTCTTTAAAGCTAGTCAATATGATTGTCGGTCTGCCGATCAATGCTTGAGCAACTATGTAGGCAACTGGGTAGAAGAGAGCTGAGGCGATCATCACCCCCACAATGGTTAGAGCGATTTTGAGGAGCGTCATTGTCGTCGTTGCCATGTTTATCACCTCACCTGGGTCTTCCTCATCACTTTAAACCAAGCTGCCACATACACTAGGATTATGACTACGACGACTATGTACATTGTTGCTGCATACGCATACTCTCTATCGATCATGACTCTATTGTAGCCGAATACGATGAGCATCTCATTTAGCCAACCGGCCTTACAGCCTAGGTATGGTATACACACGTAGCCGCTTGGTCCAGCACCATTTATTGTTAAAGGGACTAGAAACGCTTGTAGTGAAGCACCAGTGGTTAATATGGTCGCGACCGCGACGGGTCTCCAGATCTGTGGTAGCACTATCCTTCTAAATCTACAGAAAGCCCCCGCTCCATCGATGTATGATGCCTCAATAATGTCTTTTGGAACTCCACGTAGCGCGCCCATGGTTACAGTCATTACGAAGGGGTATGCAAGCCAAGTCTCGAAGAGGTTGTACACTAGAAAGGCATGCCACTCATCTCTATTGATATCTAGATTGAAGGCTAGCCCGAGCTGACCATTGGGTAGGAAGAGAAACTTCCACGTCATCGCTGAGAGTAGGAACGGTATTGCCCAGGGTGCCAGGAGTAGTGCTCTAAGAGCTCTCCTCCCGATAACTAGGTCTGATGAGTAGAATAGCGCTAATAACACGCCTAGACCCACTTTCAGCGGGACGCTCGTAGCTACAAATAGCAGGGTCTTATATAGGGAATTATAGAATCTAGGGTCTGTGAACAGTCGTTTAAAGTTCTCAAGACCCGCGAACCTTAGTTCGAGGTTTTCGAGCTCTCTCCTCGCGCTCTCAATAAAACTGTTCATATACCCCTCGTAATCGTGCTCTAACTTAGCGATGTAGCCGAGTAGTCTCCGCGTTAAGTTTATGCCTACGAGAGTGTAATTGTATAGTTCACCTCTACTAAAAGCGCTCGGAGTCGCGAAGTAACCTCCAAGCGTCATTAACCTATCCATGCTTTCAAGCGCGTCTCGAGGTATTAGGTCGAGGCTTGTCATGTAGCCAAGCTCTGTGCAGTTAAGATACTTCATGAAGCCCTCTCTGATCCTTCGAAGAGCAAACGTCGACCTGTAAACGCCTTCATATAGATGCGTTGGAACATCAAGCACATCTGCACCACTATCAAACAAGCGCTTTATCTCTTCGAGGTAAAGCATCGTTCTGTTTAGTAGGTCGTGAGATCTCTTTATCAACTCAGAGACGTCTACCCTGTAGTCTGGATTATCGCGCAGTAGCGTGGCGCAAGCTATGGCGTTCTCAAGGTCTGCGACCCTCTTCGGGTTTGGTAGCAAGTTCTTCTCTTGGGCGTTTGTGAACGCTATTCCAATAGAGAAGATCATTGGCCACGTGTTAAAGAACACGTAGAGAAGCAAACTGGGTAGGACGAGTAAGAGGGCTATACGGGTTGGAAAAAGGATTTTTCTACCCGGGGTTTTGGCCAAGTCTAAGACCCCTTGCTACATTCTACGTCTTTATCTTCGGGGCGATCTCGTTATACGCATCTTGCAATGCCTTGTCAACTACAGCTATAGCCTCTTGTACAGCCTCGTCGGGAGTCTTACCTGTAGCTAGGGCGTCGGCATATGCCTTCCAAATCGTTTGTAAGTACGTATCAGTCCCCCATACAACATCCATGTTTACATCTTTTGGCATAGCGACAGACCTCATCAACTGCTGGTAGAAGCCTAAGATGATCCTGTAGAGCGGCTTCTCGGCGACTTTAGCCTGAACGGTCTCGGCGACGCTGAGCTTCACTGGTACATACCCTAGCTCGTCGACCAGGATCATTAGGGCGTCGTCGTCCAACGCTAGGAATAGTACGAATAGTATGCTTGCATATGCCCGCTCCTTGCCCCCTGCAGTTGCCATTACGCTGATGTATAGGTTTCTATAGCCGCTGAAAGGCCTTGGAACTTTCCCATCAATGCTTGGTAGTGGGACGACGGTGAACCCGTCGAGACCGAGCGTCTCTATAGCGTACCTCACATCCCAAGGGCCTGATATGTAAAACGGGGCTTTTCCAGTGCCAAATAGCCTCCTCTGGTAGTCGTGTCCTAGGTCGCTTACATCCATATATCTCAGTACGTTCGAAACGAAGAACTTGACGCCTTCAGAGGTTTCGGGCTTCAAGTGCCCTAGCTCTCTTCTCACCTCGTCGTAGAAGAACCCTCCATGCGCTGTTACCCAGGCGTTTATGTGGTAGACTCCAACGACCATCCCTGATATACCGTATGTTCCAGCTGCAGGGTTGTAGAATCGCTCCATAATGCTCTTCAGCTCACTAAACGTTGTTGGAGGGGTGGATACCAAGCGAGTGTTTACGAAGAGCGCTAACGCTTCTCCAGCATATGGCAATCCATACGTCTTGCCCAAGTAGGTTACAGCGGTCATCGCTGATGGTAGTAAGTGTTCAGATATGTCTTCAACAGCGTCCACACCGATGTAGTCTTCGAGCGCGATTATGTAGCCTTTATCAGCAAACCCACCGATCCAGTCGTGAGCCCAGGTGAACACGTCGGGGACGCTCCCTATGATCGCCTCTCTCTGCTCTGGTGGTAGGGCGCCACCAGCGCTTACAGCGCCTTTTAGATCGCCCATGCCACCGTACTCAATGATCTTCACCTCCACGCCTGGATACCTCTGCCTGAATAGGTCTATCGCCTTGTAGAAACCAACTCTCTCTTCCGGTGCTAGTGCGTTGCCAAAGTATATTGTGACTTTAACCTCCCCTCTTCTAGCCTTCTCGACAAACTCGGCGAACTCTCGTGGCACTCTCAACTCCACGTTGCCAATAGTGATCTTCGTGAGGGCAGGCGGTGTGGGCGTCGGGCTGGGTGTTGGCGGTGGTGTTGGACTTGGAGTAGGTGTTGGTGATGGAGTAGGTGATGGTGTCGGCGTGGGTGTAGGGGTTGGTGTAGGAGTCGGTGTAGGTGTGGGGGTTATCGGAGGCCGCTGTAACACTAATAGCGCAACACCAATCACGGCCACTATGACTACCACTGCAATAACTATAGCAGTAGTCTTCGTAATAGCCTGCACTTTCATAGGTCACACCCTACATGTAGGTGTAGACCCCCTCTACCTATTAAACTATTAGGTTACTCGATCAAGTACAGACTTGACATTAAACATAGTGCGTCAAAGCTGGGTTAGAATCGCATAGATCTACCGATAGAGACAGTACGTCTTCCTAGACCTCCTAATAAACGAGTATGTCCAGTAGAAGTCGTAGTGGCGCTCCTCAATATGGTCTAACTTTTGTCGTAGGGATATTACGTGATGTGGGTTTATTTCTCGCTGCGCACTCCTTCATCGATCTCTACTATCCAGGCCCCTGAAGAGATCGTCTTTATGGCCTCGACGACCTCGCCAGCTACGCGGTCGTTTTCAGTTATTGCTAAGAGAGCTCCACCTAATCCAGCACCACTAATTTTCACCGCGATAGCCCCCGCCTCTAGCGCTCTCTGCCTTATCTCCTCTAGTTCTGGAGTACTAACGTCGTACAGGTCTCTCAAGAGCACATGTTGGTAGTTGATTAAACCCCCTAGCGCTCTGAGCACGTTGTTAGAGGTCTTTGATGCCTCTTCAAGACACCGAGGACACTCAGATGTGAGGAAGTTCTCGACGGCTTTAACACTCTCTCTACTCTTACTCTCGATCAAGTCTAGTGCTAGAATCGTAGAGTAGTGCATTTTCAGCGTAAATAGTATTCGCCTTCTAGGCGTCGATTCAAGCCTCTCGAGGAACGGGTCGATCCTCATCTTCAATAGCTCTTCCCACTCGGTGTTATACGGGTCTTCGCTGATCAACGCTCTCAAGTCGCTAGGTAGCTCTGGTATCTCAAGTAGCTTCTTGAGGCCCTCCTTGATCTCTCCAATCCTAACGGGGTGGATCGCGCCTGTTGAATGTTTAATCCCAGAGTTTATAGCCACGAAGCTCCCTATCTTAGTTTTCAACGTCCTAACCCTGTAGGGCGGCTTAGTCTCGATCTTCGAGATGTACCCGAAGGATGAGCCGTACTGATCTAGCCTTCCACATGGTATGCCCATCACATCGTGCTCACTAATGTAGGCCAACTCGGCGATCTCCGACTTGGAGAGATCTAGGCCCCACAAGTCCGAGAGAGCCTTGATCGTTGCTACTTGGAGTGCAGCACTACTCGCCAGCCCCGACCCGATGGGGACTTCGCTATAGATCAACATGTCGAAGCCCTTTGAAACACCAAGTCTCTCTCGAAGTGTGATCACTACAGACCTGATGTAGTCTCCGAACCAGCCTCTACCACGTAGTGTTGTCCTCTCCACGTCGAACTCGTCAGTGCAATCAACACCCTCAACGCATAAATTAAGCGAGACAACCCTCGCTCTACTAGAGCTCGATGGTGAAACAGCCACGTAGGTCCTCTTATTGATCGCGACTGAGACTACTGGGAGGCCCTTGTAGTCCTGGTGTGTATTCAGGAAATCGAGTCTCCCAGGCGCTGAGGACGCGACCTCGGGCTCTCGACCGTAGAGTCGCTTAAACTCGCGTAGAGTGGTATCTAGCGTGGATATCACTCTACACACCTCCCTAGAACATCGCTAAGTGTAGAGGTGGCTTTCTTACACGCTTCTTTAAGCTGCTTAGCCCTCTCCTCTGGGATGCCATCGTAGGTGAAGACCCAGTACCCCCACTCGATCCCAGCTGCGTACTTCAGCTTATCTTTGTCTCTATAGGGCTGGTAGAACTCGACGTGGAAGTGATACATGTACTCGCCTCTAACTGGGTGGTCGTGGAAGACCATTATGTACGGCGCATCTCGCTCGAGAAGAGCACTGTACGTAGCAGTCACGACTCTAAGAGCGTCGGCTAGGTGTCTAACTTGATTGCGACTAAGTGCTAGTAGCGATGAAACGTGGTTTAATGGGTACACATGTAGCTCGTATGGCCACATCGCGTAGAATGGTAGCAAGACTACGAACTCGTCGTTTAAGTAGACTACTCTCCTCCTAGACTCTAACTCGTACTTGATGATGTCGCAGAGTAGGCATGAGCCGGTTCTCACATGGTAATCTCTAAACGCCTCTAGCTCGGCCAGGATCCTTGGAGGTATGAATGGTAGTGCATATATCTGTGAATGGGGATGTGTGAGAGAAACGCCGATCTCCTTGCCCTTGTTTCTAAACACAGCAACGTACTCTACAACCCCGGTTTTAGAGAGTCTCTCTACCTCTCCTCTATAGGCCTCTACAACTTTAACAACGTGGTCTAAACTTAGGGTGTAAAGGTCCCCCTCATGGCTAGGGGTCTCAACGACGACCTCTGAGTAGCCAAGCGCTCTCATCTTCTTATACTCTCTAAAGCCCTCCTCCAGGGGCTCTGGCGCGTCAGGGGTTAGTGCGGGGTATTTGTTTGGTAAGACCACCACGTCCCAGGACTCTAGGTGTCTCAGCTCAGGGGCTCCGGGACAGAAGGGGCATGTGAAAGCGGCTTCTCTCTCTTCAGGTCTCCACGGCCTTACAGCCCTGTGCGCGGCTACTATGATGTGTTGCTTGATCAGCGGGTTGAACCTAATTTCGTGCAACTCAACTCCCAGCACTAGTACTTGCAATTGGCTCATAAAAGTATAAAGAGGAGTATAGCCTAATGAGTGCTTGGCGAGGAGTCTATGAGCTCGTTTTATGAAAACCTCGAAGCCTGGGTTAAGAGGCAGAAGGAGACCAAGGAGCTATTCATGAAGGCTGAGAAGAACTACCAAGAGGCGGATAGGTTAACATTGATAACTCTATCTAGGCTTGCGTTTCAACACATGGAGAGAACTATTGAGGCCTTTGACAACTGGCTCAAAGACCCAATGATAACCACTCACATGCCAAGAGAGCTACTAGTAGAGCTGTGGACACAACTAAGAGACATATTCTACAAGCTAATAGATCTAGACATCGAGCACACAACTAAGTTCGCAGAGCACTTAAAGAACCTTGAAAACCAAAACGAAGTAAACCCCTTATTCACCCTTAGACTACAGAGAGAGGAGAGAGAGTATAGGAGAAGACAGCCACACACACCTATAATATAGCTTCCCATCGAATCTACTTTCTAGTAGCTTTTAAGCTGACTTCAACGTCTACAGGGGCGATCTTGGGCCATAGACTCTCATAGGCCTTTCGAAGCTCTTCAACTACAGCTTTAATGCTCTCGTAGCCCTTATCAAGAGCCTCTTTGCCCGCTCCAGTTATGTAGAGTTTTCTATTCTTGAGAGAGACCTCGACGAGACCGGTGTACTTGAGGGCTGTCAAGTCGTTTGTAAGCTCTTTGCTTACAGGGTTTCCACCTAGTAGTGTAAAGTTGTAGCCGAGGTTAAGCCCGAGTTCCTTCTCAATACTGTAGACCAGGTGTGTTAGTGCCTTTTCACTTATTCCATTGGTGGACAGGGAGATTAGGTATAGAAGCTTCAACATCCTCGGGTTCTTGATAACGTCGCTCACTGTTACAACGTGTTTGGTGATGATCTTGATCTCCTTGCCCCTCTCACTTCCAGCTTGAGCCTGAGAGGCCACTTTAGGTTTCTTTAAACCACCCATCTAGACGTTCACCTCAGGTCTCTCTTTCTATTTAACCACCGGGCCTTATATCATTTGACCTCGACGCGGTCAAGATCGGTGGAGACCTGTTAGCTATGAGAGCTACTACCTTGTATTTGAGGAGCTCGTTGTGATTAACAACTCTTAATACCCCTGTATCATCGACTTTAAGCCTCTTAGGCTCTACGAGCTCCCTCATGACCTCATCTAGCTTTAAACTAGAAGGCTCGAGAGCCATGGTTATAGCTCTATCGATGTCACTGATAACCTGTCGTAGTCTCTCATTGAACTTCTTTGTCTTCGTGAAGAGGATGATGTGCAAGTAGAGGCCAGACGCTACTAGTATGAGGAGACCTGTAAGTAGTGACGTTAAGTCGGGTCCTAGAGCTAGTAGAGAGGCGCCGAGAGCTATTGATGCGAGCAGAGTTGCTATAGGTTTAAATAGCAGTGAAATCATGGCTCCAGTAACGACAGCTATTAGGGCGTGATTTACAGCGTTTATATCCTGTATGGCTTTAATAACTACGTACACGCTTCCAAGGACTACGAGCATAGAGATCTGCACTCTCTCAAGTAGGCGCGTCTTCTCGACTACCTGCTTGAACTCTCTAACGTGCTCTCTAACGGTTTGTAACATGCTGTAGACTACAAACTCGTAGCCTGGTTTACTGGCAACTCGTGAAAGCTCCTCGATGGTTGTAACCACGTGTATGTACTTGTCCCACATCCTGCGGTTTGGGACTAGTGGGGGTTTAGTTGATCGAAGCTCGTCTCTCAAAGCCGTGATCGGAGTTATCACAGCTGATGTAAACCCCCTCTCCTTCAACCTCGCTACCAGGCTATTGAGGCGCTCAACGACGTCATCTACGACCTTTTTCAACTCAAACCACACGAGTACGTATTTATCGAGCTCAAACCAATACATAAAGAGTTGTTAGGGTGCTTATATGGCTAGACTACACATCTGTAGGTCGATGCTGCATCGGATGATCAACTCGTCGCTAGGTCATAGAGTAGAGAGGGTCTTCCTAGGGCTCGGCACGAAGCTCAACGAGGATCATAGAGTGCTAGAAGTGTACGAGTGTCCAAACATCTCTAAAACCCCCGAAGTAGCCTTCACAGCAGACCCCGAGTGCCTCTACATGGTCTTGCTCGAGGCTGAGAGACGCGGCATGGAGCTCACCATGCTTGGACACTCCCACCCAGCACCTCCAAGCCCCAGCATGAGAGATGTTGAAAACATGAAGGTTTGGAAGAGGGTGTGGTTGATAATTAGCTCTACCACTGGAGACTACGCAGCGTGGATCTACGTAGATGGCGAAGTAAGGAGCGTCGAGGTAGTTGTAGGTGATTGTTGAGCTAAAAACCCACTATAAATTATTACTGGTTGACGAGAGTCGTGAGAGGTGATATTGTTGAGTAAAGTTGGTATTAGAGTGGAGTCTGTCACTAGGAGGAGGATCTCAGCGCATAGCCACATACGGGGTCTTGGTCTAGATGAGAAGGGTAAGCCGATATTCATAGCTGACGGCCTTGTGGGGCAGGTAGAGGCGAGAGAGGCTGCCGGGATCGTTGTGAGGATGATCAAGGAGGGGAAGTTGTCTGGTAGAGGCATCCTGCTGGTCGGGCCGCCTGGGACGGGGAAGACGGCGCTAGCAGTGGCTATTGCTAGAGAGCTTGGCGAGGACACCCCCTTCGTCATGATGAGTGGTAGTGAGATATATAGCACAGAGAGGAAGAAAACAGAGATCTTGATGGAGGCGGTGAGAAAGGCTCTCGGTGTCAGGATACGTGAGGTTAGAAAGGTCTACGAGGGCGTTGTAAAGGAGATAAAGTATCGTAGAGCTAAACACCCACTAATGCCATACTACGCGATGATCGTCGAGGCGAAGGTGACACTTGCAACTAAGGATGAAGAGCTGACCTTAACAGTCCCAGAGGAGGTTGCGAGTCAGCTACTCGAGCTAGGGATCAGGAAGGGGGACGTCATATGGATCGACGCCGAGACCGGGAGGGTTCACAGAGTTGGCAGGTCGAGAGAGGTCGAGGGCGCTAGGACCTACGATATAGAGGTTAAGAGGCTAGTCGAGATCCCCAGAGGCCCCGTCAAGAAGGAGAAAGAGATAGTAACTGTGGTCTCACTACACGACCTCGACATGTACTTCGCTACGCAGAGAAGCCTTGTAAGCTTCTTTGGGTTGACCTTTGAGCGCGAAATCCCCAGTGAGGTTAGAAGAGACGTCGATAACACCGTGAAGAAGTGGCTTGATGAGAAGAAAGCCGAGTTCGTTCCAGGCGTATTGTTCATTGATGACGCCCACATGCTAGACATCGAGGCGTTTAGCTTCTTAACAAGAGCTATGGAGAGCGAGTTCGCGCCAATAATAATTCTAGCCACTAATAGAGGGTTCGCCAAGATACGCGGTACAGACTACGAGTCTCCACATGGTATGCCACTAGACCTGCTAGACAGGCTACTCATAATACCGACAAGGCCGTACACCGCAGAGGAGATTAGAGAGATCATCAAGATAAGGGCTGAGGAGACAGAGGTCGAGCTCTCCAAGGAGGCTCTCGAGAAGCTCGTAGAACTAGGCGTCAACAAGAGCTTGAGGTACGCAGTCCAACTAGTAGAGCCAGCGAGGATCATCGCTGAAATGAGAGGCTCTAGCAGGGTCGAAGTACAAGACGTCGAGCACGCCTCGAAGCTATTCATTGACGTCTCAGCGAGCGTACAGTACTTGAAGCAATACGAGGAGAAGTTCCTCAAGTAGTCACACGCTGGCTACCCCGCCCACTCGAACCCTCTTTTTAGAGGCTATCAGATGCGAGGACGTATACAGAACCAGCTGGGACAGACCTGGAAGACTTCAGGAAGCCGATGGAGAAAGCAAATATATTAGTAGCAACCTGGGCTGACTACCAAAGGGTGATAGGAAAGACTGAAGGGGCTGTCTTGAAGTTGAGTTGATGGGTTTAGCGATCTAGATGCTTGTCAATCTCTTGGAGCGACTAGGATCTCGAATGTCAATGGGTCGTCATCTCTATACCACCACCAGTAGTGACGAGTACTATTGATTACTACACCAAACGTTATGTATTGGTTATCCTCTCTCCCCAATTTGTAGAGCTTAACACTCAGTGAAGAATTCCAAACCCCTGCATGAGTAAACTCTATAGTGGTAGTGCTAACCACATCTACATTTCTAGGCATTCTCCTCACACGCTCTACAAAGTGTATTACAATAGTACCGGGTTCGCTGGGATGACCATATGGTGGTGGTGATGGTGGTGAATAAGGCCTTAAATCGCGTGGAAGCGTTCCAGGTTACGAACTGCTGAGTGTGACGTCTTGGATCACTCTTGGGTATAAGAGCCAATAGGTGTAACAAACACCTAGAGATACGCAGCCTGTGAAAAACTCATACGTGTAGACGACTACGAAGTACGCTTGATCGCTATAATTACCTGTTATGGGGGCGGTTTGAGCAGACACGAGACTATATGCTAGCTTCCTACCTAGAGGCTTCCACTGAACAGCGCTCTCGTGCTTGAGTTGAGAGAGGGAGAACGCGTAATCGAGATCGTAGAACGCCTCCATATAGACCGCTGTTGGTTTCACGTCGTAAGAGTAGATTTTTAGTGAAACCTGTAGCCCGTCTATCGAATACACTCTCGGCCCCTTGACGAACG
>Ga0080004_1173736_pt1 | contig 21379 bp, 18 predicted proteins | sample WasSprMetagenome_FD_69207 | JGI IMG/M metagenome (GOLD analysis project Ga0080004, IMG submission 69207) | Sulfidic aquatic microbial communities from Washburn Spring, Yellowstone National Park, USA - WS (SPADES assembly) (version 2) | ecosystem: Environmental > Aquatic > Thermal springs > Hot...
AGGGTTGCTCGATTTCGGGATCTCAGAAGCGTTGATCAGGTTTACACCCGTGGATGAAGGCAGGGGATATGTGTCCACGGCGTTCTTGTTTAAAACATTAATGGCTGTGGCGACCTCGTTAGTTACCTTCATATTATCAGGCTACATGGCTCAAGCCCTAGGTAGACCGTACGTGGCCCCAATGATAAGGATACTCTCCGTTTACGTTATAGGGGAAGTTGTGACTGGAGCTGCAAGCCAGGTTTTCACAGGTGCTGGAGAATACAATAAAGTTGGGTTGCTAAGTATAGTACGCAGTTCCGTTAGGATAATTGCATCAATACTATTGATCGCTATGGGGTTAGGTGTTTACGGGTCTATATGGGGGTTCTCCATAGCATCGACAATAACTCTGATTATTTCACTAATCTACGTCTCTAAGTACTTGAGGAGTGCGAGGTTTAAGGCAGAGTTATTTAAAGAGGTTATCAAGTTCTCGCTACCTCTCTACATACCCACAATCCTAGGGCTACCCCTAAGCCAGGTAGTGAACATTTTCTTAGCTGAATACGCTACAAACGCTGAGTTAGGCAACTACTCCGTAGCCTCCAACCTCCTAGTACCATTAGGCATCGTTGGCGGCGCTATGGCTACAAGCATATACTCAACTCTGCCCCTCCTAGTACGAAGGGAGGATAAGATGCGTGAAGTCGTTCGCAAGTCCGTTATATACACCTCGATAGTAGTCATACCCATAGCGATGGGTTTAGCTGTCTTCTCTAAGCCCCTAACTTACATGATCTATGGTTCTCAATATAGCCTAGCACCACTCTACCTATCACTCTCAGCGCTCACAAGTCTAACAGCGGTTCTAGGCTCATACGTTATAGGCTCATACCTCAATAGCATCGGCGAGACCGTGAAGACTATGAAGATTAGCTTAGTGAACTACGCTATATACGTGCCGCTAGCAATTCTGCTCATCCCCACATATAGAGTTGTGGGGTTGATAACAGCTGGTATATTAGCAGGCCTTATATCGACAATATACGGGCTATACATAGTTCAGAAAGATCTTAGGCTGGATATCGTAGGTCTACGTAACATCAGTGTGTTAGGGGCATTATCTCTCCCCGGAGGATTAGCCTGGCTGATAAGTCTTACCCCGATGAACATTTTGCACGAGACACTTCTCAAATTTACGATATATATGGTGTCTCTAATAATGATCCTACCCATAGTCATTAAAGAAGATGAGGTGCTAGAGCTTATTGAAATAGCAAAGAGCATTAAACTGCTCAACCACATAGTTCCAAACATCCTTTCAATTATCTTGGTGTTCCAGCGTTCAATAAATCATGGTAAAAAGCTCTAGACAACCAAGACCCGGGCATTCTCTATGGGAGTAAATATAAAAGTTGCAATAACTTTCGACGACGGGATTCTACCATCTCATTATCAGACGGCATACGAGCTTCATAGACTGGGAATACCAGCCACATTCTACATCGTAACCCACAAGAATCCCTGGTATACATATCTTAAATACGCAAAGAAGATTAGCTATATGAAACATGAAATCGCGTCCCATGGGGCAAATCATTTAGACCTCACGAAAATAAGTAATGAAAAGCTTTTGTTCGAAATAGAGGAATTCAAAAAGACTTTAGAGGAGGTAACTGGTAGTGATATAATAGGTTTCGCATATCCTTATGGTCTATACAACACAAGGGTTATATCTGCTGTGAGTAAATTCTATGAGTATGGTAGGACAATTTATCTTAGGTCTATTAAAACGTGTAATAGCGTTAACGCAGCCGAGAATGACAGATACTCCATCTGCGGACTTTGCAACCCATCTCCACGACCAACATTTGAGATCATTAGAAGAATGCTTAATTATTGGAGTAATGAGTTGATAATAGTTTGGATATTTCATTTCGAGCCCTTATGGAAAGTGTTAACCGTAATTAAGACATTTAAGAGTCTGGGAGCAGAATTCGTGTATGTAAAAGACCTTATCAACGAGTAGTAATGAGAGACAAATGTTTACGTCAAGTAAACTCAGCTAAAGCTCTCTCGCTGATAAAGATATTTTGCTACTGGATTCGATAACCCTCTTAAACGTTCTCAACCTTGAGTAGAGTTAGTGATTATACATGAAAGTAGCTGTATTAGATGACGCTGGCCTCGGATTAGGAGGTGGCAGAGGCGTTTATGGTAAAGAGGTTTACTCCGGAATCCTTTCAGTCATATATAAAGATTTACTAGGCTTCGACGTAGTTCGTGTGCTCTTAGGTGAGGGTGTCACCGAGTTTGAGGATGTAGTTAGAGTTGTTGGCTCCGAGACTCCTATCCTGAGGGCTCTCCACGATGGAAAGACCGTGAAGCAACTCTCTGAAATACTCAGGGAGAAGGATGTTGAGGTTATTCACGCAAATATCATCAACCCACGCTACGTTAACCCCCTCATCACTGTAAAAAAGAGGCTTGGCATAAAGCTCGTGACGACAGTGCATTCCTGGGCTTTCGTATGCCCAACAGGCTGGAAAATAAAATTCCCCGAGATGAGACCCTGCGAAATAAAGGCCCCAAATATTAGATGCGCTAAATGTATAAGAAACATGAACAGAAATCTCGGCTATAAATATGCTGATGTAGCTAAAGGCCTCTTCCACACATACAGCCTACAGAAGCTCGTCAAGAACTCGGATCTCGTTATAGTCCCCTCAAGGGAGCTCACGGAGAGATTGGCCGAAGAAGCAGGTCTAGACAATGTGATTCACATTCCTAATCCAGTCAACCCTCAGCTACTAAAAGTTGAACCTATACCACCAGAATCCAACATAGCACTTTTCATAGGGAGACTAGACCACTCAAAAGGAGCTCACCTACTCCCAAAAATAGCTGAGCTCATCAAACCTGTAGAGCTACACGTAGTCGGTCAGGGCCCTCTCAGAAACTACATACTCAGAAACCCTCCGGAGAACCTGATCTACCGCGGGTACGTAAGCAACGAGGAGAAGATAGCCCTCTTGAGAAAAGCGTCAGTAGTCGTAGTGCCCTCTATATGGCATGAACTCTACGGATATGTAATCGTTGAAGCATTCTCCATGGCAAGGCCCGTAGTAGCATTCTCGCTAGGCGGGCCAAAAGAGCTTATAGAGTCCTCGGGTGCAGGGCTCCTAGCAACCCCCTATAACATCGATGAACTCTCGGAGTACGTCAAGAGCTTAGCGCTAGATAAGGAAAGATCGTTTGAAATGGGACTTAGGGGAAGAAAATACGTTAAGGAGGCTTTAACGCCATTCAAATACGCGGAGAGAATTAAAGAGGTTCTGAAAATTATTGTATAAGTGAGTTTTCTCTGTTTCCAAGAGATAATTACAATAGTAGAATTAAAAGCAGGAGTTGCGGCTTATAATAACCTTGCTGTGAAACAGTGGAGGCGAAGGCTATGAATATAAGTCCATGGAAACGCGATATGGCTCCCAAACTACTTGCATTAGTGAATACACTTGCGAGAAGTGGTGGAACTCTTAGAGCACTTCAATCCTTGGATTACTATTATAGAATTGACTGGCAACTAGCAACATTCATCGACTATCTAACCTACGTATGGGGTGTAAGAGGGGGATTTGAGGATGCTATAGCAATCTATAGGAGGTACAATATAGTACCTGTTGGATATGAGAAGCCCGATCACCTAATACATCTGGTGAACATTTCTCCTAGGAGCAGGAAATGGTTGTATGGTGTCATCGGCGAGCTATTATATAAACTCAATCTGCGTAAGAAGGTTTTCCTAACAAGGGGTTACAAACCGGATGTGATAGTCTCGTTTCACGAGGATTTACCTTATCTGCGTTTAGCCTCTGAGCTAAAAAACTTATATTCAGCTCCTGCCATATCATTTCTTCAAAAACCGCCTTTCTATGGCGATAAAACTAGGATGAGGAACATTAAAGAGGCTTGTCTTCTACATAGAAGACTCCTTGCAGATTCATGGTCTGAAATGATTCAAGATTCTATTTTAGTTTTCTTAAAATTTGAAAATTTTAAAGAATATACAAGGGAGGTCGATGCTCTTCTGAATTCATTAGACATGATAATTGCTGTCACTAAGGCAATAGTGATTGATATGCAGAGGGTTCCTAGGAACATAGTGTACATGGATCCAGGGGTTTCACTAGATAGTGGCGCCATAAATATCATTAGAAGGATTAGAGCATTAGACATACCGCGTAAAGAATACATAGCTTTTATAGGGAGATCCATGGATTGCGAAAAAGGTTTCGCCGAGGCATTAGTAGCTTTTAAATTCCTTCTAAAAGAGTTTCCTTCTCTGAAACTCCTTGTATCCGGTATAACATCACCTAAGTTTAGGAGGGGGGTCTATCACTTCATGGATAAATACCTAGGAGTAGACAGGTCAAAGGTTGTGTTTACTGGTTTCCTGGGTCGAGAAGATCTATATAAGCTGATTAGGGGGAGCCGTCTAGTCCTTTATCCAAGCCATGCCGACTCCTATTCCCTAGCGGTTTCAGAGTCGCTAATGTTGGAGACTCCTGTAGTCGCTTACCGTATACCGGCCCTTGACATACATTATGGTAATATTGAAGGTAAAGGTATCTGGCTTGTGAAGGAGGGAGATATTGAAAAGCTTGTAGGAGCTGCAATCGAAGTACTTGAGCTTGAGAGGAGCAAGGACTTAAAGGTTGAGTACCCGAGAATTCGTCCAATGGATGACATAATGAGAGAGGAAGTGGAGTTGATAAACAGGGTTCTGAAATGAGTGAAGCCGTTATCTTGATAACAACACCTATTGATAGTACTCCAGCAGGAGGCTTCATTAGGGATGCAAAGCTTCTATCATATTTCTCAAAGACTTTGAAAGACACGGGGGTCTCAACAGTTATTTACATACCAGTTAACAGTATTGTTTCTGCTACAAAGTTAGCTCTTAAAGGTTTAGAAGTTAAGGAAGCGTTCGAAGCAGTGACCAGAAGCTTATATGATAATGTGAGAAGAAGTGGTGCAGACGCCTCTCTCATAGATGAAGCTCTTACTGAGTCCCTATCGCTACTTAAATGGGAATTAAATCGTGAGGAGTCCCCAGTTAAGGTTATCAGTAAGATCCTGGGTTTTGGATATGTCTACACCCATAGGATTAAGAGCACGGAAGAAGTATTATTAAGAAAATTTATAAAGTTGATTAGCTCAAGCTACGACAAAGTACTCTTCGCTTACTCGATGAATGAGAACATAGAGCACTTCGCATCCCTTGCTAACCTAGTAAAAGTCGTTAAGCTACCTTCGGGCATTATGCTACAATCCCCCCTTTACACTTACTTCACTATCTCTTCACCCAGCGAGCACAAGTTAACTACTAGGATAGCAAGTTTGCAATTAAACAGTTACTTGAGAAGCCTCTTCATAGAAATCACGCAGAAGGGCCTCCTAAAGCTTGTTCAAGCAGTCTCACCTGAACCTCTAATTGAGAGCTATGACCTGGTGGATATAGCCCATAAATATGGTGTTAAAATTAATGTACCATTTCCGGCAAACGCCTTTGACAGAGAGATCCTATCGTACAGAAATCTACGGGAAAAAGAGCCTATAGCAGTCTATTTTGGTAGGCTCACTCCAGCAAAGGGTCTCTACGACCTGCTGTATATATGGAGCCATGTAGAGAAGACCCTACCCAAGGCTAAGCTGATGCTTATAGGTTCCTTCCCATCCAAAACGGTTGAAAGAGAGTTTAACGATCTAAGGTTTAGGCTAGGCTTGAAGAACGTAGAATACTTAGGGTTCTTTAAGCACGGAGAGGAGTTATATCGGCGTGTAGCAGAGGCTAAGGTGCTTGTATATCCATCCTACCAAGACTCATTCTCGCTTACAGTATTAGAAGCTATAGCTCTAGGACTTCTATGCGTTGCTTATGATATTCCAGCTCTGAGATACGTATATAGGGAAGTTCCCTCTGTTACACTTGTAAAGAAGGGGGATATTGAGGGCATGAGTAGAGCTCTCATTGAAGCTCTTGGAATAGAATACAGTCAATACTTTACAATAGAAGGGAACCCTAAGCTTCTAAAGTTTTTAGAGGTATATGGCTCCTGGGAGAACGTTGCAATGGCGGAATTAAGTGGTATACTTCGCTACCTAAGGGAATAAAAATCGTGATCTCTATGCTGAGAGAAAAACCATTTAAATACTTAGGTAGAGCATTAAAGGTAATTCATGTCTTAGGATTATACGAGGGGCTTCTCTACTCAATAAGGGCTAAGATACTGAGAAGCCAAACAGCAGACGGAATACTATGGTGGGCCTTACGCGGGGAGAAGATCGTGAAAATAGGTAAAGATGCCTGGATGTGGCGTAACAAGGTTTTTAACGCACCAGGAGAGCTTGCTACAGCACTAATATTCCATGTACTCTCTGAGTTAATTGTAGATAAGATTTATGTTTTTGAAGGTAGTTACGATGTTGTAGTGGATATAGGCGGTTTTCTTGGTGAGACTGCTTGGTGGTTTATAACGGAAGGCTATGCTAAGAGAGTTATCGTGTTTGAGCCTGTGTATTACGATCTGTGTAAGAGCAACGTCGGCGATGTAGCTGAGGTGCACCCTCAAGCTATTCACTGGAAAAAAGAGGTACTACATTTTCAAGTAAAGGGTAGTGGTTCTCGTTCATCTCCTAGTGGAGAAAGAGCAAGTGATACTATCACCTTAACCGATGTATTAAACTCGTTGACAGGTAGTATAGCTGTTAAAATGGATTGTGAAGGGTGCGAGGAAGCTCTAATTCACACGCCTTGCAATGTACTTAGGAGGGCTGATGAGTTCATTGTTGAAATGCATCCATGGGTTAGTATGGAAAGCGTTGTAAGATATATGGAGAGCTGTGGCTTCAGCGCCTCTCAGAGGTTAGTGTATTCTAGTGGAACAGTTATTTATCATTTCCGCAAGTACCATTCAACCATGGGATGATAAGAGGTTCTACTGCCATATTATTACAGTACACGCGGCCTCATAAGGTCGAGGCCTATGAGTAGGAGGCTTATTGTTTTGTCTGAGCTTTTTTGGCCTGAGGGGGGTGGTGCCGAGCTTGCCACTTACATGATCACCGGCGTTCTTAGCAAGTTCTTCGAGGTAACCGTTGTTACAGGTTCAAGGAATCCCGCTGTGCTCCCAGGCGTTAAATACGTGTATGAGCCTCTGCTTGCTTGGAGGGAGAAGCCTTTTCTATGGCTTAATTTTTCTAGGCTTGTTAGGACGGAGAGATTTGAGGAATTAATCCGTGGAGCCGATATCATCTATATACCTAGACTTGCTTTCCCCGCAATACCATACGCAAAGGAGATGGGCAAGAAAGTTGTTGTCCATCTACACGACTATATACCCATATCCTACTCTGCCGCTGTATTAGCCCCGTACGAGGAGCATCGACGCAGAATTGCGCTCGACGACCTGGCTTTGGAGTGCTTGAAGGGGTTAAAATACTGCACTGGAGCCGCTTTGCTTTGGTGGTTGCCTAGGGTAGCGAGTAATTGGATTGCCCGAGCTGATAAGGTGGTGTGCGTATCTAAGAGGCAGGAAGAGATAATCTCGGATTCGGCTCCAGGGCTAAGAAGCAAGATTGAGGTGGTCTACAACCCTCTTCCACCAGAGCTGGGAAGTGTGAGCCTAGAGAAGAGCCTCAGCAACATACCTACTTTTCTCTACGTTGGCGGAGACAGATATGTGAAGGGCTTCCACATACTTCTACAGGCGATGGGAGAACTAGGTAAACAAGGTGTTAAAGCAAGATTTATTCTCTTAAATTCCTACAGTCGAAGAAGCCTCAAAGCCCTAAAAGCATTAAGCGAAAAGTACGGGAACTTAGAGATCAGTGTAGCGGGTAGGATAGAGCATGGGGAGCTACTTAGTCTGCATCGAGGAGCGTGGGCGCTAATATTTCCATCCATATTGGAAGAGCCGTTGCCGTACACAGTTATCGAATCCATGTTGATGGGCACGATTCCCGTAGCCGCTAGAGTCGGAGGTGTGCCTGAGATAGTTCAGGGAACATATGCGGAGAGGATGCTCTTCACACCTGGAGACGAGGACGAGCTTGTCGATAGGATGAAGGCCGTGTTATCATTTTCCCAGGAAGAACTTACCAATATTAGAGCAAATTTGAGGGAAAGCACCCTTAAAAGATTTGATCAGTGCACAGTCAAAAAAAAGCTGCTTAATATCTTCGGTGTTGGTTAACGATGTTATTATCTTCACTTCTGTTAGAAGTTAGCAATGTGAATGGCATTTTAATATTTTCACAGTGCTTATAATTATGTTTACTGAGCATCCTGAAATATGCTTCATGCGTGCCTGGTACGAAGACTACAAAGCTAGGATTGCCGGCGCCTATAGGGATGCAGAAAAGCAAAGCAAGCCAAACCTTTCGTGCAGCACTCTTCAGTGCATAGCGTGCGCAAATATGGCAACAAAAGTCATTGCTAAGATTTACAGTCTTGCCTAAGGAACCATTTAGCATGATGTTATCATTTTTAGTTTCAAGCATTAAAGTCGTTAATGGCGACGTCTATGTAGCGCTGTTTCAAGGCTCTTCTTGCACTGTCTCTAGACTTAGGGGGAGCTCCATGGAGACCGTAACACATTTGGCTTGTAGCCCTTGCCTAATCCTATGGGGGTCTTCTGAAGGTTTACTGGTCTCTTGTGGCGATGCTCTCTACCTGGTTACTGGAAGCGAGGTCAAGTATCTTCTCAAGGCTTCTAGGCCGGGCAACTGGTTCTGGCATGCTTGTAACGGTGGTGAGAGACTCTACGTGCAGGAGTATGGTGAAGCACCGACCGGTATCTACGTTAGTGAGGATATGGAGAGTTTTAAAAGAATTGTAACCAACACAGATTTGGATCCTCAGTCTAGGCACTTTCACTATGTGTCCTTCGATGAAAGAAGAAATGCCTTGGTTGTTACGCTTGGCGATGGAAATTTAATGCGTGTTGCTATGTCACTCGATTATGGAAGTAGCTGGAGGGCTTTGTATAGGGGTCCTTGGCAATTTGTTCCTGTGCTTATTGAAGAGGATAAGTGGTTGTTTGGCTTTGATAGCGGCATTGCCAAGGGTGGTGTAGCCGTATACTACCCTGATAGCAGCAAATGGGAGTTTGTATTCCTAAGGCTTAAAGGCTCTCCGATGGCTCAGTTTTACGAGCTTAAGAAACTTAAAGATATGTATGTAGGAGCCCTTGGGTATCCTGAAGCAGTAATCGTCTCGAAGAATATTAATGCCTGGCATATGCTCTATCGTAGTGTTGCTAGTGAGCAGTACGCGCACCGCTACCCTGTATCGGTAGATCTGGTAGGTGACTCTGTTTATGCGGTTATAGGGGGTAAACTCATGATATTTGATAGCTACCAGATTAAGCACGCATTAGTGGAGGCTCCGGTTTTAGTAAAGTATGGAGCATATGCTGATAGGCTTAGAGGTTTTGCCTTTGTGTTAAAGCGTGTGAGTCAATTAATTCGTTATAGTTAATGCTACTATATAGGATGATAACAAAAAAGTGCGGGATAAGTTGACTTTATCATCAAAATTAAATTGACTTGAGAGAATGAATCTAAAGCTTGCTGTTGTGTGCCATCAATCTCTTTCAACCTTAGGCGGTACATTGGTTCATATAAGACAGTTAGACGAGGCTCTGACTTACTTAGGCGTAAAGGTTGAAGTTATAGCCCCAGTCTCTAAGCCAGCTAGATAATATACTTCATATTTGTTCGAAATGATGCCGATACCTCTGGCGCGGGCTCTCAGAAAGGTTACTAAGAGATGAGCTAACTTTTAAATTTAAAATTTAAGGATCGCTTATGAAGGCATTATTATTCCACGATAGATTAGATGTTTTTGGAGGTACACAAAGAGTTTTTCTTGCTACCTTAGAGACTCTTTATCAGATGGGCTTTAGAATAAGTCTCGCGACATTGTATAAGCCCTCTTTCAGATTTTTAACACCTGGGAGCTTTAACATTGAGAAGCTAGAATATGTCCTCCCTTACAGAGTTAAGGGACTTCCTCAGCATATTAGAGGCCTCTTCCCGCTATACATTATGGTAAGAACTCTCTCCCAAAAAACAGATCTAATCGTGCAGACCTCAGGGATAGACATTCCTCTTGGTTCTTTCATCCCCCCTTATTAAGCCCCTTAGTAATACTCCAAGAATAATATACATACATAGTCTTTCGTCATCGTCTGTATTTTCAAAGGAGTTCAGTAGCGGGTCACTGATGGAGAACATATACTATATCTCATACATTAGGCTGTATGAGCATCTCTTTCAGCTAATTCACAAAGAAGCTATACTAACTAGCTTGGTAATTACGGGCGCTCATTGCTGGGCGGATCGTATTAGGGATTTATATCCAGACACCAGGCCTCTAGTCATTCACCCGCCAGTAAATGTGGACAAATTTAGTTTCCTAGCAAAAGTTCCTAGAAATGAGAAAAATGTGTTAACTATTGCTAGGATAAACCCTTCTAAGCAACTTCATGAAGTAATACTTCTCAGTAAACTGATGCCGAGTGAATATAAGTTCATCATCGCCGGCTATTTAACTGAGCAGTATGTGCCGTATTATAATGAATTAAATAAGTTGATTAAACAGCTAAACTTAAGGGATAGGGTTAGAATTCTAACCAATGTATCGGGTAAGCAGTTACTTGATTTGATGAGGAAGTCAAGCATATTTTTCTTCACAACTTCATTAGAAGGCTTTGCCATAGTTAAAGTAGAAGCTATGGCAGCAGGACTAATACCTGTTGTTCCAGATCTCTGCAGGATTAATGAAGGTGTTCCGCGTGAATACGTCTATAAAAACTTAGAGGAAGCCGCAAGGATAATCGAGGAAAACATTAACGCCCCCATCCATAAACGTGTTGAGTTAAGTAAATATGCTGAAAGATTTTCGAAGCAGACATTCAAGGCCAAACTTAAGCTCGTGATAAGTAAGGTTTTAGACCTCAGAGGATATGATAGCTGATTAGCGTAGTAGCTTCGTGAAGTTTTGATACCGTTTGAATCAATGAAAGCAGTGATCGTTCACCGCTCTTTCGACATTCTTGGCGGTGCTGAACTATATGCTCTCGACGTTATTAGAGTTCTAGCTGGTTTAGGCTTTGATACTAGGGTTTACACCCTGAGTATGAGGGGCTCTATAGATAGATTAACACCCCGAGGTAAGGTTAGATTTGTGCTGGTTAGGTCTCATTTAAGGACTGGGAGCATATACGATCTCGTTCTAGATACATACAACTTATCTAGGGCTTTAAGGCATGTTGGGTCGGATGCGGATATCGTAGTTAATAGCAAAGCTAATGAAATCCCATTGGAGGCCGATGTATGCGTAGTTCATTATCCCCTAGGGTTTGCGCTACACTTCTGGGACAGGGTTCCCCTCGGTGCCGGCGTGGATCCTAAGTACGTAAATAGCTTGTTTTGGAAGATCTATATACAGATGTTTAGAGAGTGGTTCTACGAACTTAGCGTTAGAGGTCTTCGCCGCTGTAGAGTCATAGTTGCCAATAGTAGGTGGACTGCTAAACTTCTTGAAGAGCTTAGCGGATTAAGTTCCGTAGTCATATATCCTCCTATAAATCTTAAATATTTTAAGCCACTTGGAGGCGTGAGTAAGGAGAACATGGTTGTAACCATCTCCCGCTTCGAGCCCTCTAAAAATATTGAGGCCGTCCTCCACGTAGCTAGGGGGGTTCGGCACGCTAAGTTCGTAGTTATAGGGAGGGTAAGAGATAGAGCATCCTATACTTATTACAAGAGCTTGGAGAAGCTTGGAGAGAGACTAGGGTTGAGCAATCTATACCTGCTACCTAACCTAAGTGAGGAAGCTAAAAGGTCTTTTCTCTCAAGAGCCAAGGTATACTTTCATCCAACCATAGGGGAGCACTTCGGTATATCGGTACTTGAGGCTCTTGCTTCAGGAACCATACCTGTCGTAAGCGCGTTCAGCGGTTCCTGCACTGATATAGTTAAGAGTGTCGGGTACGGTTACTGTTATAATAGCTACGCAGAGGCTCTGGAAATAATCAAGGAACTCATAAGCAGGAGGGAGCTCGAAGCCCCCGATAATGAGAGTCTGGATAAAGTGCTCTCCACTTTTTCGTTTGAGGAATTTAAGAAGAGGTTTACCGACGTCATTAACAGATATACTGGGAGTAATACCTTATATTAGGTATCTCACATGTTGATCTTCACGGGACCAACAGCATCTGGTAAAACAACTCTGATGAAAATACTCTGCAGGAGGATTAAAGAGAGTGGGGGGAAATGCAGATACTTTGTCTCTCCACCCTTTGGAGGTCTAGCGTACTTCATCTCTTTATTCTTTTCTAAGCTGTTAATTTATGCTTATGGACTCAAAGAGGTATTTGGTAGAAGGAAATGCCTAGCGGTATTGGAGGTTGCAAACCCTAGGTTACTCTCAAGGGTTCTATCACTACTTGTTTTTGCTGACCTCATCTCTAAGGTCTTGAAAGAAGTAGTATTTACTATGCTTGAGAAGGTAGGTTTCACAGTACTTGTTGAGGATCATTATCCTCAGATGATAGCTGATCACTTAACATACTATAAGCTCTACAGAAGTCGCTCAAAGACGTTGAGAGGCCTCATAACCTTAGAGTGCAAGGTTCTCAGTAGGTACACCACGCAAGGTACTGTTTGTATTCATGTCCTAGCTGAGGAATTAGTTCGAGCCCGGAGAGAGCTTAACAGATCTGGAGAATTCCTGGGTGTGGGTGGTTTCTATAATGTTGTTGTACGTGACCTATTACCGCGAGCAATATGCGAACGCGTAGGGCTTAATATTAAGCTCGTGGTAAACAGTTGAGGGGGTCCTCGATGTGTGATTCCTTAGTCAGTATCATCATAGTGGTGAAGAATGAGGAGCGTAACCTACCGAGGCTTCTCCAGCTAATCGACCGGCAGACATATAGGAACCTAGAGATCGTCCTCGTAGATAACGGTTCTACCGACAGAACTCCCAGCATCATAAGGAAGTATAGGAGGGAGTCCCCTTTTAAGGTTAAAATGGGAATAGCTCGGGGTACGCTAGCTCAAGCATATAATACAGCTCTAAGCATGGCTAGCGGAGAGTATATCGCAATAATAGGCGGAGATGAGCTCCCTACACATACGTGGATAGAAGAGCACGTAAAGTGCCTAAGAGGGAGTTGCGACGCATGTCTTGCTCCAGTATTCTACATACCTACATCAAAGAGAGTTTCCAATGTAGGGACATGGTATTTCAACAGAAGCATTCTAGAACTACTATTTAATAAGCTGAAAACTCCTGAGAGGATAATCTTCAATACGGGCAATGTATCGTTTAAAGCTGGCACAGTAAAGAAGGTCAGGTTCTACGACCCAATGACGGTTTCCGAGGATGGAGAGATGAGCTATAGGTTCCTGAAGCACGGGTTTAGGCTATGCTTTAACGAACGTGCGGTAGTTTTTCATCCAGCTCCCCGAGATTATAGGCGTCATATATCGTTTTGGTGGAAGCTAGCATACGCAAACAAAGCTCTATTTCAGGTGCACCCCTACTTAGACATTAAAAAAGTTTTCATTAGAAACATCCTATTATCGCATATGGACCCGCGTGAATGGGTTAAATCCTCACTCTATAAAGGGAAGCATATATCCAGTTCTATATTTCTACACGTCTCAGCGTTTCTTACACTACTATTAACATATTCCTATCTGGCACTATTTAGAGAAAAAGTTCTATACAAGTATGTTCAGAGAATTAAGTGATGCTGACAATCGCAACGATTGATATAGTGATATATCGGTAACAAACTAATATAATATCAAATAATATCCCAAATCTAGGGCATCATGAGCGAGAAAATGAAGCGTGTATGCCTCATAGGTACTTCTCCTAGCAGTAGGGGCGGGGTTGCGGAGTCAATGCTATATTTAGCTCTTATTTACAAGATGTTGGGATATAATGTTGTATGGGTTGAAACGAGAAGAACTAGTTTCTCAACGCTTCGCATATGTGATATCATACACGTTCACGGTCTTTCTTTGAGACTTAAAGCATTTTGGCTGATACTATTGAGAAAACCTAGGAAAATACTAACATTACATGGCTTCATCCTAGATGAAGTCAGGACATCCCTTTATTTCTCCCACGGTGTATTGGGAACTTTCAAGTCGTTAATCGAGTACATCAACATATCAATTCATTGGATAGTCCATAAACTTATATTGATTCAACTTATCTATGACTACGTTACCGCGGTTTCTTACGTGAAAGCTAGAAAGAACCACGTTAGAGCTATAGTTATTCCTAACCCTATTATATGTAGGAGCTCTGGTTCACCGGAAACCCCCTTATTACTTCACCCTGATGAGGTACTTTTCATTACGTATGTAAGTCCTGGTGTTAGAATTACTAATCTCCCGAAACTTGTCAAGGTTGTATATTTAGTAAATAAGAATTTGGAGAGACTCGGTGTTAAAAAGCATGTTGTTCTGCATGTGTATGGAGACGTTCCGCCGGCGTTATTAAAAACATTATCTAGGTACCCTTTCGTAAAGTTTATGGGGTATGTGAGTGATTTTATTAAGAGGCTTAGCGTGGCAGATATTTTTCTAGATGGGTTTCCCTCAGCTGAGCTTGGATATACCGCATTAGAGTCTATCTGTGTTGGAGTTCCTGTTGTGAAGTTTACTGAGGATCCTAGACTAGAGGAGGTGGTTGATGGATTTAGCGGTATACTGGCGATTAGCGATGAAGAGATGGTTGAGAAGCTTACTAGGTATGTCCTTAATATGGATGAAATGAAGAAGATGTTTGTGAGGAATGCTAGAAATATCACTCAGAAAAGAGATCTTAGACGAATAGCGATTATGTGGAGAACTATAATAGGGAAATGCTAAAGTAGCATAGGGACGGTAAGGATGACTAGTGCGGAAGTAATAAGCTCGTAGTGTCATTAACTTAAAATAATAGGTTGCATTGCGTACTTAGGGGAGCTGGTAGAGCTCTATGAGTACTAGGATATCCTTCATAACCTTTACGAGGAACTCTGGGAAGAGGTTAAAGCTGCTTTTAGAGAACGTTAAGGACGTTGTTGATGAGGTCGTGGTGATCGACGGTTATAGCACTGACGATACCGTAGAGATTGCTAAGAGCTATGGAGCTAGGATTTTTAAGAGGAAGCCTTGGGGTCATGTAGAGCCTGATAGAATGTTTGCGTTAAGTAAAGCAAGCTATGATTGGATTCTTTATTTAGATGATGATGAGCTGTTGGGAAGAAAACTAAAGAACGATCTGAGGGATCTAATAGAGAAAGCTGATAAAGAGGGATTTGTAGCTTTAAGTACTGTAAGGGTATACTATGATGTTGCGTGCGGGCAGTTAATACTTGGCTCTAGCTTAGGAAGGCAGATCAGGATTTACCGAAAGGATCGGGTAATGTACCGTGGGTTGATCCATGAGCTACCCGCGGTCTACGGCAAAATTCTTGATTTACCGGAGGAGTACTTAATAGTTCACTACGGATCCCAGGGATCTCTTTCCGCTCGTAAGATAGTGTTCTATGCCTTGCTAGAATCCTTAGAATACTATCAACATCCCTTCGTACATTCGATAATAAAGAGAACTCTATGGGGATTTTCACCGCTTTCAGCGCCACTAATTATCCTACGTCGTTTAATTATAGATTGCATCATTAAGAGAAATCACGGTCTCAACTTCTGCACTCTCAATAGGGTTGTTTACCCGTACTCCTTTTACGAGATCGCTGAATCCATGTTAATGCGGTTTAGAGGCAAGAGGAGAACGCAGATAAGTAAGATCATACAGAAGTACGGTCTGATTAAATTATTAGAAAGTGAAGCGAGCTAGGTCACCTAAAAATGTTAGAGAAGGTTATGAAGGCTTTTGCCACCCGTTACTTATTTGATAACTGGTTTTTGTTGATACGTAGCGCGCGCTCCTAGTTTCTCAACGCTTCGCATATGTGATATCATACACGTTCACGGTCTTTCTTTGAGACTTAAAGCATTTTGGCTGATACTATTGAGAAAACCTAGGAAAATACTAACATTACATGGCTTCATCCTAGATGAAGTCAGGACATCCCTTTATTTCTCCCACGGTGTATTGGGAACTTTCAAGTCGTTAATCGAGTACATCAACATATCAATTCATTGGATAGTCCATAAACTTATATTGATTCAACTTATCTATGACTACGTTACCGCGGTTTCTTACGTGAAAGCTAGAAAGAACCACGTTAGAGCTATAGTTATTCCTAACCCTATTATATGTAGGAGCTCTGGTTCACCGGAAACCCCCTTATTACTTCACCCTGATGAGGTACTTTTCATTACGTATGTAAGTCCTGGTGTTAGAATTACTAATCTCCCGAAACTTGTCAAGGTTGTATATTTAGTAAATAAGAATTTGGAGAGACTCGGTGTTAAAAAGCATGTTGTTCTGCATGTGTATGGAGACGTTCCGCCGGCGTTATTAAAAACATTATCTAGGTACCCTTTCGTAAAGTTTATGGGGTATGTGAGTGATTTTATTAAGAGGCTTAGCGTGGCAGATATTTTTCTAGATGGGTTTCCCTCAGCTGAGCTTGGATATACCGCATTAGAGTCTATCTGTGTTGGAGTTCCTGTTGTGAAGTTTACTGAGGATCCTAGACTAGAGGAGGTGGTTGATGGATTTAGCGGTATACTGGCGATTAGCGATGAAGAGATGGTTGAGAAGCTTACTAGGTATGTCCTTAATATGGATGAAATGAAGAAGATGTTTGTGAGGAATGCTAGAAATATCACTCAGAAAAGAGATCTTAGACGAATAGCGATTATGTGGAGAACTATAATAGGGAAATGCTAAAGTAGCATAGGGACGGTAAGGATGACTAGTGCGGAAGTAATAAGCTCGTAGTGTCATTAACTTAAAATAATAGGTTGCATTGCGTACTTAGGGGAGCTGGTAGAGCTCTATGAGTACTAGGATATCCTTCATAACCTTTACGAGGAACTCTGGGAAGAGGTTAAAGCTGCTTTTAGAGAACGTTAAGGACGTTGTTGATGAGGTCGTGGTGATCGACGGTTATAGCACTGACGATACCGTAGAGATTGCTAAGAGCTATGGAGCTAGGATTTTTAAGAGGAAGCCTTGGGGTCATGTAGAGCCTGATAGAATGTTTGCGTTAAGTAAAGCAAGCTACAACTGGATCCTCTACTTAGACGACGATGAATTATTAGGAAGGAAATTAAAGAGCGAACTCAGAGATCTCGTCGAAAAAGCTGAAAGAGAAGGTTATGTGGCCTTAAGCACAATAAGAGTAGATTATGATAAAAAATGTAGGCAAGCAGTTTTAGGTCCTTATTACAATAGACAGATAAGGATTTATAAAAAAGATAAAGTATTGCATCGAGGAGTAGTTCATGAGTTACCGATTGTTGATGGCAAGATTCTTGAATTAGCAAAAGAATACTATATCTTACATTACCCTTCTTTTCCAAAATCTAAGCTATTATTTTATGCTTATTTAGAGTCTCTTGAATATTATCGAGCGCGCGCTAACACACGCTCGAACATTAGAAAAGCTCTCTGGATGTTCACACCTCTCTCGGCACCTATGATTATCATACATAGCATGTACCATTTAGTTTTGAAACCAATAATGAAGAAAACTTCTTATGTTAATTCATGCACAATTATAAGAATCATAAACACTTTCGCATTATACGAAATTTTAGTACAAACATTGACAAAGTTTAGAGGAAGAAGAAGAGAACTTATTAGTAAGCTTATATCAGAACATGGATTAATTAGATTATTACAACACGCAGTGAGCTAGGGCGTGTATAATGTTAAACAAGATTAAGAAAGCTCTTGTTGCTCGTAAGTTATTCGATAACTGGCTTTCATTAATCATAAAGTACATTTTGAGTAAAATAGGTCTCAATACTAAGCTTAAAGCTAGAGTTGAAGGCTGCGTTTTCGAGGTAGAGCCTGACGTTTTTGCTAGGATTGTTAGCAGGTTCTCACGTGGGTTAATTAAGTCCATTAAGTGCGCTAACGGCAGGCTGTTCGTGAATGGTGTTGAGGTTGACAGTCTTAGCGATGTAATCTATAAGCTTGAGACATGGGCTAGGGTAATTGGTTGGAGTTACGATGATTTATGTAATTGCTGGGTTAAGGATGGCGTTAGGTTTAGGCGCATAGATCACATAGTGCTCAGTATCTTTGGTCTATACGGTGAGCCTGAGTACTCCTTCATAGATGTCAGCAATAGGGATGTGGTTGATGTTGGCGCTTACGTTGGTGATACAGCAATATTTTTCGCATTAAAGGGTGCTAGGAGGGTTATCGCCATAGAGCCGCATCCAGAGGCTTTCAGGGAGATGATTGAGAATATCGGGCTCAATAATCTTGAGGGTACCGTAATACCGGTTCATGCCGGTCTCGCCAGCAGACGTGGGGAAATATGCGTTGAGAATGTTGATGTTGAGAGAACTATAGGTACCTATCATAAGCCCGGTGGGTGTAATAGGCTGGTACCGGCAATAACTTTAGCTGACGTGATAGAGGGATATGCGATTGACCATAACGCTGTCTTAAAAATGGATTGTGAGGGTTGCGAATTCGATGTCATACTTAACGATTACGAACATATCAGGACGTTTAAGGATCTTGTCTTCGAGTACCACCTGCGTGCTTCTAGTGAGCCTCTATCAAAACTCCTAGAAGTTCTAGCTAGAGATTATCTGTGCGAAATCGTTAGGATGAGCACTGAAAACGGGATCGTGCATTGTGGTAGGAGGTAGGAGCTAGTGGACAGAAAGAGTTGGGAAGGGGCTCACGAAATACTTGCTCATCTTAAGAAGTCTTTCATTAACTTACAAAGAAATGAGTAGAAATGTTGTTTTACGTGAACAGCCTGCTTACCGTCCTTCACTGTTAGAAGTTCGGCAGTGTTTTAGATGCCGTGCTCTCGGATTAAGGGATCTACTTACTTAGTTTTCTCAGGTGCGGACGGTTCTGGCAAGACTACTGTTATTAGGCTCCTAGCTTCTTACTTCTCTTCACGTGGTTCTACCTGTGTTCACTGGTTTAGGGGTACCCATCTTCTAGCCTCACTACTCTCAAGGTTTCTCTCCCAATTCAGCTCTTTCCGTGGTTTCTGCAACCCTTACTACGGTATATGCATTCCCAGAAAGCTTAGGTGGTTATGGGTACACATAGAGTTCTGGTCGCTATTACCGCACGTCCTCACGAGGTTTTTGCTGAGGCTTTTCTGCGACTACCTCGTGTGCGATAGGGGTTCCCTCGACTTCCTCGTGTGGCTCGTGTCCACCCTCGGCTTCACCCCGCTTCTTCGTAGCGTTTACAGCGGGTTCCTGCTTAGGCTGGCTCGTTGGGAGGATCCCGTGTACCTCTATGCGAATCTGCGCGTGCTCGTGGGGAGGGCGGACGTGCCCCGAAGCTTTCTTATACGAGAGCTTGCCGTCTACAATGTGCTGGCTGGATATGTGGCTAGGTGTAGCATCGATACGGGGGTTAACGGCCCGCTGTATGTCGCGAGGGGTGTTCTGGGGTGTCTGAGTCGGAGTCGCTGAAGTTGCTGGGGGTTCTGGGGGGCTCGTATAGGCCCGGAGTCGGCGAGGCTTCGAGGCTTAGCGCGCGGAGCGCGCGGCGCGCGCTACCCGTACCTTTTGGAGGTTGTAAGGGGCTCTGGCTGGGGGCCGGGCGGTGGGGTGGGGGTGTAGCTCTTTTTAGTGGCTGTGTGTTTTTAGTGTTTTTGTTGCTTCTTCTAGTTCTTTTAGTGTGTTTACTGGTAGCCATGCGTCCCGTGGGACGATGAATGCGTGTAGCTTGGCTTTTTCTGCTAGCCTTGGTAGGAGCATGTTTTCGAACTCTACTGCTTCTTCGCTGTTCATGTCTACTGTTTCTTGTAGGAGTCTTAGTGCCTGGGGCTCGAATATGTATAGGCCTGTGCTAGCGTGTATCGGTAATATTGGCTTCTCCTTGAAGCTCGTAGCCAAGCTCAAAGAGTCTATCTCCACATAGCCATACGGCAGCTGTAGGCCAGCAGTTACGGCTACGCTTCCCCACACCCCTAGCCTATTCACAGCCTCGAGGTGGCTAGACAAGAACCTTAGTGGCAGAGACCCGTCCAGGAACAAGTCGTCTGGGAAAACAATGAATACCCTCCTGTCTGGGTCCACAGCGCCAGTCTCCAGTGCGTGTCTCAGCGCCTTACCCTTCCCAACCCTTCTTAGGGGTGGATCCATCGAGCAACGTATATTGTAGCCCTGTGCCTTGAGCTTCTCAGCCTCCTTTGCGACTTCCTGGAACTTTGTCAAGACAATGAATTCCTCGAAGCCGTTCCTAGCCATGTACCTAATGCTTCTCGCTAGCAGTGTCTCCCCGTTTAGCTCTATCAACGGCTTCGGCACATTTATGTAGCCCATCCTCTTGCCCTCCCCACCAGCCATCACGACGACCTGCGTCCGCTTTGCTTGTTCAGAAAGTTGCCTTAGTATGTCCATGTCTTTCAGCCTCTTTGGTTTTGGGGTAAGAATTTTTATCTATATAGGTTGCTTTTGTCATATTTACACGTGTTAGCTTGTGTTTTTTGTTAAATAAATCTTTCTTTGTGTGCTACTTTTTAGATGGGGGAGCTTGGTTTAGAGGCATTAGAAAGCCTTTATGAGTGGTTTGTTTGTGTTGGTTATTCCGTCTTGCCGGGAGTCGCGCGCGCTATTCATTCAGATCAATGTTTTTTGCAAGACGCATATAGTTCCGAGGAGAAATGGGTTGCGTGGAAGGATAGGGGCCTTGAGATTGGTCATTTCGTGAGTTTGAAATATATTACGGACAGCCCGGAAGTTTCTAGCTGGCGGGAGTTTTTTAGGGGCGTTAGCTTAATGGAAAATGCTAAAAACGAATTAATTGCAAATTTCGCTGTTTGGTTTGTTGAGAATAGGCTTGCAGAGATGGGCTACAGGGTAACTTCAGGTGGTACCGGGTATGATTTGCATGTCTTGAAGGAAGGGGTAGAGGCTTTTGTTGGGGTCAAGGGGACTAGGTTGAGCGCGCTCGCCTGTAGCTTCAGGGTTTTTGTTCCAAAGCTGGAGGATTGCAGGGGTCTAGCGGGGTGGCATGCTGTGGGGAAGGTTTTTAAATGGTATTGTCCTGCTAGGTGTGTGGTTGCCGCTGGGAGGTTTGAGCTGGTTAGGCGTTTGCTTGTCGAGGCTGAGGAGTATCTGGCTAGGGGGGATGCTGTCCAGTCTTCTGAGAAGCTTTACAAGGTTGCTGAGGAGTGTGTTAAAGCGCTGTCAGAGC
>Ga0080004_1113241_pt1 | contig 21367 bp, 22 predicted proteins | sample WasSprMetagenome_FD_69207 | JGI IMG/M metagenome (GOLD analysis project Ga0080004, IMG submission 69207) | Sulfidic aquatic microbial communities from Washburn Spring, Yellowstone National Park, USA - WS (SPADES assembly) (version 2) | ecosystem: Environmental > Aquatic > Thermal springs > Hot...
CCGCTCGGCGTGTCGTCCCCTAGGATACAGGGCGCCCCGCATCGTGGGGGCTAACCTGTTGTTCGCCCCGCCTCCTCCCGCCGCGACGGCGGCCGCGCCGAGGCGGCGCGGGGCCTCATGACCAGACGTGGGAATTCTCTGCCGTAGAGGATCTTCAGCGCGGCGCGGGCCCTCGCCTTGGCCTCCTCGGCGGTGGGGGCGGTTATGTTCACGTGGCTCATCTTGCGCTGCGGCCGCGCCTCGGCCTTGCCATACCAGTAGACCTTGCCCAGGCGCTCCAGCTCCCTTATGGGCGGGGCGGCGACTCCTATGATGTTCACCATGGCGGTCGGCGCCGCGGCGCTAGGCCGTCGGATGCCCAGGCCCAACACGGCCCTCACGTGGTTCTCAAACTGCGAGGCGTCCGTCTCCAAGGTCCAGTGGCCCGTGTTGTGGACGCGGGGAGCTATCTCGTTGACGAGGATGCGTCCCTCCCTGTCCTCGAAGAACTCCACGGCCAGGACGCCCACATACCTCCGCCACTCCAGGATCCTCTCCACGTATCCATAGGCCTCCGGCGGCGCCCGCGTTGGGGCGTAGCTCCACACGAGTATGCCGTCTACGTAGTGGTTCTCAGCCGGCGGGTAGAAGTATATATCCCCCTCCTCGGACCTCGCGGCGACTATGGAGAACTCCCTCCTGACCTCTACGTACTCCTCAACCAGTAGGGGCGACCCCTCGGGGACCTCCTTGGGCAACAGGTACTGGCCCTTGCCGTCGTAGCCCCCGGCGGGCCACTTGGCCATCGCCCTGCCGAGCTTTCTGGCGACCTCCAAGGCCTCGGCCGGGCTCCTCGCCACGGTCCACCGCGGCACCGGGATGCCCAAGCTCTGGAGCGTCTCCCTCTCCTCGATCCTGTTCTTCTTGAGCAGGAGGTAGTCGAGGTGCGGTCTGAGCTTGCCCTGCCTGTGGGCGTACTCCGCCGCGTCGAGCCTCACGTTTTCAAACTCGAAGGTGACGTAGTCCGCCTCATCCACGGCGCTGAGCGGATCCGCCGCTATCTCCGCGTACCTGAAGGCGGGGGCCCTGGGGTCCTCCTCGTAGACGACGAACCTAAGCGGCAGCCTGGCGGCCTCCCAACACATCATGAGGGCCAGCTGCCCCCCTCCGAGCACCAGGAGGCGCATGGGCTATTAAATAAACGGTTTAAAAATTGTTTCTATTGCTGTCCTGCTCGTCGTTTACATTTACTCTATAGCTTAAAGGACCTTATGAGGCCTCTGGACAGGACCTCATCCCGCATCTGCGCCATATGTCTCCTCACCCTTTCCCTGATCTCCGGATACTTCACGCCTAGGATCCTCGCGGCGAGGTAAGCGGCGTTGGCGGCGCCGCCTATGGCCACCGTGGCGACCGGGGTGCCGCGGGGCATCTGGACTATGGAGAGCAGGGAGTCCAGCCCGCCGAGGTGCCGCGTGGGTATGGGCACGCCTATTACGGGGAGGGGCGTGTGCGAGGCGGTCATGCCCGGGAGATGCGCCGCGCCGCCGGCCCCGGCTATGACGGCCTCGAACCCCTCCTCCTCTGCCTTCTTCGCGAACTCCGCCATGAAGTCGGGGGTTCTGTGTGCGCTGACGACGCGGGCTGGGCCGCGGCCTCCGGATCGGCGCCTAGGCACACAGTCGGGGTCCAGGCGGGCCCCCTAAAAGCAAACCGGAGCCCCTCGGGCCTCAGGTACGCTTAAGGCCCGGCGCGCCCCAAGTAGGGATTCGTGGCCGTCACCAGGGTGCTGATAATGGGAGCGGGCGGGCGGCACGACCTGCAGGGGCCTGATAGAGTCCCTGTGGAGGGAGGGGTGGTTCTCCGAGCCCAGGATCCTCCCGGACGTGGCTGCAGAGCTCTCCAGGTGGGGCTACAACTACGACTCCGCCGCGATCTCCCACGCACTCGCGGACCTAGTGAGGGCGGGCACGCTCTCCAGGATAGGCACGCCCAGGACCTACAAGTACGTCCAGAAGAGGCCGCCCTCGGACTAGGTGCGGGCGACCAGCTCCTTGGAGAGCCAAGCTATTCCGTACGCGGTTATGCGGTAGTACACGGACCTGTTCCCCGAGCGCCTCTCGACGGCGTTCTGCTTGGCCAGCTCGCTGAGCCTGGAGCTTATCTATTTCGGCTTGAGGGCGGTCGCCTGCTCCATCTCCTGGATGGTCATGCCGTCCCTCTCGGCCTTGCCCAGCTCGTAGGCTATGCGCGCGGCGACCAGCTGTAGGGCTATCAGCTGCTTGTCGCTCATCCTGGGGTCCTGGACCATACCCTGGGGCCCTCCGGGGTGAGCTTCACGTAGTCCCCGAACATCTCGGCGAGGTCCCTCAGCGCGTAGTTCACGTGTCCGCTATAGCGAGGCGTTTAAGCGACATTGGGGATACCGGCTTTTTTCTTAACTCGTTAAACTCCTCCACTGTGGGGCCCGCTATCCTAACGCTACGTATAAATCCCCGGTTTCAATACAGTACTTCAACGCAGCTCTCAATTTCGGAGGTAACGTCTCTATGAAACCCCAATCAGCACTCCTTCTTCGAATCTCCCTAACCTCTTCCTCCAGTCTATACCACTTCTCTAGCTTGCTCAAGGACCCCCACCACGATACTATCCCTAACAACTTCTTAAATCTACGCCGATCTTCAGCAGCGGTGTGCTCGAGAAATTAATGAAGCTATCTGACCTCCACCCACACTAGCAAGAACCTCACTCTTCAGGGCGGGAATGTTTGGAATTACACCCTCTCTTCTTGAGGGTTCAGTCCCGGACTGGGTCTCCGACTCATTACCCAGACCCTGAGCAGCGAAAGAAAAATAGGGTGAAAGTTTCATGAGGTTCTGGTTCTGCGGTTCCACCCCATTACATCGTTTGCACAAATGATTCCCGATATCACTGTTCCCTCCACTCCACCTCCCGGGAATGTTGAAGCACCGACTAGGTACAGGCCTTTAATCGGTGTTTTGAAGTAGGGTTTCTTAGTCTCTATTGATTGGTCGAAGGAGTATATCGCTCCCTCAGGCATCGAGGTGTATCGCTCGAGAGTTTTCGGCGTTGCAGCGTCTTGGATTACTATGTGTTTGCTTAGTTCTGGAATGACTTTCTCAGCTTTCTTGATTAATTCTTCCGCACGTGCTTTCTTTTTCTTAACGTACTCCTCAGTCCCTCTCTCAGGGAAGTCGTGATAGTTAGCGAATGTTGTTATAGTAACGCTTGCCTTACCCTTAGGCGCTAGACTTGAATCAGCGTTTGAGTTCACGACTATGTGGAGTTCTTCATCCAAGTCTATTATGATTGTTGGGTAGCTGGAGAGGTCCATGTCCACCCCGAGGAACACCATGAATGCCGATGGAGACATCCTCAAGCTCTTCACGTACTCAACAAACCCCCTATCGAGACGTTCCTCACCCACAAGCTCTAGGAAAACCTCTCTCGCGTTAGCGTTAGCCACGACTACGGGCGCTTTAAAAATCTTGTCCCCGCACCTAACCCCCGCAACCCTCCCGCCCTCAACTAAGATTGCGTCAACTCTATGCTTAAGCAGGACTTTACCGCCATGAACCTCGATAAACCTCCTCAAGACTTCCGCGAAATTCTGAGCACCTCCTCTAGGGTAGTGACCGCCGTGGAGGAAGTAGGATATGGAGGCCGTGAGAGCACTTGCAGCAAGCACTTTATCCGGTTTAGAACCAACATACCCTATCAGAGCGCATAGTAATGTCTTGAGATCTTCGTTCTCGAAATACTCGTCAAGCTTTTGCTTAAGGGTCTTGTTCATCCAATCGTAGAAGTGTGGGTGTTCTTTCGGGTAGTCTAGGAGCTTCCTCTCCCCATAAACCTTCACGATGAGCTCAGCCGGTAGTGGAGCCCCGTATAGGTGGGCGTCCCGATAGCACTCCTCATAGGCTATCCGAGCTTCATCGAAAAAAGCGACAATATTTTCCTTTTCCTCCGGGAACATCCCCGCGAGGAGCTCCACCAGCTTGCTTAGGTCGTTAGGCACGTCGATTACCCTACCCTTAAAGATTATTCTCCTCGTATTCCTCACGAACAAATCATTTTTCTCAAGCCCGAGTTCTCCAAGAAGGTATGTGAGAGGGCCTCTCTCCCACAATCCGCTCACGTCCTCCACGCCAGTATTGAAGACAAAGCCTCTTCTCCTAAATGAGGAGCAGTAACCGCCTACCTGATAGTGTTGTTCTAAGACCAGGATCTTATAACCATTCTTAGAGAGTAGCGCGCCACATGTTAAACCGCCTACGCCCGCTCCAACAATAATCACATCATACTCGCCCTCCCCCTTAGGTTTCCTCGGATCTACCTCAACCAACCAATCATACTTCTTAAACTCCCTGTAAGCACGGCGTGCAGGACTCTTTACCGGGTAGGTTATCGAGAACGCGATGCCGAGAACTATTAAAGTATTTGAAAGGATCACGCTGAGGGGTGGTTTGAGAAATAGGTATGTGACCGCACTCACTAAAAATACGGCGGCCCAAACCCCTGAAATCACGTTATTTATTGATAGAAAAAGACTATCTTTCCAGTAAACCTCAGGGTAATCCCTCTTAGAGACATGGAAAGTAAACGGTTGCTTAATAGCTAGGGAGAACACCGCCATTAGAAACAGAGCTAGATAGCCGAGAAAACCGCTCTTCTCGACAAACACGTTCAAACCGAAGGCAAACACGGCTACAACAGTAACACTAAAGTAGAGGACAGCGGCGAAGTCCATCAAGCTAAACTCTTTCCTGAGTAGTTGAGGAACGATGATAATGATAGAAACCACGAAGGCCGCGACAACCCCTACCTCACCAGCGAAACCGCTTAAAACCCAGTAGAGAATCCATGGTATGAAGGAGAGAAGAATGTAGAGTTGTCCTGGAACCCTCCTGCCACCGTTCGCAGCGTCCATACCCCATCGACTATATATGTTTAAACAGTTTCACGAGTTTATAATGTTTCGCGGCTGTATGGACAAGGTCTTGGTGGTGGGCGACGGGGCTGGGGAGCACGCCATCGCCTGGGCGCTCGAGAGGTCGGGCGTTGCGGTGGGCGCCGTGGCCATAAAGCCCATCAGGCAGGCCGGCGGCAAGGGCGTCCGGGTGGTCTACGGCGAGCTACAGTACTTGGACTTCGACGAGGTCTACAGAAAAGGCGCCGAGGAGGTGCTGAAGTAGCTGGCCCACTACCGCGACGTGGATGCCGCGGTCCTCGTGGAGGAGGCCGTCCGCGGCGTGGAGTTCACCCTCCAGGCGCTGACGGACGGCGAATCCCTCTTCTTCTTCCCGCCGGTCCAGGACAATCCGCACGCCTTCGAGTACGGCGTCGGGCCGGAGTGCGGCGGCATGGGCACTGTGTCGCCCCTGCCCTTCCTCAGCCGGGAGGAGGTGGAGGAGGCCAAGAGGGCCGTGGAGGCCACGGTGAAGGCCCTCCAGGCGGAGCTGGGCGGGCGCTACGTCGGCGCGATAAGCGGCCAGATGATGCTCACGGCGAGGGGGCCCGTGGTGATAGAGTACTACAGCAGGCTCGGCGACTCCGAGGCCCTCAACGCCCTCTTCCTCTACGACGGAGACGCCTACCAGCTCTTCGGCCTGGCCGCGGACGGCAAGCTCCACAAGGCCGAGCCGGCCTTCAGGGAGGTCCACACCGTGGTGAAGGCAGCGGCGCCGCTGGGCTATACGCACAGGAGGGATCTGGCCAGGGGGCGCCTCTTCACCGTAGACTGGGATCTGGCGAGACGGGAGGGGTGCCGCGTCTTCTTCGCCTCGGCCGAGGAGCGCGGGGGCGCCTACGCCACACTGGGCTCCCGCGCGGTGGAGGTGCTGGCCCACGGCGCCACGCCTGAGGAGGCCTACCGGCGCTCGGAGAGGTGCATGGCCGCGGTGAGGGGCGACGGCGTCTTCTACCGGCGCGACATAGGGTTGCCGGAGTACATGGCCGCCATGTGGGACAAGGCCGAGAGGGCCCGCGCCGTCTACAGATGGAGGAGGGCCCGCGGCTTGGACAGGAGGGTGCTGGTGTGGGAGCCGGGGGCGGGGCTGAGGGAGTACGGGCTATGAGATACGCAGTCTATCTGAACATAGCCTACCGCCCGGAGATCAGGGACCCGGAGGGCGACGCGATAAGGAGGGAGCTCCTCGAACGTCGCGGCGTCCAGGCGGACGTGAGGGCCGGCAAGTGCCTGGCGCTGGTGCTCGAGGCGGCGGACGAGGCCGAGGCCAGGGAGGGTGCCGTGAAGCTGGCCTGGGAGCTGAGGCTGGGCAACCCCAACGTGCACGTGGTGGAGGTGGTTCGGGTGGCCCATGCATAGAGTCGCCGTGTTGAAGTTCCCCGGCACCAACGGCGACTACGACGTGTTGAGGGCGCTGGACGTGGTCGGCCTGAGGGGCGTGCTGGTGTGGTACAGAGACTACAGGAGCGGCCTCTACGACGCCGTGGTGCTTCCGGGGGGCTTCAGCTACGGCGACTACCTGAGGGTCGGCGCCGTGGCGGCCCAGACCCCGGCCGTGGAGCACGTCCGCAGAGACGCGGAGAGGGGCGTCCCGGTGCTGGGCATATGCAACGGCTTCCAGATCCTCGTGGAGGCAGGCCTCCTCCCCAGCGCCCTGGCCCCCAACGAGCCGCCCGGCTTCATCTCCAGGTGGATAGAGGTGCAGGTGAGGGACGTAAAGACCCCCTTCACGCATCTATACGAGCCCGGGGAGGTCGTCCACATGCCCATCGCCCACGCCGAGGGCCGCTACATACCGGCGGGCCCCTACGTCCAGGCGGCCAGATATCTGGAGAACCCCAACGGCTCCCACGACAGCACAGCGGGCGTGAGCAGAGGCAACGTCCTCGGCCTCATGCCGCACCCTGAACGCGCCGTGGACGGGGACGTGTCGCGGGGCGGCACGGGCGGCCTCAAGCTCTGGCTGAGCCTGAGGGAGTGGCTCAGGAGGTGACATGTCGGCTGGGCTTCTTGGAATATACAGCTTCGGAGGCCCCACCGAGCTTTGGGCGCTCATATACTACGGCCTCAAGGCCATGGCGAACAGGGGCGATCGCGCCGAGGCCTACCTACACGCCGGCGGAAGGGCGGAGAGGGTCGAGGTGGATCTGGCCCGCGAGGAGGAGCGGTCCGCCAGAGGCGTCGCCGCGGTGGGCTGCGTCTCGCCGAACGGCGACTGCTACGAGGAGAGGGGCGGGGCGGTCCGATGCGGCTTCGGCGACACCTACGTGGAGCTGGGCCCGGACGGCGCTCTGACCGCGCGGAGGGGGAGGCGCTGTGGCATCTCGCCCTGGGCGCCCACGGCTTCGACTTCGCCATAGTGGCCACCGAAAGCGCCGCCATCGAGGTGCTGGGCGGCGAGGTCAGGAGGAGCCTCGCGCCGGGCGAAACCGTGAGGACCACGGCCCTCTCCGTGGAGGCGACGGGCGGCGGAGACGGCGGCCCCATCTGTGCCCTGGAGCTCATATACACCGCGCGCCCGGACAGCAGGATAGACGGCGTCGAGGTGGCCGCGGTCCGGGCCGAGCTGGCGAAGAGGCTCGCCAGGAAGATAGACGCGGATCCGGACGCGGTGGTGGGGGTGCCGGAGACCGGGTCCTACTACGCTGCCCACATCGCCGCGGCGCTGGGCAAGCCCTACCTCCCCGCCTTCGTGGCCACGGCCAGGGGCAGAAGCGCCCTCCTGGACGAGCTCAGGGAGAGGCAGGCGGTCATCCAGCTGAAGGCCAACGTGACGGAGTCCGCCGTCCGCGGCAAGAGGGTGCTCCTGGTCGACGACAGCATGATAAGCGGCACCACCCTCAAGCTCATCACGAGGCTCCTCAGGGAGAAGGGAGGAGCCTTGGAGATACACGCCGCGCTCGCCGCGCCGCTCCTGAGGAGGAGGTGCCCCCACGGCGTCAAGATGCCCCCGGAGAGCCACATGATCGCGAACTGGGTGCGCCCCGAAGACGTCAAGGGCGTCCTGGAGGTGGACAGCCTCACGTACCTCACCCCAGGCGAGCTGGAGGAGGCAGTTAAGCACAAGCGGGTCGGCACCCTCTGCATGAGGCCATGAGGTACAGGTACGCCGGCGTCGATTTGGACAAACACTGGGCCGTCCACAGGGAGGTGGCGGGGCACATAGGCGGAATCCGCGGGCTATACACCAGCTGGGTCCAGCTCGGCGGCGTCGAGGCGACGCTACATGTGGACGGCGTCGGCACCAAGGCCGTCCTGGCCCTCCAGCGGGACCGCCTAGAGGTTGCGGGCCGCGACTGCGTGACCGTGAACGTGAACGACGTGGTCTGCGACGGCTTCAAGCCAGTCGCAGTGGTGGACTACGTGGCCGTGGAGCCTCAGCACCTGGATAAGGCCCCCCGCGTCGTCGCGGGCATCGCCTCGAAGGCCGGCGAGGTGGGGGCGGCCCTCCTCGGCGGCGAGACGGCCGTCCTCCCAGGCGTGGTCACGGGCATAAACGTGGTCTGCACCGTGCTGGCCGTCCGCACGGCCAGGACCAGGCCCCCGCGCTCCGGCGACGTCCTCATAGGCCTCCCCTCTACGGGCCCCCACGCCAACGGCTACAGCCTGCTCCGCCGGCTCTTCAAGCCGGAGGAGGAGATCTGCGGAGCCCGCGCCGCCGACCTGCTCCTCGCCGAGGTCGCCGACTACACCCCCGTCTTGAGGGCGCTGGAGGCGGGCGCCGTCAGAGGGGCGGTGCACATAACCGGAGGCGCCTACCGCAAGCTCAAAAGGCGCTCGGGGAACTCGGCGCCGAGATCGCCTTCGAACCCCCCCTGCATATTCAAGGAGATAATCAAACGCGGCGTAGATCCCGCCGAGGCCTACCGGGTCTTCAACATGGGCATGGTGGTCTACACCGACAGAGACACCTGGAACATGCACTAGTCCACCTGGAATCTCACAACCCCAAGCCCATCGGCGAGGTAAAGAAAAGAGGGTTTATTATTGTAAACGGAATCAAATCATTAATTTCTCCATATTTGAAGAAAAAAGGCCTGGGTTTCGACCTCCAATATTTCGACCTTATTTCGACACGAAAAACGGCCAGGGATATATCAGCCAATAGAGTATGCTTATCATGATCAACACGAAGACGAGGGCTATGGAGTATTTCATGTTGTTTCTAATTATCTCGCCCTCCCGTCTCACGTATTCAGTGGTCGATACGCCGGCGGATACTGTCTGCGGGGCCACTGGCTTCCCCAGCTCGCCGCCGATCGTCTGGATCGAGGGGACGAGGAGTGGCGGCAGGCCGAGGAGTTGCCCCATGGCGGCTTGGAACGGCCCGAACAGAGCGTTAGACGACGTGTTGCTGCCAGTCAGCGCCGCGCCCAGCCAGCCCAGGAACGGCGAGATTATCAAAAACCAGAGCCCCAAACCCATTGTCAAGTATGCCAGGCTGTACGCCATCCCGCTGTAGTTGAAGACAAAGGCCAGACTTATGACGAAGATGCCCGTGAGGACGGCCCCCCACGTCTGCTTCAACGTGGTCTTTAACGCATTCACGACGTCCTTCGCGCCTGCCTTCATCAGTGGCAGGGTTATAAGCCACGCCACCAGCGCCGAAGTGCCCGTTACAAGGACGTTGAAGGCGTAGGAAACCGACACTTGCTTCTGCAAAACCTCGGAATATGCTGGTACGCTGAAAGTGGCAACGACCCACTTCATTGGGGAAATCGGAGAGTTCCAAAGCCCCATTATGGTCACGAAGAGTATCAACGACGCCCACGCCCTCGCCACAGCTCCCCGATCCTTGACTTCGTTAACCTTAATAGCGGGCGGTGACACTATGTGTTTAGGCCGCCAGACCTTCGCCAGCCCAACTAGAAACAGAAATGCGATGATCGACCCCACGACATCTGCCAGATAGGGCCCTATGTAGACGGCGGTGGTGAATTGGCCGAGCACATAGCCCAGCGCCCCAATTAACGCCGCCGGCCAAGCCTCTTTTATGCCCCTCCACCCATCTATCAAAGCCAATATAACAAACACTATGACGAATGCGAGCACTGCCACGAAGTGCGCAACAGCGCCTGACGTAGCTACCAGCGGAAGACCCGCTACCCCCGCCAGAGTGACGATGGGGATTCCAAAAGCGCCATAAGCCACAGGTGCCGTGTTGGCTACAGCCATGATGGTCAGCGCCCTGATGGTCGGCAATCCCAGCGAGATGAGTATAGGTACGAGGTAGGCCCACGGGGTGCCGAAACCTATCAGCCCCTCTATCAGCGCCCCTAAGGCCCACGCAATTGTGAGGGCGATAATCCTCACGTCGTTTGTGATATTTTTCAACATCCACGAGGTGAAGGCGTCTAGATGCCCAGTCAGACGCCATGTGTTGAACCACGTAATGCCCCAGAATATAAGCCACGAGATGCTCCATAGGCCGAAAAGCGCCCCTATGAGCCACGCGGACACCGCGCTGTCGGCAGGCACGCCGACGGCGATTGCCAAAATCAAAGTGACAATTGTCGTAATCAATGTGGCTTTCCACGAGGACATTTTCAAGACCGTCAGTAGAATAAACAGCAACAACACCGGAGTTAGGTCGATTATCAACGTCAGTCCGGCGTCTCCCCAAAACAGTTTTGGTTGTACATAGACCATATGGGCCATAATTATTGTATTTTTAAATATTCCTACGATGTCTATGACTGTAGCGACGATGTATGTACATTCTGATATAATTTTGATATAATAATAAGTAATACTTATAATATTAAATCTATAATTTGCAATTGTGATCAAAAATGTTACTATTATAATATTAACGGCTGTTTGTAAATAAGTTAAGTATAAACATAAAGAAAGATTTATTAATATTAGCCTACCATTATTACATGACCGCGGAAGTAGTCCGTGCTCTTGAGGGGATCTCTGGCGAGAGGGTTTATACAGATCCCGACGTATTGAGGCTATATAGCCGCGACGCGTCTTTCGAGTCAGGGGAGCATCCTCTCGCCGTTGTGGAGCCCGTCGACGTCGACGAGGTGGTTAAAATAGTGAAACTAGCTATTCGGTACAACAAGAAGGTCATAGTGGTCGGGGCTTCCACCAGTTTATCTGGAAACGCGGTTCCCAAAACCTCCGACGCTATAGTGATCTCCATGGCTAAGATGAACAACATAATTGAGGTCTCCGAGGTCGATTGGTACGCACGTGTGCAGCCCGGCGTAAGGGTGGACGAGCTCAACCTGGAGCTCGCCAGATATGGCCTGCAGTGGCCTGTGGATCCGGCTTCCTCCAAGGCGGCCACGGTAGGCGGCGTTATTTCGAACGGCGGCGGCGGAGTCAGAGGCGCCAAGTACGGCCCCGCCTCGCATTGGGTTCTGGCCCTCCAGGCCGTGATCGGGACGGGGGACGTGATAAACGTGGGTTGCTATACGGTGAAGTGCCGTGAGGGCTACAACCTCCTCCAGCTCTTTATCGGTAGCGAGGGCACGTTGGGGGTGATTACTGAGGCTACGCTGAGGCTGGCGCCGCTACCCCAGTCTTTTGTGGGCGTGCTTGGGCAGTTCAACAACGTCGAGGATCTTGTAAATACCGTAATCGACATAAGGAAAGCGAAGCTGTGGACCATGATAAACGAGTTTCTCGACGAGAGGCTCTCCCAGCTCGTCGGCCTCGATAATAAGTTCCACCTATGGGTGGGTGTCGATGTCAACGCTGGAGGCGAGGGCATCGTCTTGGAACAGCTTAAAAACAGCGTGGTGAAAAACCGCGGCGAGGTTGTGGGCGTGGCGTACTCGCTGGGAGAATTCAACAAACTGCTGGAGCCCAGAAGGCGTCTGTATACCGCTGCCCTGCAGGCTGCTTTTGGCGACTACGGAAACAACGCCTTGGTGTTTATAGAAGACATCGCGGTGCCTATGAGCAAGTTGCCGAACGCCGTCAGGGACTTGACGGAACTGGGCGGCAAATACGGCATAAAGATGGTGATCGGCGGGCATATTGGGGACGGCAACATACACCCGACCATGTGGGTCAACAAGTCCGACAAAAAGGAGGTGGAGAAAGCGTTGAGATTATTCGAGGAGATCGGCAAGGTCGGCATCAAATATAGGGGAACTGTGAGTGCGGAGCACGGGATCGGGACTCAGAAGAAGGAGCTGTTGAAGGAGTCGCTTGCCGCAAAGAACCAGGGAAACTATATAGTTTTATACAATTTAATGGCCCAAATAAAAAAGGTGTTCGATCCATACAACATATTTAACCCGGGAAAAATACTATAGCCATGTCCATCGAGTGGATCTCCCAACTCCGCGAGATCGTCGTCGATAGCTTGGAGAAGTCTTGGCTTCCCTTCCCCATCAAGGAAGACCTATGTGAAGGCTGGAAGAAGGACCTGCAAGTCGGCCCCAGCTCCACTATTCTATACACCTCCTGTATGTACCACATAGCTCCGGTGATTGAGAAGGCCGTGGAGAACCTGGATAAGTTTGGAGTGACGAAGGGCGGCGTGATGGCGCGGCTGGCCTCCGTGGGCACGAAGGCGCTCGGCGGATTCCTCCTGAGGCCAGACGAGGCGGAGGTGAAGAGAGCCGACGGGATAATGAGAAGGATCTACGAGCTCCTGAGGAGGGCCGGGGTGGAGTTCGGCCTTCTGGACAGAGAGATATACTCCGGCGCTCTTCTCTACGAGCTGGGCCTCGTCGACGACTTTGCCAGATACGCGAGGCGCGCGGCCGAGTACTTTAAGAAGCACGGCGTGAGGAGGATAATCACGGTGGACCCCCATACCCACTACGTGCTGGAGAAGATCTACCCCAAGTACGTGGAGGGGTTCGACATCGAGGTGGTGAGCTATCTGGACCTTATAAAGCCGGGCGGGGTTTCCATCAACGGCTTCGCGATACACGATTCGTGTCTCTACGCCAGGTTTCTCGGGAAGTATGAGAGGGTTAGGCAGCTTCTGGCGGCTGGCAAGCCCGTGGAGGATCCCTACATAACTGGGAAAGATACGGCTGGGTGTTGCGGAGGGCCTATAGAGTCCACCTTTCCCGGCGTCGCGAAGCAGATAGCCAAGGCGAGGGTCAGGGATCTCGCCAAGCTCTCGAGGAATGTGGTGGTGCAGTGCCCAATATGTTACGTCAACCTCAAGCGCGCCTCTGAGGGCGAGGTGGAGCTGTACCACATGGCTGAGGTGCTCCTATGAACCTAGCCGAGCTAAGGGCAGAGGCCTCCAAGTGCCAGTTCTGCGGATTCTGCGAATACGCATGCCCCACGTATAAGACCATAAGGATGAGGCACTTCGGGCCTAGAGGCCGCATTAACTTGATAAAGAACTTCGACGGGGAGCTCTCCGAGGCGGCGTATATAGGCATCATGACATGTCTAGCATGCAGAGCCTGCGATGTACAATGTCCTGCCGGTATAAAAATTGCTGAAGTTATTCACGACTTTAAGGCATATATTCTCGAGAGGAAAATATATAAGAACAAGAAGTAGAATTATCAATGTCCTCAAGCCTTGCCGATTTGAGGAAAACACTCGGCGAAGATAAGGTCGTCACAGACCCCGACATACTCCGTATCTACGCCCGGGACCCGGCCTCGTTCGAGTTCGAGCTACCGCTTGCGGTGGTCTACGCGGAATCCGCTGACGACGTAGTCAACGTGGTCAACTACGCAATAAAGAACAAGCTGTACATCACGCCCGTCTTCCACTCCACCAGCCTCTCCGGCAACGCAGCCACCGTCGCGAGGAACACCATAGTGCTGTCTTCGGAGCGTATGAACAAGATCCTGGAGGTGTCCGACGTAGATTGGCTCGCCGTGGTCCAGCCGGGCATAAAGATCGACGAGTTCAACCTGGAGCTTATGCGTTACGGCCTGCAGTGGCCGGTCGACCCCGCGTCGTCAAAGACGGCAACCGTCGGCGGCTCCGTAATAAACGGAGGCGGCGGGGTCAAGGGCGCCAAGTAAGGCCCGGCCCCGCATTGGGTCCTCGCCCTAGAGGCGGTCATAGGCACCGGCGAGAGAATTAGGGTGGGTTGCCGCACCCTCAAGTGCAGAGAGAGCTACGATCTGCTTCACCTCTTCGTTGGGAGCGAGGGCACGCTCGGCGTCATAACAGAGGCCACGGTGAGGCTGGCCCCGCTTCCAGAGGCCTTTGTGGGGATAGTCGCCCAGTACGACGACATAGTGGATCTCGCCAACACGGTGGTTGAGGCGAGGCGTAGAAGGCTTTGGCTGATGGTGGCGGAGTTCATGGACGACGACGGGTCGGAGCTGGTGGGGCTGGGTAGGAAATACACGTTGTGGATGGGCGCGGACATAAGCGCGGGCTCGGAGGAGGCGGTGTTGACGCGCCTTAGGGAGGTGGCCGAGGGGAACCGCGGCAAGGTGGTCGCCGAGGCCGCCAAATGGGGGGATTTCTTCAAGTTGCTGGAGCCTAGGAGGCTTCTCTATCCAGCCCCGGTGAAACGCGCGGTGGAGTCGTACGGAGGAAACGCGGTCATAATGATGGCCGACGTGGCGGTGCCCACGTCTAAACTGCCGGAGGCCATGCGCGAGGTTAAAGACGCCGTGCGGCTCTACGGGGTCCCGACTATAACCGGCGGCCACGTGGGCGACGGGAATATCCACCCGACGCTTTGGTTTGACAAGAGCAACGAGGAGCAGAAGAAGAAGGCGATTGAGCTCTTTGAGCACTTCGGCAAGATAGCCATAAAGTACGATGGAACTATAAGCGCCGAGCACGGCATAGGGGTACACAAGAGGGAGATGCTGAAGACGGCTCTAGAGGCGAGGGGGTCGACCGCGGCGCTTAGGATATATAGAGAAATTAAACGTATATTTGATCCCTATGGGATTTTTAACCCAGGTAAGATCTTTGAGTAACGCTTAAAAGGCTTGGTTTTTTAAATTACAATGATTGAAATAAGCCAGAAGGTTTTGAGGGAGTTTAATGATTTATTAGGTGAGAAAGTTGTAAACGGACGGAAGGTGGTAGTTGAGGAGTTGATCGAGGAGATGGCGAGGAGGTTCCAGGGAGAGATAAGCAAGGCGGTGAGGGCTAGGCGGGAGTGGCTTGAGGACAGGAGGCCGGTGAGGGAGAAGGCGGCGTTTCCCCAGTGGGGCGACAAGTTCGTCGACGCCGACGGCAACGTCCGGACGTTTAGAGAGATCGTGCAGGGCCTCATAGACAACTTCCTCGGGAGGGATACGCCGCTTAGGTGGGGGCTTAACTGGAACACGCCGGTGCCCCGGGACCTCCACCCACTGAAGAACCCCGGCCTCGAGATAACGGGGCCGTGGTACCCCATGAGCCGGGCCATCCACCAGATAAACGCCGACGTCGCCTCGATGATGGAGGACGAGGAGGATGCAAGCCCCGCCTGGTACGTGCCGTGGGGCTCCGGAAGAGCCGTGGCGGCGGTGTGGGAGGCTCGGAGAATAGTGAAGCGTGTTCTACGAGGCGACGTGCCCGATCCGTATCATGAAGGGGGCAAGGTCTACAGGATACAGAAGGAGAGGTCTAGGTGGCCTACGTTGATACACAGGATACCCGGCCTCCACATACTTGACTTCGACATCAGGTTAGACGGGCGGCCGATACCGGCTATAATAACCTCCGTGGTGATATACACAGTCAACAACTACGACGAGCTGAAGAGGGCCGGGTCCGGCGTCTACTTCTACGTCCCGAAGGTGCAGACCCCCGGCGAGGCTCTCGTAATAGAGAAAATGCTTAGGTTCCTCGAAGACAGGCTGGGGCTTAGGAGGGGGGAGCTGAAGATAGCCATGCTCTACGAGGAGGCGATGGCCGGCAGGTTTTTGCCCGTCATCTTCTGGATCTGGCGGGAGCGGCTGGTGAAGAGCAACAACGGGAGGTGGGACTACCTGGGCTCCCTCATCGAGATGTGGAAAGACGAGGCCGTGTACCCAGACCCCCAGAACATCACCATGACACACCCCATAATGATGGCGTATCAGAAGTACAACGCCTTGATGTGCCTCATGGCGGGCCTTGGGAAAAACGGCGAGCTCAACGCCGGGCCGGTCGGGGGGATGGCCGCCGTGATGCTCTACAGGCCAGACGACCCCTACCGCCGCCACAGATACAACGCCAGAGCCCTCAGAGCCATCTGGCTAGACAAGCTGAGGGAGAGGCTGATAGGCCTCGTATTCGTGGCGCAAGAGCCCGTTAAGAAGGTGACCTTAAGGGAGGTGTTAGAGGGCAAGGTACGTGGAAGGCTTTTCGACTTGTTCCGCCAGAGCTGGGTGGCGTCGCCGGAGGAGTCCTACGTCAAGGCCGGCAACGAGCCTCTCCGGGCGTCGCTGGAGGAGCTCCAAGGCCTCATAAACAGGCCGGTTAAGTACGTGGAGGTAGACGGCGTTAAGATACCCGCCGTAGACAGCGGCTTGACTGAGCAGGAGAGGCAACTCTTCCAGCGCCTCGGCCTCATCGATGAGGAGGGCAACATCACGCCCTGGGTCATAAGGGAGGACATGGTGGACACGCCGGAGAAGTTGCTTAGCAACCCGGAGCTGTGGGGCGGGAGGGACCTCTGGTCAGCCCTCTACGAGCCGCCGAAGGGAGACATAACGGCGGAGCACATCCAACACGCCTTCTACATGGCCGCCAACTACGGCTTCCAGCTACTCAACGGCAACCTCGCCGCGGCCATCGACGACTACGAGCTGGGACAACGCTTCATGAACGACCTAGCCACCTACCGCATATTCTCCACCTGGCTCTGGACCCTGCTGAGGCACGGAGCCGCCGTGACGAAAGACGGCGCATTCAAAGGCCCCGCCAGAACCCCCCTCGGGGTTATCCCCGCCGAGGACCGGGTCAAGGTGCCGGCCGGCACGCCGTTTACCGAGGAGCTCTTCGACAAGCTGTGGGATCTCCACATGGAGTGGACCTACGCCTTCTACGACGACCTCGACAGAATAGCCGCCGAGAGGATACTCCACAAATTCACAGACAAAGTAAGGCAGATAATCCACGAGGCCTACAAGTCAGGCCCCTTCCGGAGCCAAAGCCCAAGAGAAACCGCGAGGAGAATACTGGAGTCGCTCCACGTAGACGAGGTGGAGCAAGCCGTGGTAGGGAACCAGCCGCGCTTCGACCGCGCCTTTGCACCGGTCATCATGGAAATCCTAAAAACCAAGCTGAAGTCCTCCATGTACCTACAACACGGAGGCCGCCTCATCATGGCCCTAGCCCCCCTGCCAGACGAAGAACGAGACGCAGTCCTCCACGCAGTCTTCACCCCCAGAGACCAAGTAGAGAAGCTGGTAAAAGCGGGGAGACTACCCAACTACGTCCTCGAGATCTACGACTACTTACACGACCAAGCCTAACCTCCCCACAGACCCCCAAACACGCCCATGCTCTGTCGATAAGAGACGAACCACGGCTCTAATCGAAGAGGTCTTCAAGTCCTCTGCAACCTCTCCACTCCTCCGTCCCAGTCTCTCGGCCCTTTACATCACCCCCACCCAGTTTGCTATACAAACACCGAGACGGTGCAACATCATATAAATACGCCTCTTACAACTTGAGGTTAACCACCACTGACCTCCGCCGCGATGGGCTCTGCGGCGGCCGACGCATGTCGACACCCCAATCCCCGCAAGAGACTTGAAGCCAGCCATGGCATATACACCCATAAGGAGATCCGGGAGGCCTAGCTCCTTTCGACGTTCGAACCTCTTTTAGTTTTTCACAAGTTTCTCAGGCCTTCTCCAGATCCATGCCTAGGAGACTTGCCGCCGTTACGAGGAGATAAAGATGTCCGCCAGCTCCTCCTCTATCACCTGCCTCGGATTCTCCGGCTTGACGTCGCCGTGGGCGGAGCTCCTCACGACCTACTTGACTGGATTCGCCGCCTCGCCGACCTCCCCCGCCAGCGCGTTGGTGAGTTACTCTGGCTTTAACGCCAGATCCGTCCCTCACCTCTCGCAACAGCGGGAACTTCCTCCGCGAGGACTCCATCTGCATCTCCACTAGCCATGTGAGATCCACGGAAGGGACGGCCCCCGCATCTGTAAGCCCCGCGGATAAATATGGCTACTTACCGCCTGTTTTATAATAAGATGAAAAATAAATATATAATCTTATAACGGCATTTTTCAATGGTAGAACCTGCAGAGATACTTTCCAAGAAATGGAGATATATTATACCGACTATATGGATTGCTTATCTCCTCGCCTTCATCGACAGAGTTAATATAGGCATTGCGAGCCTTGGGATGAAGCAGTCTTTGGGTCTCACCGACGCCGATCTGGGCCTCGCCGCTGGGATCTTCTTCATCGGCTACTTCATACTCGAAATACCTGGCACGTACATAGTCGAGAGGTTCAGCGCCAGGAAGTGGATCGCCAGAATACTCATAAGCTGGGGGCTGGCGGCGTCGCTCACCGGCTTGGTCCAAGACAAGTGGCAGCTCTACGCCGCCAGGTTCGCGCTGGGCCTGGCCGAAGCCAGCTTCTTCCCGGGCATAATAGTCTATCTAACCCACTGGTTTCTGGAGGACGAGAGGAGCCGGGCGGTGGGCCTCTTCATGAGCGCCATAGCGGCGGCCAACATTATACTCTCGCCCATATCGGGGTTGCTCCTGACAGTCAACTGGCTGGGCCTCGAGGGCTGGCGGTGGGTCTTGATATTGGAAGGCCTGCCGTCTGTGCTGTGGGGGGTCGCCGTGCTGTTCCTGCTCCCCGACTGGCCTAGAGAGGCCCGGTGGCTCTCCGAGGAGGAGAGCAAGTGGCTGGAGGACCAGTTGAGGAAGGAGCGGGAGTCCCACCCGCCGGAGAGGGTCTCCTCCTGGCTCACGGGTCTGAAGATACCCGAGGCGTGGTTGCTGGCGGCCATTTACTTCCTGGCAACCACAGGCCTCTACGGCATAACCTTCTGGTCGCCCCATATCCTCAAGGCGCTGACGAGCGGCAACCCGGTCGTCGTGGGGGTCCTCAACGCGGTGATCTACTCGGTGGCGCTAGCCGCCATGATACTCGTCGGTAGGTCGTCCGACAGAAGCGGCGAGAGGTTTCTGCACTCGGCAGTTCCAGTGCTCCTCGGAGCCGTCGGCCTCCTTCTAGCCGCGCCGCTGGCCTCCCAACCCATTGCGGCCTTCATGGCGCTTCTGCTGGCCGCCGCCGGCATCTACGGCTTCTACCCGCCCTTCTGGCCCATACCACAACGCAGACTCGCCGGCGTGGCCAGGGCAGTCGCCGTCGGCCTTATAAACTCTGTGGGCAATCTCGGCGGCTTCGTCGGCCCCTACATAGTCGGCTATATCAACACGGCGGCTGGGTCCAGCCTCGCGGGCCTAGCCTTCCTAGCCGGCTCGGCCATGACCGCAAGCGTCCTGCTGATAGTGGCCCGCGGCTTGTTGGGCGGCCAAGGCGCTGGGGCGGCTAAGCCATAGAGCCATTTACTGTAGACTTCCTTCGAAATCCAACAATTAAGATTTTACAGTCATGTAATACGGAGCGGCCAGGAGGGTATCTTGAGCCCCAAACGTAGCAAGTCTACTTTGTTCTACGCCCTCCAGGCCGTTACGTCAAGACCGCTAACTATCCAGGCAAGACTCTGGAAGTCGACTCGGGCGTGTTGCGGGGAAAGGCTGATTCAGTGGATCAACACGGCGTCTTTAATCAGTACACCCCCAGGTCGAGACGCTGGCCCGGCTACGACAGAAGTGGTCATCGGCGCGCCGCACGCGACCAAGGAGACCTGGCGTCCGTCGAATACATAGGGCGTAGGCAACTAGCGCTTCGTCTCGAACATTGTGGATCTGGAGCGTCCCAGCTCTTAGCCAAGGCGGCCGAGACAGCCGTGTCCGTTTTCTACATGTCCCCTACGGCCTCGCGTCGCCATTTCCATTGGGTCCTTTAAACCCGCCCAGCGGACCTGTTATGCCGAAGTCATGTTGCGGGCCGCCTCCTCTAGGTAGCTGGGAAGGTCTACGTATTTCACCGGTATTGTCCCGGGGACATGGAGGCCGCGGTTTAGGCTGTGGCTTATTAGTACTTTGACGTCGGCCTCCCGCCACGCGGGGAGGTCGTTTTCGCTGTCGCCCATGTAGACCACGTGTCTAACGCCGAGTAGGGCCTTGAGGAGGCGGACTGCTTCGCCTTTATCCACGTCGGCGCCGTAGACGTCGGCGAAGGGGTGCCGCGAGTAGCGGAGGATCTTGAGGCCGAGCCGCTGAGCCAGCTGGAGGACCTCCTCTAGGCCACGCGGCGGCGTGTCTCTCCCCCGCCAATCCACCGTGACGCCCGCGAGCTCCCCGTTCCACGTCCGCTTAGCATCTACATACGCCTCCAGGCCGGAGGCGGCTTTGTACACCTCCTCCACCGCCGCCGTGTTGAGGCCGCGGACCACCGCCACGTATCTCCCAGCCCTCACCTCTACGCCGTTTATACAGGCATACGCCGCGGCGTAGGGGACCGCCCTGGCGGCAAAGCCGCAGTCCTTCGTGGTGACCACCGCGACGGGCACAAGCTCGGCGAGCCTCCTCAAGGCGGCGTCCAGCGGAGGCGGCACCTCGGCCCTGGACCTCACCAGCTCCGGCGGGATCAAGGTGCCGTCTAGGTCCGTGAAGAGGGCAATGCCAGCCACAGATCTATAAACTAGGGAAATATTAACGTTGTAGTCGTGTTGAAGGATCAAGAAAATAATGCCACATAGCCGATATCTCGACTTCGTCTCTACGGGGGTTATGTGGGCCGCGATGCTGTCTTATTTACTGATAGGCACAACGAGTTGCAGAGACACATGGAGCTGGTGGTCTCCCTGGGCGCCGCGATTTTCGTCGCCTAGATGTTCAACCGACCAATGCCGGGAGGGACCTCTCTCCACTTAGTGGGCGTTGCCGTATTACTGAGACCCTCCGGCGGGTCCTTGTCCCTCTTGTCAGTGCAGACATTGGCGTTCCACGACGGCGGGATCACCACGTTGGGCGCCGACGTGATAAACATGGGAGTTGTAGTGTCTCTAGTGGGATATGCCGCGTATTAAGGCAGAAACGTATTTATGGCGACATATTGATAGATAAAGGGCGTCTCTGGCGGATATGCGCAGGTGCTATATGCTTCCCCGACATCTACGGCGACGACATTATCTTCGTGACCGTAGATACCTGGATGTATTCCGGCAACGTCTGTGTTAGGCTCGTCAGATTTCGGGATCTTAAGCTTGGGGCGGGGGGCTAGCTTAAGACGTTGCCGTATATCACGTCTATGCCTAGTTGCCTTGCCCTCACCAGCGCCTCTTCGTCTACGTGGACGGCGACTAGTATCAGCCGCTCCACCTTTTTGCCCTGCTTCGCAAGCGCCTCCGCCGCCAGCCTCGCCCTCTGGCGGAACCACTCCACATGGGCAAGATCAGCCCTGGACTTA
>Ga0080004_1139724_pt1 | contig 21354 bp, 25 predicted proteins | sample WasSprMetagenome_FD_69207 | JGI IMG/M metagenome (GOLD analysis project Ga0080004, IMG submission 69207) | Sulfidic aquatic microbial communities from Washburn Spring, Yellowstone National Park, USA - WS (SPADES assembly) (version 2) | ecosystem: Environmental > Aquatic > Thermal springs > Hot...
ACGCGCTAAACCAACCTTCCCTCTTTTTACTTTCTGTCGCGCTCAGCTCCCTCGCTGAGAGAGCAGCACGGCGATCTCGGCGAGCACTTCCTCTTCTCCCTTCCCGCTTTCGACCAGCTGGTGCTCGGCGTAGCCGCTCTTCGCCTTGCTCACTCTCACGCCGACGAGCTCGACCGCTCTGCGCGTGGGGTGGGTGACGACGTCGACGTAGGCCCTCGCGATCGCCGCAGCCGCGGCCTCCTGGAGCACGATCGTTTGGTCCTCGAGCTCGATCACGAGCCTGACGTGCTTGTGTCCCGGCGGGATCGCCGCCACAACCCTCCTCACCTTCTCGTTCGGGTAGACTCGGACGTTCGCCACGCCGCCGGCGCGCGGCCAGCACTTTTTACCCTAGCGCGGCTCGGAGAGCCTTCTGGCGACCACGAGCCCGCCCTCCAGCCTGAGGTTGGGCGTCAGCCGCTCGAGCAGGCGCGCGTCGCCGAGAGCCCTCCACAGCCTCCTCTCGTGGTACCTCAGGGGCTTGGAGATGGGCCTCGGGTACTCCAGCAACTCGCTCCCGCAAACCCTGCCCCAGCTCGCGCACGCGGCCGCCGCCTCGGCCGGGCTCGCCGGCCCCCTCGAGGCGACGTGACGGTAGACGTCGCCCAGCGTGGGGCGCAAGGCCGCGTCCCTCAGGAGGTAGGCCCCGCAGCAGTCGGGCGCCGTGTGCAGCTCGAAGAGCCCCTCCATGCACGTCGCGAAGGTGAGCCCGGCCCTTCTGGCCGCCTCGGCGTAGGCGAGCGCCACGCCCACCCTCAACGGCAGCCGCACCCTGACGAGGGGGGGCGCGCTGCCGGCCTCCCTCAAGCTGTAGGGCTCAACCTCGCGCAGCTCCGCGGCCCCGAGCCTCTCGGCTAGGGATTCGAAAAGCCGCGGCTCACCCCTCAGGAACTCCAGGATCAGGTGCCTGAAGCCCATCTCCCTCAGCTTGGACGCGAACTCTTCGATCTCCTCGCGCCGCGTGGGCGAGAAGCGGGGGATGTGGGGCGAAACGCGCACAGCCACGGAAACCCCCTCCTCCGCCAGCTGAGCCGCGCTGCCCAGCCTCTCGGCCGGCGGCGGAGCCCGGGGCTCCAGCTGCGCCGCCCCGTTTGTGGATGAGAGCGAGACCTGGAGCAGGGCGAGCCCCTTCTCGGCGAGCTTGCGCAGCGCGCCCCTCCAGGGCTCCTTCGCGTAGAGAACGCCCTTCGCGTTGACGATGATGGGGTACTCGTGCTCGAGCGCTATTGCGAGCGCGCGCAGCGTCAGCTTCGCTCCAGCCTCCTGGGGCGGGAAGGGGTCCACGAGCGTCGCTAACCTGAAGGGGATCGACCGCAGCCCCCTCCTCCTAACGAGCCGCGCAACCCTCTCGAAAGCCGCGATCATCTCTGGCGCACCCTCCGCGGCGCCGCCGGGGCCCCAGCCGTACCACCTGGCGTAGCAGTACGAGCAGGCGAAGGGGCAGGAGGAGTACGGCTCAACCCTGAGCAGAGAGTGGCATAGCGTGGACGTAACCCAGGTGGAGCCTACAACCAAGCTGGGCGCCCGGCTGGTCACTGCCGCCCCACAGCGCTTCGGTGGGCCCGGATTTAAGCTGTGCTCGGATCGTCTCTTTCAGTGGGAACTTCGAAAACAATGCTTATATAGGTGGGATGAAGTTCAGCGCGTGGCCATCGTTAGGGTCGATCCTAAGGGCCGGTTGGTCATACCGAAGCGAGTGCGGGAGAAGGTGGGCTTGAAGGAGGGTGGGTTCGCGAAAGTCGAAGCGCGGGATGGGGTCGTGGTGATCGAGCCGCTGAAGTCCGTGGGTGAAGCGTACTTCGGCGCTTTCAAGGTCGAGTCGTGGCCCGAGGACCTCGACTCCTTCCTCGTCGAGGCGGTGAGGGAGCTTTGGTCGAGAAAAGCTACGTCGACGTGAACGTCTTCGTGTACTGGCTCGGCGGCCACCCCGTCTACGGGCCCAGGGCGCGGGAGTGGATCGACGCCATAGCGCGCTCGCCGAAAGGGAGCTTCCTCACGAGCTCGCTAACCATCTACGAGGTCGCGGTCATACTGGCTGGGCTGGCGGGCAGGGGTCTCGGGGATGTCGAGTTCGCTTCGAAGCTCGCCGCGGCTTTTGGAGAGCTGAAGGGGCTCGAGATAGCCCAGCTGGAGGCGCGGGATTACGTGGACGCGATCCCCCTGATGGAGAGGTACAGGGTGGACCTCGAGGACGCGCTGCACCTGGCTACAGCCCTGCGCTTGGGCGCCCGCAGGATCGTGTCGAACGACGCCGACTTCGATAGGACGCCGTTGAAAAGGGTATTTTAAACCGAAAAATAAAAAACAGTAGTAGTTTTACTTTACTCGTACTTCCAGACGCCCCTGCCCCTGAAGTTGAACACTATCGTCTTGTAGGCGCTGACGTACTCGACGGAGTACGCTATGCCCTCTCTCCCGATCCCGGACTCCTTCCTGCCTCCGAACGGGTAGTAGCCGACCCCGTGCCTGGGCATGTCGTTGATGTAGATCGCGCCGAACTCGAGCAGGCGCGTGAGCCTCCTGATCCTGTCCATGTCCCAGCCGAAGATCGCGGCGTCCAGACCGTACTTGCGCCCGTTCGCCAGCTCGACCGCCTCCTCCTCGGTGGAGAAGTCCGTGATGAGGGCAACCGGCGCGAACACCTCCTCCCTGTACAGCTTCATCTGCCTCAACGCGCTCTTGTCCCTGACCTCGATCAGCGTCGGCTCCACGTAGGTGGGGCCCAGCCTCCTGCCCCCGACGAGCAGCCTGCCGCCTTTGCTCAGCGCGTCCTCCACCGCCCCCATCATCTCGTCGGCCGCGCTGGGGTCGATGAGCGGGCCCATCATCGTGTCCGGGTCCCTGGGGTCGCCCACCCTCACTTTCGCGAGCCTGTCGACGAGCCTCCCGACGAACTCCTCGTAGATCGGCCTCTCGACGAGGACGAGCTTGATCGCGTCGCACCGCTGACCGGCGTAGCTGTAGATTCCGGCCGCGACCCTATCAGCCGCGAAGTCGAGGTCGGCGTCCGCAAGGACGATCGCCGGGTCGCCGCCGCCCAGCTCCATTATGAACTGCTTTATACCGGCCGTCGCGAGCACCCTCTTACCGGTCGAGCTGCTGCCGGTGAAGCTGATGACGTGTATCCGCTCGTCCGCCACCAGCCTGTCGCTCTCAGCGCCGGGGACCGTCAGCACGGCGAAGGACTCGCGCGGGAAGCCCGCCTCCTCGACGAGCTTCGCGAAGAGCAGGATGGGGATGGGGTCGGCGGAAGGCGGCTTGACGATCACCGCGTTCCCCGCGACAGCGCTGTACGCGAACTTGGAGACCGTGTCGAAGAGCGGGTAGTTGAACGGGACGATCGCGAGGACGACGCCGTAGGGTTCCCTCCTCACGATCGCTTCCGTCTCCAGCGTGGTCGGGTCCCAGTCGCCCGGCGCGTACTCGCCGAAGATCTTCCTCGCGTCGAGGTCGGCCCTCCTCAAGCGGTCGATGCTAGCCTCCACCTCCCCTACAGCCTGGCTCCTCGTCTTCCCGCTGTTGACGACCAGCGCGTTCACGAGGTCGTCCTTGTACTGCTCCATCAGGTCGGCGATCCGCTCGAGGATCTCGAGCCTCCTCCAACCCGGCGTGTCCCGGATCCTCCACCTCCCCACCTTGTACACCCTATCGAGGACCCTGTCCACCTCCCCCCAGGAGAGGCGGGGGACTTCGGCGATGACGCTCAGGTCGATCGGGCTCCTCACCTTCGTGAAGTCCTTACCGCTCACCCACTCGCCGGCGGCGTAGGCTTTGAACCTGTAGACCCCGTCTGATACCTCGTAGATCCCCGCGAAGACTCCGCCCTTTACCGACAGCACGCGTCAGCCCGTGGGATCGAGGTATATAAGCGTATGCCTGCGGCATGCGCGCGAAAGCCTAAATAGCTCCGCGCCGAGCGTAGCTCGGGATGGGCCAGAGGCTCGTGCTCGACGCCGTTAAGAGGTACTTGCGCGCAGGCTACGCGCTAGTGGGCAGGCACTCCGCCGTGGAGGTTTGCAGGTGGACGAAGAGCGCGCTCAAGGGCGGGCACATGTGCTACAAGCGGTGGTACGGCGTGCGGAGCCACCGGTGCGTGCAGATGACGCCGGTGCTCAACTTCTGCAACTTCGCTTGCGTCTTCTGCTGGAGGCCGCACGTCGAGGGCAGGTTCGAGATACCCGCAAGCTGGCAGTGGGACGAGCCGGCAGACATCGTCGAGGGAGCGATCTACGCGCAGCGGAAGCTGCTGGCCGGCTTCAAGGGAAACCCGCAGACCACCATGGAGCGGTTCCTCGAGGCGATGCACCCGAGGCACATGGCGATCAGCCTCGACGGGGAGCCGGCGCTCTACCCGAAGCTCGCCGAGCTGATCAGGGAGGTGAAAGCCAGGGGCATGACCGCGTTCCTCGTCACGAACGGCTCGGTGCCGAGCAGGCTGGAGGAGCTGATCGGGAAGGGGGCGGAGCCGACGAACCTTTACGTTAGCGTGTACGGCCCGAGCCCAGAGGTGTTCGAGAAGGCCGCCAGACCCCTCACGCCCAAGGCGTGGGAGCTGGTGATGGAGACGCTCGACCTGCTGCCCCGCTTCAGCACCCGCACGATCCTGCGGCTCACGATGGTGAGGGGCTTGAACATGGTGGAGCCCGAGGGCTACGCGAAGCTGATCGAGCGCGCCCAGCCGAAGTTCGTCGAGCTGAAGGGCTACACGTGGGTCGGCGAGAGCCAGAAGAGGCTGCCGATCACCGCGATGCCGACGCTCGGCGAGCTGGAGGCTTTCGCCGGCAAGCTGGCGGAGCTGACCGGCTACCGGATCAAGGTCTCGGACGAGAAGAGCAGGGTCGTCATGCTCGTGCGCGACGAGGAGACGTGGGAGTGGAACCTGAAGCTCATCGAGGAGCAGCGCGCGCTCGAAGAGAAGCTGGACGCCGAGTGGAGAAAGAGGGTCAGCGACTTCAAGATCAGGAACCTCCCGCCGCCGCCCATCCCCGTCCTCACGCCCGACGACCTGAGGCGGCTGGCGGGCGCGGCTCCGCAGCGCTCGAGCGCCGGCGAAAGCGCCCCTTAGCGCGCTGAGCCGCCCGCGCGCGATCCGGCCTCCGCAGAGCCGCCGCGAGGGGGCTACCAGGGCTCGACGTCCGCGGTTTGCGAACACGGTTTCCGCGTGGAAGCGCAAGGCGCTAGCCAGCTTTTACTTTGAACTCCTCGTTCACGACGATCTTGTCCTCCTCCAGGTACTCGAGCACGAGCTTCCTCACGTGCCTCGGCAGCGCCTCGCCGGGGAAGACGCCGCGCAGCCTCCTCCCTCTCAGCGCCCGGAGGAGGGCTACGGCGCAGAGGGCCGTGGGGTACGTTATGTAGGTGGCGCCGGGCAGTAGCTCGTTGACCCTGCGCTGGCTCGGGAAGAGCACGAAGCGGCGGGACACCGCGGGCTCTCCGCCCACCTCCCCCTCCGCCGCAACCTCGATTGCGAAGTACGCGTCCTCCAGCTCGCCCTCCCGCACCATCCTCAGGACCTCCTCCGGGGTCGGCGAGAGGGGCAGGATATGGTAGAGCAGCTCCCTCGGGCTGACGAGAGCCTTGCCGACGCGGACCCGCTCTCCGCTGAGGATCCCCAGCCTGTAGAGCGCCCTCAGCGTCTCGACGTCGCTGCCCCCGGCGTAGTACTGGAAGTTCCTCAACTTGACGAAGTGTGGCACCGTGTACGCTTCGTCGTTGAGGATCGCGTAGCAGCGGACCGCGCCGATGGGCTCCGGCAGCTCGAAGACCGCGCTCTCGCTGAACGGCTCAAGCCAGACGAACCTGCCGCCCCTGTAGGCGAGCACGGGGGCTGCGCTCATCAGCATCTCCTCGCGCGACCAGGGGATGACGAACGTGCTGCCGCGCTGGTCCTCGACCGAGACGACCCTAACGGTCTCGACGCTGTCGAGATCCTCGCACGCTTCGCGGGTTAGGAGGTTCGAGAGGCCGGGCGACGCGCCGAAGTTGATGACCGCGGGGAGCCCCGCGTCCGCGAACTCGCGGGCGAGAGCCAGCTGCTCGGCCCGCGTGCGCCTACCACCGTAGCAGGCGAGGTCGACGTAGCCCGTACCGGCTCGGAGCGCGGCGCGCATCACAAGGGGGTTCAGCGGCACCTCCCTCCTGCCAACCCTAGCGAAGGTGGGCAGGGCGTTCACGACGAGGTCGAACCCCTTCAGCTTGCCGGCCAGCTCCTCCAAGTTGAGGGCGTCGACCTGCTCCACGGGGAGATCGCGCACCCCCTCGAAAGCCAGGTAGCTCCTCGCTCTCTCAGCGTCGCGATCCAGGCACACGACCTCCTCGGCCACTCTCTTGGCGACCGCCAAGCGGGCGACGGCGGATCCCACAGCTCCGCATCCTACGACCGCCAGTCTCAAAACCAGCCCCCGTCTTGCCGGGTAAGTTCTAGTGGATTCTATAAGTCTTTGCTGAGGGCGAAGCGGTGATAAGGGGCCGCGAGAGGGGGGTGTGTGCCGCTCGAGCCCCCCTCGGGCGTTTACCGGCTATCGCTCAACGAGAACCTCTTCCTGCCGAGAGAGTTTATCGCCGAGGTGGTCTCTAAAGCCCTCGAGCTGGTCGACCCGCGCTTGTACAGGGACGCGTACGGGGAGGAGCTAGCGGGGAAGCTCGCCGAGTTCCACGGGGTTGAAGCCAGCGAGGTCGTCGTGGGGGCGGGCGCCGACCACCTAATCTACCTCCTCGCCCACCTCGGCCGCGATGGCGGGGTTGCTATCGTGGAGCCGACGTTCGAGGAGTACGAGCGGGCGGCGAAGCTCTTCAGCGCGCCCCGCGTCAAGGTGCTCCTCGACGAGGAGTTCAGGCTGAGGCCTGAGCGCGTGCTCTCCGCGAGAGCGGGGCTCGTCTACATGGCGTCCCCCAACAACCCAACGGGGAACCAGTTCGACAGGGGCGCCGTGGAGGAGGTCGTGGAGAGGTTCGAGGGCGTGGTCGTGGTCGACGAAGCTTACGCTGAGTACGGCCGGTACACGCTGATCCGCGAGGCGCCGGCGCGCGAGAACCTCGTCGTGCTCAGAACCTTCAGCAAGGCTTGGGGTCTCGCGGGTATGCGAGTCGGCTACGCGGTTACGAACCAGAAGCTCGCGTCTCTGCTGAGGGAGAGGGGGATGGTTTTCGCGTGCTCGAGCCTATCCCTCAAAGCGGCCGAGCTGATGCTGGAGCGGTGGGGCGAGGTCGCGAAAGCCGTCGAGGAGGCGAAGCGGGTGAGGGATTGGATGAGGGAGGAGCTGGGCAGGCTGCCGGTCCGGGCCTACCCCTCCGACGCCAACTTCCTCCTCGTCAGATTGCCCGTGAGCTCCAGCTGGGCGAGGGAGCGGCTCCTCGAGCGGGGCTTCGCGGTGAAGGATGTGGGCGGGATGCCGCTCTGCGAGAACTGCATCCGGGTGACGGTCCCGCCTAAGCCGATCGCCGAAAGTTTCATTAAAGCGTTGAAGGAGGTGCTGGAGCGCTAAGGGGTGCCCGGCTATGGCGACCTCCAGGCAGATCAACCTAGCTCGAACGCTGGAGGAGAAGTACGGAGTGATAGGCAAGGTCGCGGGCCGCTACGTGACAGCCGGCCTCCACGTGACGATGATGCACCCAACCCGCTACGGGCCGGTGCACTTCGTCGTGCAGGGCAACGGCTTGAAGCTCGCCGTGGACGTGGTGACCGGCGGTGACGCTACGGCGGCAGCGGAGCTCCTGAAGAAGAAGGCCGAGCTCCTGAAGGCTAAGCCGGTCCTAGTCCTCTACGGGGACGCGAAAGCCGACGCGGCGAAGCTAGCGGAAATGGGGGTTAAGGTGAGAAGGATCAGGGGTTAGCTGCCGCCGCGCCCCAGCAGATCCTGGGGTTCCAGCCGCTTGACGTCCAACCCATCAAAATCCTTGTCGTAGCTGACGATCATCGCCCCCAGCTTCTTCGCCACGTAGTAGTGCAGGCCGTCGTCGAAATCAAGGCCCACCTTCTCCGCTAAATCGGCCGCTAGCGCTTCTTCCTCGATCGAGAGGTCAACCACGCCCAACCCGCGCCAGCTCGCAAGCTCCCTCAGGAAGCGGGACGCCAGCCTGGGCTCGCCGAGCATAGCCGAGATCGCGTGGACCGCGAAGTGGAGCATGCAAGCGTTAAGCTCGCCCCTTTTGACGCGGTCTAGGAAAGCTTTCGCCTCGCGCCACCTACCCCTCTTGTAAAGCACCTCAAGAACCACGTTCGCGTCCACGACCAGCATACGCCCCCCTCAGCGCTTCGACGAGATCCTCGCCCTCCCACCTGTACCCAGACTCGAGGCCGAGACCTACGATAGCGTCTACCCCTTCGCCGGTGGAGATCCCCAGGGCTTTCTCGATGAGGTCGGCGAGAGCCGCCGATAGAGCACCTCTCCTCAACCCGTACTTCTCGGCGGCGTATCTCCTGAACCTTTCCGCTAAGGGTTTTGGGAGCTCTACCTTAATCGTCTCCTTCTCGGCCACAAGTACTTTGGATCAAAAGTACTTAATAGGCTTTGCGCCCATCAAGTGTAACTTGATGGGCGCACATCAATAAATAAAATGGAAAAAGAATGAAGAGAAAGTTAAAAGATTAACCGGTCAGTATTATCTTTTTCACTACGTCGAGGACCTTGGCTTGGTCGCCTTCGCTCCTCGCCTCCTCCAGCTCCTCCTTCCTCGCGTAGATGAGCAGGGCTTTCTTCATCAGGTTTCCGAAGATCTCCTTGCTCAGCGCCATCGCCTTCACCGGATCCATCCTGTACGTGAACTGGTCCTCCGCGAACCAGCCGTCGTAGCCGGTGTCGATGGCGGCGTAGAGGTAGTCGACGAAGCGCCATATGTCGCCGGTCCCGAAGACCCTGTCCTCGTCGTTGCTGTGGAGCTTCGCGGTGTTGATGTGGAAGTTGGCAATGGGCACGCCCATCTTGTGCAGAGCGTAGACCGTGTACGCTGGCTCGACGGCGTACATCTGCTCGTGCCCGTAGTCGATCGTCACCCCCATGTACTTGCCGCCCAGCTCCTGGTTCACGACGTAGGCGATCCAGCCGGCGATGTGGGTCGTCGGGATGATCATGTTACCCTCTTTCGGCTCCTTCAATTTCGCTTCAATACCGAACCTGAGGCCCAGCTCCTTCGCCCTCCTAGCCGCCTGCCTGCACGCTTCGAGGAACCACTCGAACTGCTTCCCGTAGTTCACCTCGAAGTTGTAGTCCCACCCGTCCTGGCCCGGCCAGAAGCTGAACGCTTCGCAGCCGACCGCCTTCGCGATGTCGGCTGCCTGGAGCAGGACCTCCAGCGCCTTCTCCCGCACCTCCCTCTTCGGGTGGGTGACGCTGCCGAGCTTCCAGCGCGGGTCGGTGAACATGTTCACGTTCATCGTCGTCGCCTTGAGCCCCAGCTTGTCGAGGAGCTCCCGCACCTCGGTTATCCTGTCTTCGACGACGCGGAGGTTCTCGTCGAGGAAGAGGACGTCGTGGAACTCGATCCCCTCGATCCCGGCCTTCGCCACCCTCTCCATCTGGGCCTTTATGCTGCTGTCCAGCTCCGGCCAGTAACCCTTCGTCGCGAAGCGGTCGAGGAAGTCGCCCGCAGCCCAGTGGCCTGCGGCAAACTTGATCCCGAACTCCTTGAAGAACCGGTTGAGGCGCTCGCCCTCGAGGTAGCCGGCGTACTCGGTCTCGAGCTTCGATAGGAGCTCCTTCGCGATCCTCACGCGCAGGAGAGTGCGCGACCGGTAAAAATGGGTAGCGGTAAGCCTTCGCGAAAAAGTGATAGCCGCGCCGGCGACGCGCGGGAGGGGATGAAGAGATCGAGGGCAGCGCGGACGCGTGAAGAGGGATCGGCTAGCTGACCCCGCGGCTTAGGCGCTCAGCGCCTGCGGCGGGGGCGGGGGATCGGCAGCGCGAGGAGCGTCTTGATCAGTTTGCCGTCCACGAACTCTGTCTCCACGCCCCTCTCCCTGAGCCTCCTGTCGATCTCCTCGCTGCTGAGCTCGTCGAAGCTGTGGGTGTCCGAGGCGACGATGAAGTTGCACGCGTAGCCGAAGGAAGGGATCCAGACGGCGTACTCGTGGACGTGGCGGAACGCGCGCTTGAAACCTTCGAGCACCGCGTCGTAAACGTCGGGGTAGAAGAAGGAGGAGCCGGCTTGCGTCACGACGACCCCTTCCTCCCTCAGGATCCCGCGCAGCTTCGCGATGAACTCGGGCGCGTAAAGCTCCCTCGCGATCTCCGACCCGTAGGGGTCCGTGAGGTCCATCACCACCACGTCGAAGCGCTCCTTCGTCCTCTCCACGTAGGCTTTACCGTCCTCGATCACCACCTCAGCGCGCCTGTCCTCGAAAGCGCCCCTGTGCCAGGAGCCCAAGTGCTGCTTCGCGATGTTGACGACGTCCTCGTCGATGTCCACCATCACCGCCCTCTCCACAGTCCTGTGCTTCAGCACCTCCCTCAGCGTCGCGCCCTCGCCGCCCCCCAGTACCAGGACGCGCTTGGGCTCGGGGTGCAGAACCATCGCGGGCTGGACGAGCGACTCGTGGTAGATGTGCTCGTCGAGCTCGGTGCTCTGGATGGAGCCGTCGAGCACGAGCGCCCTACCGAACTCCTCCGTGTCCACAACCTCGATCCGCTGGTACTTTGACCTCTTGACCGCGATGATGCCGGTGACGTAGACGACCATCGCGCTGCTCCTCCCGATCCCCTGGACGATGTTTACCCCCAGCTTCACAAGCCGCGGGAGGTCGAGGGAACCTAATGAAGCTAGCGCGAGCGCGCCGGGCTAGAGGGCTCTAGCCCGGCGGCTGCTGGGCTTCGCTCCTCTTCAACCACTCCTCGACGATGTCTACGCCGTATATCAGCTTCAGCTGCCTCCTCCCCTCCTCGGTGATCCTAAGCGGGGTCCACGGGGGATCCCACACGACCTCCACCTCGACGTCCTCGACCCCCGGCACCCCGCTCCTCACCGCGTCCTCCACCATCGCTGGGAGGTAGAGGCCGAGGGGGCACCCTGGGGCCGTCATCGTCATCTTGATCCTGACCTTCCTCCCTTCGACGTTTATATCGTATATCAACCCCAGGTCGTACACGTTCACGGGTATCTCTGGGTCGTAAACCTTCCTCAAGGCCTCGACCACCTTCTCTTTCGCGATCATCGGGTTGACTCTGTCATTGAGGTTACTTATGCTTTTCGTGCACCCGAGGCTGGCATGCACCTGAGCCGTGAGGCGAAAGGTTTATCCTGGCGGGTACGCTGTGGGTTGGGGAGTGGGTGTGGGAGAAAAGGTGAAGATAGATGATCGGTGGAGAATAGTGATCCCTGCGAAGTTCAGAAAGCACTTGAAGGTGGGCGACGAGTTGATCGTGGAGGAAAGAGGGTTGGAGATCGTGCTAAGGAGGGTTCCTCGCGAGGACCTCCTAAAGGAGTTCCGAGAGATCAAGCTTTTCACGAGCGAGGAGATGGCTGATAAGAGCGCGGAGCGCGGTAAGCATAGATACGGGGGGCGTAAAGTGTGAAGATAATCGACGCTGATATCCTCGCCTACGCTCTTCTGGAAAACCACGTCGCCACGCCCTACGCTAGATCTCTGATTGAAAGGGGGCTTAAGGGGGAGCTAAAGCTCTTCACGACCGCGGTCACGCTTCTCGAAACCTATAACACCCTTATATGGCATTATAGAGTGAGACCTAGAAAAAATGTAGCGAGGAAAGTTTGGGTCGTAGCTAAAGGGCTGATCCTCGTACCACCATCTCCACGCGGTTTCGAGATCTGCGTCGAGGAGAACGTACCCTTAGGAGACGCGATACTCCTCGCCACAGCCATCGACAACGGAATCCCAATCGTTGTGTCCAACGACAGGCACGTGAAGAAACTGTGCGCTAAGTACGGCTTGGTTTACGAGAACCCTATACCCGAGGAGGTGAGACACCGCATCCGCTAGTTGATCACTCACAGCGCGCGAGAAAGCGGTGAATTCTACGCAAGCTTAAAACCTCAGCCGCGGCTTACAGCGGTGTGGCGAAAAAGGTGCTCGTGTTCGGGGCTCACGCGGACGACGAAACTATCGGCGCGGGCGGCACGATCGCCCTCCTCAGCGAGCTCGGCTACGAGGTTTACGTTGCCACCTTCTGCTGGAGCAGCGTAGGCGATTGGGGCGATACGGGCTACGCGAGAGCGGAGTGGAAGGGTTCGATCGCCGAGATGCGGAGGAGGGAGGCGTTGGACGCCGACAAGGTGCTGGGCGTGAGGGAGCGGTTCGGCTTCGGCATCCCCACGCAGGGGGTGGTCAACGACCGGGCCACCTACCAGCGCGCGGTCGAGCTGATCAGGAGGGTGAGGCCGACCGCCATCTTCACCCACTACCGGGGGGACAAGCACAGGGACCACCGGGCTGTCTCGCAGATAACCGAGGAGGCTTGGTGGAAGGCTTCGGAGAGCGTCCTCGCCGACCTCGGGGAGCCGTGGAGGGCGAGGGCCCTCTTCTTCTACGAGGTCTTCGAGCTGTTCACGCGGCCCACGCACGTGTGCGACGTGACCGCGACGTTCCAGAGGAAGCTCGAGGCCCTGCGCTGCTTCAAGTCCCAGGAGCCCGTGCTCGGCGACATCGCCAGCTACGTGGAGGGGCTCGCGAGGGCCCGCGGCTACCTGATAGGGGCCAAGTACGGGGAGGCGTTCCTCCGCTCAGCCCTCATGCCGGCGAGGCTGGAGAAAGAGCTGGAGGCGCTCGAGGACGCGCTATAGCGGCAGCCGCACGTAGCGGCCCTCGGCTGAGGACATGTACGCAGCCTGCATGATCTCGGTGGCAGCCCTCCCGTCCGCCAGCGTCACGAGCGGCTCCCTGTCCGCGAGCACGGCGTCGATCAGGTCGGACAGCGCGTTGCCGCCCACCCGGGGGAGCTGGGCGGGGGTGAACCAGCCCCACACGCCCTTCACCTCGGTGTACACCCTGAGGCCGCCGGGCCCGCGCACCAGCGTGCCCCGATCCCCGTAGACCTCGAGCGGGTTCTCGCCCGCCCTCTGAACCCACCCCGCTTCGAGCACGCCCACGGCCCCGCTCCCGAACTCGATGGCGGCTGCGCCGAAGTCGTCGATCTGGTAGGCGCCGGCGAGGTTCGCCACGCGGGCCACGACGCCGCGGGCTTCGCCGAGCAGCCAGCGCAGCAGGTCGGCTCCGTGGACGCCGAGGTCGAGGAAGCCGCCTCCGCCCGCCAGCTCCGCGTCCGCGAACCAGCGGGGTCCGTCGAACCACCTGTCGAGCGCCCCCGAGTGAGCGATCCTGACGCGGGCCGTCAGCACCCTGCCCAGCTCGCCCCTCTCCACCACCGCCTTCGCAGCCGCGTTCGCCGGGTCGAAGCGGGCGTTGAAGCCGACGGTCGCCTTCACCCCCGCCTTGGAGACGGCCGCGATGATCTCGTCGCACTCCCTCACGGTCCTCGCGAGGGGTTTCTCGATGAAGAGGTGGGCGCCGTGCTCCGCAGCCAGCTTAACGTGCTCCACGTGCATCTTCGTCGGCGAGCAGACGACGGCGACATCCGGCTTCACCCTCTCCAGCATCGAGGCCAGGTCGGGGTAAAACGGGACGTTGTAGCGCTGCGCGTAGCCCCTCCCCCTGGCCTCGTCCTCGTCGTAGACGCCGGCGAGCTCGACCCGCTGATCCCTCGCGAGCTGCTCCGCGTACCCGGGCGCGTGCACGTGCGCGAAGCTCACCATCACGACCTTCAGCTTCCGCACGCCCGGCGCGCTCCGCGCGCGGTAGAAATGCGTTGCGGCGCCCGTCAGCCGGGTGGTGGCCACATCGCCAGCACTTCAACGCTCGGCGCGACGGGCCTGCGCGCCAGCGACGCCGCCCCCAGCAGCAGCCTCAGGAGCCCCGGGCTCGGCGGCTTGAGCTCGCGGACCGGCGCGTCCTTCGGGAGCCCCGCCAGCTCCCTCGCCAGGTTGACCGCGCCGTCGAGCGTCCCGATCCCGTCGATGAGGCCGAGCTTAACCGCCTCCTCCGCGAGGAAGGGCCTGCCGCTGAAAACCTCGCTCGCGTTGGCGAGCCGCCTGTGCGCGAGCACGCGCTTCTTGAACAGCTCGAAGATCCCGTCGACGATCGACTGGAGGACGCGCTTATCCTCCTCGCTCGGCTCCCTGAACGAGGAGCCGACGTCCTTGAGCTCGCCGGACTTGAACACGTAGACCCTCACCCCCAGCTTCTCCAGCAGGCCGCTGTAGGTGATGACTGACGTGTAGACGCCGACGGAGCCGACGATGCTGCTGTTCGCGGCCAGGATCCTCGCGGCCGGCAGGACAGCCATGTAGGCTCCCGAGGTCCCGTACTCCTCGATGTAGGCGACCACCGGCTTCGACGCCGCCAGCTCCCTCACCTTCAGGTACAGCGCCTCCGACGCAGCCGCCGAGCCCCCGGGGCTGTTGACCCGCAGCACCACGGCTTTCGCGAGCGGGTCCTTGAGCGCGGCGTCGAGCAGCTGCACGAGGTCGTCCGCGCTCGCCGTCGAGCCGAGGAGCGACAGCTGAGAGGTCTGGTAGGCGATCGCCCCCTCGATCCTGATCAGCGCCACGTAGCCGGTTCCCGCTGCGGGCAGGGGGGCTGGCCGTCGGAGCGCTAGGGCTGCGACCGTCACCGCGACTACGGCGGCGGAGAGCGCTGCGCTAAGCAGTACCAGCTGCTTCTCGCTGAGCTTCACTTTGAATCACCCTATCTCTAGCCCAGTGGAAACCCACCGCGAGGAGAAGAGATGCGAGCAGCGACGCGGCGCTCGAGACCCAGCTCCACCAGCCCCTCGCACCGCCGAGCAAAGCCGCCGAGCTGAAAGCTGACGCGAGGAGCTGAACCGGTTGGAGCAGCGACGCGACCAGGTAGATGGCTGCCCCCAGCGCGAGCGCTTTCACCTCGGTTATCAACCCCACGTCTAGGGCGCTAACCCCTTCGACCACGTTAGCTACGGCCATGACGAGCAAACCGGGGAGGACGTAGGCTAGCATGCTCTCCTCCGGCAGCGGGCTCGGCTCACCGCCCACCCGCGCCCCGCTCCTCAAAGCCTCGAGAAAAAGCGCGGCCCCCCCAACGATCAGTAAGGCGACTCCGATCACCGGGCCCAGGAGCACCGCGAGCCTCGTGGCGCAGTAGAACCTCCGCATCCCGCTCCTGCACATGCTCCACCAGCCCAGCACCTTGAACACCCACGCGGCGACCCCCAGCGCGAGGATAGCCAGCCCGAAGACGAGGACCCAAATCAACGCCGCGAGAAGCGCGAAGGGATCCTCGGCGAGGCTTTCGGGCCCACCGAATAAGCCCAGCGAGGGGAGGGACAACAAGCTCGTCGCGAACGATAGGATGGCGGCGTTCCTCAGCCTGCCCAACCCCTTAACGGCCTCGCTCTGCACAGGAGCCTTGCGCTCGCTCAATCTAAAAGATTTTGCCCCGGCTTACCTGCTCAAAAAAATTCCGCAATGTTTCCCGGAATCATAAGGCGGTAAGCTTAATAAGCCTTCCAGGCAGCCTGAGAGCAGATGATGAGGGCCGTACTCTCTTGAAACGTGAAGACGCCTTTAAGTGCTGACGGATCCCTGAAGAATGCCCCTGAGGGTGCGCGACAGGCGCCCCGTGCGCTTATTACCGCAAAGAGGGAATTTCCCGCCTTTCGTTGAACTAAACTTCTTTTAAACCCTAAGGCCGCCGCTGACCCGTATGTGGGTGGCGAACGCGAAGGAGAGGTGGATGAACTTCTACCAGGTGTACTTGGCGTCGCTGGTAGCTAGGCTCCGCGGCCCCCAAGCGGGGGCTTTGAGAGAGGCGAGCGAGGGGGCTGGCAGGGACCTGGCCAGCTACGTCGGCCACTTGGGCATGGTGGCGGTGGACGTCGAGGACGCGCTCGCGCTGCTCAACGCCGCGATGGGGGTGGCGGACCACCTGAGGGTCTCGGTTGAGGGCGGCGTGCTGGAGGTGAGGGTGCACAAGCCCACGTGCAGGATGTGCCCCAGCGTGCTCAACGGCGGCGGCCAGCCTACGCGCGAGTGCCCGCTCTACGGCCTTGTGAAGGGCTTCCTCGAGGGCCACGGCGCCGCCTCCCTCGAGTACGCTGGCTTGGAGCCGGCGGATGGGGGCGAGTGGTGCGTCCTCCGCTACAAGCTCTTAGCCGCTCGGCTACCGCGCGCTGCGCAGGCAGCAAGAGCGCGCTAACCGAGCTGCTGGAGGAGTTTCGCCTCTCTCACCGCAGCCTCCGCCTCCTCCGGCCTAAGCCCTGACGCCGCGAGCTCGGCCGGTCCCGCTCTCAGCAGGTCGTCGAGCGTGACGATGCCCCTCTTCAGGAGGCTGCGCCTGGCGCTCTCGCTGAGGGAGGGTAGCACCGTGACTGGGTACAGCCTGAGATCCTCGACGAGCTTCTCCAAGCCCGCTCCCTCCGGGTAGCGCCACGCTGTCACCCGCATGCCGACGCACTCGGCGTAGGCCGCCGCCTCCTCGGTCACCTTCGTGTTCGTCACGATCCAGGCCTTATCGAACTGGTCGGAGAGGTCGAGGAACCTAGCGTACACGTAGAGCGCGACCTTCGCGTCGACCTTCACGCCGGGCGCGTTGTGGTACTTGCACTCCACCATCACCCTCTCGCCCTCCCGCTCCGCTACGACGTCGAGCTCGTGGCTGATGCAGCGCCCCCTCGCAACGACGTTCGTCCGGACCGCGTAGCCGATCCTCGCCAGCAGCTCCGCCACGTACTTCTCGAAGGGGTAGCCCTCAGGTCCAAGCATCATGATCCCCCTCCTCAGCGCGTACCTAAGCGCGCAAGCCGGGTACCTCTCCCTGAGCAGCTCCAGGGCACGCGCGTACACCTCGCCGCTCGAAACCTCCTCCGGCAACCCCCTCTCGACTTCGCGGGCGAGGAGCCAAGCCTCGCTCTCCGGGACGCCGCAGCGCGCGATGCTGGACGCGAGCTTCCCCGCGTCGAACGCCTCGACGGCGCCCGACGCTTTGATCACTTTAGCCATTGTGGCACGCTTGCGCACAGGAAAGTATTTATTTTTGCTCGCAGGGGCTCTGTGGCGCCCCTTGGCGACCTCCTCTAAGGGTCTCTAGGTAGGTGTGTAAGGTTTAAAGGTATCCGCTTGCTACAAAAACATGCATATGCGAAAGAAATCGACTGCAGCCCTGTTTTTCATTTTAGGAATTACCTTGGGGGCTGTAACGGTATTTACGCTAGAAAGAGGGAAGTTTTACATGATGGCGGCTGAAAAACCGAGGATAAATTTGAGTAGAGTTCCGAAACTCGTAATGGCTTTTTACCACGGATGGTACGGCAACCCTTACGGGCCAAGCAAACAGTGGGTACACTGGAACCATTGGGTAATGGACGCCTCTACTGGGAGGATAATATCCTACCATGATCCAGAAAAGTTTATTGATGGAGAGAGGAGAGACATAGGTTCGGCTCACTATCCAATTCTTGGGCCGTACGACGTAAGATCTGAAGAAGTTTTAAAGACGCATTTCTCATGGGCGAAGCAAGCTGGTATCGACGTATTCGTGTTTGATTGGTTTGGTCCCCCCAATGATTACATAGACAAGAACTTTGAAATCATGCTGCGATTTTCAGAAACGCATGATGGAATACTCCTCTCAATACTTTACGATGGTTATCATTATAGGAAAGCCCCGAAAGAAGAAGTAATAAGTGAGCTAGAATACATAATTGTAAAATATGGAAGAAGCGAAAAATTTCTAAAAATAGAAGGCTATCCTGTTATCTTTATTTATGCTTGCGAGTATTTTCCAGCAAGCACATGGATGGAAATTATAGCAAGGTTAAGAGCGAAAGGACTGAAATTCATTTTCTTCGGCGACTTCTCTCCCGAGCATTACGTGTATGCCAGAATATTCAACGGTATTTACATTTATACACCAGATGGTATCCTGAATTCAGGAGGGGAAACCGCTTTGGAAAATCATTACTCTAGAATGAAAGATATTGCGTTACGGGAAAGTTTAATTTTATGCACTACAGCCTCTCCAGGTTACGACGATACCATTATACGCGTCCCTGGATTTAAGATTGATAGGCGGGATGGACTAACCTACAATACTACATGGACTCTTGCTCTGAAATTTAAACCGCATTGGGTTCTCATATGCTCTTGGAACGAGTGGCATGAAGGGACAGAGATTGAACCGAGCTTAGAGTACGGTTACAAATACCTTAACCTAACTTCGCTCTGGAGTTCCAAGTTTAAATCTCAAGACGAGTAAATTAATGAGGGGATACCCTTCGCCTGCCAGTTGCGGTTGTTTCATTATTTTAAATTTACTTGGTGCCTTTTAGTCCTGGTGACTCCACGTAAATGTTCCACCACGGCTTGCTCCACTTCTTCTCCACCTTGGGCAGCAGCTCGAGGAGCTCGAGAGCCCTCCCGGCGGCGACCTCCGCCTCGCCCCGGCTCAACCCCTCCCCCACCAGCACGTCGATCCTCCTCGCGAAGTTCTCCAAGTTCAGCCTGACGGTGAGCGCGAAGCGCTGGTCCTTGCCCAGGACCCTCCTAAGCGCTCCGGGGTCGATGCCCTCGCCCGGCTTGCGGTCGATGAGCAGCGCCGCGACGTCCTTCATGTCCTTCAGCTCCATCCCCACCGCCACCATCCCCTTCAGGTGCTCGTAGGGTAGCACCCTGAAGCCCTGCCCCGCCGCCTCGAGCTCGGGGAGCCTGCTCCTCGGCAGGCCGAAGATGTACTGGAGCTTGGAGAGGAGGAGCCTCTCCGCGCCGACCGTGAACAGGTTCTCGCGGGCCTCCTCGAACGCTTCGCCCAGCTTGATCGTGTGGCGGAAGGGCAGCTCGTCGCAGAACACGTCGATCACGCTCACCGAGAGCCCGTCCCCCTCAACCCCGCTGATGCCGTGGACCCTGTACCTCCTCCCTCCCCTCAGCGCGTTAAACCAGCGGTCGCCCGAGGTCACGAAGAACGCGTACTTCGACCCGAGCGCTCCGCCCAGGCTCGCGAGGAGCTTCACGAAGAGGGCGCCGTCCCGCTTCCTCACCGCGAAGTCGACGTCGTTGAGCCGCCTGTTCAGCGGGTGCCCGGGCTTGTTGGCGGTGGGGGAGAGCAGCTTGACGGCGGCCCCCCCGAAGAGGAGGGCCACGATCGGCCGCCTCCTCAGCGCCTCGGGCAGCGCTTCGAGCTGCGGCGCGCGCAGCGCCGCCCACACGGCCACCACGGCCCTGGCCATCGGGAGGTTGCTCAGGTCGACGTAGCTCGGGAGGCCCAGCTCGTCGGCCGCAGCCCTCGCGTCGACGCGGGAGGTGAGCGGTAGCTCGACCTCGTAGACGGTCCCGTCGTAGTCCTCGAACAAGCGCAGCTTAGCGCCCACCGGCCATCACCCGTAGGTGAACATGTAGCTCTTGACCTTGCCCGGTTCGACGACGAGGAGGACGCCCCTCAGCGCGCCGCTGCTGTAGTCGCTGCCCGGGTTGAAGCAGAGCGTCCTGCCGATCCTCGCGACCCCCTTCGACTCGTGGATGTGCCCGTGGAGGCCCGCCAGCGGCTGGAGCTCCTCGATCACCTTACGCACCGCCGTGCTGCCCACGTGCACCATCTCGACCTCCCCACCCCTCCTCACGACCCTCAGCCCGCTGTCGAGGAGGGGGGCCAGGTCGAGGGTCGTGCCGTGGGGTGGGACGTGGACGTTGAGGATCGTGGAGCTCGGGTCGCCCGCCTCCTCCACCAGCCCGCTGAGCCTCCTGTAGATCTCCTCCTCGGGCAGCTCGCGGGGGGTGCGCCAGGGCGTCGGGTTAGAGGCGCCCAAGCTGACGAGCTTCAAGCCCCCCTTGATCTCGACGACCCGACCGTCCGGGTTCACCACGAGGCTGGACTCGGCGAGCGCGCTGTCGATCACGTAGCGGTCGTCGTTGCCCGGCATGATGTAGACCTCGACGCCCGAGCCCTTCAGCCTCTCCTCCGCCAGCTTCACCCAGCTCCTCACGGTTTCCGCCATCGCCTTGTCGAAGAGCTCGTCGACGAGCTGGGGGCTGCTCCTCACCTTCTCGTACTCCTCCCTGCCCAGGACGACCGCGTAGAAGCCGCTCGCCCTGATCGCGCTCAGGACCTTGCCGAGCTCCGCCTCCCCCCTCGCCTCCCAAACCTTCCCGAAGAGCTCCGCCCTGTACACGCCGCCCTCCTCCACCACGGGGACCAGCCCCTTCCCCGTGATGTCGCCGCCGAGGATCAGCACGTCGACCTTGTACGCTTTCGCGGCGTTGACGAACTTCCTGAAGCAGACCTCGCTCCCGTGCACGTCGGAAGCGTAAAAAATCTTCACGGCCACCCGCTCCACCTCACTCGGGGGGCAGCTCCCGGAAGGCTATGTCTATATCGATCCCCTGCCTCTTCCTGTACCACTTCACCGCGTAGAAGTAGGCGGTGCCCAAGCCGTAAGCGGCAGCCATTGCCGCCAGCGAGGGTACGTGGAGAGCTCCGAGACCCGGTATCGTGAAGTAGAAGTAGAGCAGGCTGAGGAGCAGGGCCGCGTACACGGCGCCGCACACCGTCACGAAGGGCACCGGGCCGAGCTTGAGCTTGGAGACGGGGGAGCTCTCGTACATGGGCTTAGTCTTCGACCTGAAGGACACCACGATCGCCGAGACGGCGGTCAGCATGAACGTAGTCGAGATCTGCGGTATCATGGCGGTGAAGCTGGCCAGGTACTGCGGGAATGCCGCGTAGACGGCTAGGGCCGCGTAGCCCAGCGCGGTGATGAGAAGGGTACTCTTCACCGGCGCGTGGAAGCGCTCGCTGACGTCGGCGAAGAAGCTGGGAGCCAAGCGGTCGAAGGCCCAGGCGAGGAAGATCCTGCTCATCGGCATGATCGAGTAGAGGGCGTAGTAGAAGGTCCACGCGATGAAGCCTAGACCGATCAGCCACTTCGCCCAGTCGGGGGCCATGACCGCGGCGAAGACGTGGTAGGAGGGCGGGTAGGGGAGCTTGTAGAGCTCAAGCCCGTCGCCGTAGGCGTACGCCACCGCGAGCAGGAAGTCGTAGCCGACAACCCTCTCCAGCAGCGCCCCCGTTATCCACCACGAGATGGCCGTCAGGAGGAGGCCGCCCGGTATGCCGATCAGCATGCTCCTCTGCACGTCCCTGGTCTCGCCGGCGATGTAGGCGGCCAGGTAGGGGTACAGGAGACCCCAAGCAGCGACCGGCATCAAGGGTAGGGCCTTGGCGAGGTCCCAGCTGTACTCGGTGCTCACGCCGTACGTTTCCCTGATGTAATTCAGGCCCTCGCGCACGAGGGTGTCGTAGTCGGCCGAGCCGTAAACCGCGCTCACGCGGTTCCAGGCGCG
>Ga0080004_1098809_pt1 | contig 21326 bp, 20 predicted proteins | sample WasSprMetagenome_FD_69207 | JGI IMG/M metagenome (GOLD analysis project Ga0080004, IMG submission 69207) | Sulfidic aquatic microbial communities from Washburn Spring, Yellowstone National Park, USA - WS (SPADES assembly) (version 2) | ecosystem: Environmental > Aquatic > Thermal springs > Hot...
CCCTCTCCTTCATCTTCAATCTATAGTGATAGTTGTTGTTATAAACCCTGTGCACAACCTCCCTCAATCTCTCAAGCTGAATCCTCTCAATAACATCCCTAGAAACAGCCTCCAAACTAGGATTATACATCCAGCTGTCTGGCATTTTCATCACCAAGAGAACTTCATTTGATGGATATTTTCACTTGATTTACATGGACATTTCATAGAATGTCCTTCACTAACATTGCTTAACTCTATATCTTCACTTACATATAAACATAGTTTTAACTCCATTGGTGCATGATTTCACCACATACGTAATTCTGTAATCCTAGGGGTATAAAAGTTTTTGAACAGATATAAAAAGCGAGGTTATGAAAACCATATCAAAGCTATTGGATTGTTATTTATGGATCTGGAGCTTGGTTTTCTCATTTGGATGTCGTTATAGCGTATCCATAAAAGATCCATACCTTCTTACATGTACTAAAAAGAAGGGTTCTGGTAATGCTTGGGAAGAAGTATATTCATGCAGATTACAAAATGTTAATTACTTGAAAGTGTCTTGAGTCTGTATGGATGATGCATGTATTACTTTATTTTCAGTACTGGTGTACCTCTAGTTCTAGCGGCTTTTAGATCCCTAAGCGCTTTATTTACTTCTTCCAACTTATAAATGTGTATATGTGTTTCTATGCCATACCTTGCATAGTATTTGATAAACTCTTTCACATCTTCTCTAGTAACATTTGCAACGCTCTTCACCTCTCTTTCCTCCCATAAATGCTTAGCGTAGTCAAGTAGTATTGGTGTCTGCTTTCTTATTGTATTTATTATGAGCCTCCCACCCCTATCAAGGAGCTCTAAAGCCCTTGTAACTGTTTCTCCAACTGGTGTGAAGTCTATTGCTATGTGAAGTCTTTTCTGCGGATTCTCTGATGGTTGCCCTACCCAATCAGCTCCAAGTCTCTTAGCTAGCTCCCTATGCTCAGCACCCCTGCTAAATACATATATCTCTGTAGATGGGTGGAGCCTTCTTATGACTTGTATAATTATGTGTGCTGAAGAACCGAATCCAAATAACCCTACCCTTGCTCCATCAAATATCTCTGCTAATCTATACGCTCTATAGCCTACAGAACCAGCACAGAGTAGGGGTGCTAACTTTTCTGGCTCGACATTCTTTGGCAACTCATATACATAGTCTATGAATGCTGTTGTATACTCTGCATATCCACCATCAAAATCGCATCCAGTAGCCTTAAAACTCGTACACAAATTTTCCAAACCTCTTTTACAGTATTCGCAAGAGCCACATGTTTGACCAATCCATGCAACACCAACTCTCTTACCCATAATATGTTCAATACCTTTATCAGATTCAATAACCTTCCCAACAATTTGGTGACCAGGTATCACAGGTAGCTTGCATTTCACCCTACCTTCAATTATATCTATATCTGTATAACAAACACCGCAAGCCTCAACCTCTATAAGAACTTGACTTCTTTTAACTGTGGGGATAGGTATGTCAACAATATCCACAGGGTTTTCCTTAATTGGAAGACCTTGATATCTTCTTGGAGCACCTTCTACAAAAATTTCTGCATTTTCATTCACAAGCCCGGCTTTCAATACACATCACCATCTAATAGCAAGGATAGTGCTTCAGACACTGATATACTTAGTATACTTATAAAGGGTTAAACCTTGATGATTTTCAAAGTCTCTACAGTATCGCTAATTCTCAAAATGCTTGAGAAGAGATCTTTATAAAATAATTCCGTAAAGTGAGAGCATATATATAAATATGATTAGTATACTCAAACTTATTATGATAGCATTAAGCATAGGATCATCATAACGCATGCCTATGATTAAGAATCTCCTCTTTTTAAAGGGCCATAGCAAGGCTATTCCATTCGCTGTAAAAATATCGAGAAGCAGGTGTGAAAATGCCGATGTTAATGCTAAGGCAATGAGCTTAGTAAGCAGTGCCATGCTCATTAATATGCCTAGTAGTAATGTGATTGCATATATGCCTAGGGAGAGCAGTAATGAAATTATCAAAGCGCCTAGAATTGAATGTGTATAAGGAGTTCTTCTAAAGCCCTTGTGCCCTGCAACAGAGTCAATAAACCAGTTTATGAAAACAGTTAACATGAGTGATAAAAGCACTGATATTATCACAGGTTCTATATGAAGTAGCTTTGATACCCAGAGGCAAAGCGCTAATGAAAATACATTATGTGTAGATCTCTTCAAGACTCTAAACCTATTCATTCCTTGCACGATAATTCATGCTACTTAGTCTTTGATGAACATTCTCCATGTTCTCTCCCATCTCCACACATAACCACAGGTACTGGTGTCTTCACCTCCCTTACCTCTGCAAAACCTTTTTGAGCCTCACTTATCACAGGTTTTGCCCATCTGCCCCAGGAAACCCAGAGGATCGATATAATACCTCCAATAACATTGCTTGCTGCAAAGGTCATGTATATCCCCAGAGTGCCTAGACCAAGTGCTAACGCCATTATGTACCCTAGACCTACACGCAATCCCCATAATCTTAATATGTTTATAGCTGTGGGCATTGTTGTGTGTCCAGATCCTCTACCGACAGATATTGATGAGAATGTTAAGGCAAAGAATGGTAGGGTCCATATTGTTATTGATAGGAATCTATTTACCTCAAAAAGTATTTGATTTACATCTTCCTGTGATACTCCTTGTCCCGTAATAAATGCCAATATTATTAAATCTTTTAGCATGTAGACTATAGCTGCTGTTACAAATACTGCAAGGAATATGAATGCTGAAGTCCTTTTAGCAACTCTTTTAGCTCTCTCACTATTTCCTGCACCAAGGTTCTGCCCAACCATTATTGTAATACCTTCTGTTAACCCCCACAAACTTGTGTTTGCCAGGTCAAATACTATGAAACCTATGGAGAGTGCTGATGCTGCAATACTTCCGAAAATGTTGACTAACCTGTTTTGCATGTTAAAGGCAAGGGAGTTTGAAATGTTCATCACTAGTAGTGGAAGAGCTATTGGGAGTGAAGAATATAGGTAATTACGATCCATATTCCAATCTATCCTAAGTTTTAGCCACGCATACCTCTTCCTAATTACCTGTAGCATCATTACTAAGCTGATAACCTTGCTTAGCACAGTTGCAAGAGCTGCACCAGCTGCTCCCATTGCTGGCATTGTGCCGAGACCCATTATAAATATAGGATCTAAAAAAGCGTTTGCTATTCCTCCAGCAACTTGAGACAGTGCAGGAGCCCTAGTATCTCCCAGTGCCTGGATGATGGTTGCCAGGGCCATGTTTGCTGATAAGAACACTATATCCACACTCATCACACGTGCATATGCAAGAACCTCATCATATATTTCAATAGGTGTTGCTACAATATAGGTAAATATAGGTGGAGCTAGTATATAGAATAGAGTGCCAAAGAGAAAACCACTTGAGGTTGAGACAAAGATAAGTTTTGATGCAGTATTCGAGAACTCCTCATAGAGTGCTGCACCAGCGTACTGCGATAATAGTGCTATATTGGCAGAGACGAAGGACATTACAAATGCTGTAAAAATAGAGTAAGAAGGCCACACCTGTCGCGGAACTGCAATAGCGAACTGATGATATCTGCTGAGCCAAAAAGAGTCCACAATACCATAGACATCCTGAACAAGCCTAACTACAAGCATTGGGAATCCTATCATTAAAAATGTTGAAATTATGGGACCCCCAAGTATGGCATCCCTATACCTATCAATCGCCTTTCTAGAAATCTCTTGCTCACCCTACACAACATTATTATCTAATACAAAGTCTACACTTAAAAACTTTATAACATGGTACACGGCAGGCCTTTGGCGTTGGATGTTATGTTTAGCCATGTCCATGTTTTGCTTCATGTCCTTCAAAGCGCTACCCAGCTTACAACGAATAAAGTCTTTAACATAGAAAAGCATACAACATACTTACAACCCTGAGCCCTAGATGGTAGGGGTAATGAGCTGGGGGATCCAGCCTGGGGCTAGATCCCCGAAGTGTGAGGAGATGCGGTTTCAAACCTCCTTGTTCTAGCAGGAGCTCTTGCCTCTTCAGGGGGAGGAGGTTAAACTAGTATGTTTTAATCCTTATTTAAATTGAGGTTTAAAAAGTATTTACATAACCTTACTATAAATGTTGTCTCTGGTGTATTCCGATGCATTCAGAGGCTTGTAACAGGCTAGAAATTCTCACTATAGATGAGGATGCTAAGAGTCTGGGGATATTCGTAGCTTACACCTATGCATGGCTTGAGGAGAGGAAGAGTTTTACGCAATACCCGTTAGAAGAAGAGATTAAGAATCTTATAAATTATCTTAAGAACAAGTACACATTGGAGAAGCTTAAGGAGGATCCTATAGTCAGGGCTTACAGAGACTTCTTTTGGAAAATAGGCATAGACCCTACAAAGACAAGACCATCAAGCGAAGCCCTTGTGAGAAGAGCTCTTAAGAACTCCTTTCCGAGAATAGACCCTGTTATTGATGCGGGAAACATAGCCTCTGCTTACACCATGATCCCAATAGGCATGTATGATACGAATAGCATAAAGCCCCCACTCAGAATAGTAATTAGTAAAGGTGGCGAGGTTTTTAGACCTATAGGAGGAAATGAACTGATACTAGAAAAAGGTATACCAATACTTATAGACTCAAAAGGGATAGTTATGCACATCTACCCACACAGAGATAGCATTGAAACCATGGTGAGGAAAAACACCTCAAAGTTGCTAATAATAGCTGCGGGGGTTCCAGGAGTAGGCAAAGACCTTGTGAAAAAAGCTGCAGAACTTGTAGCACAGCTTCTTGAAAAAATGGGTTGGAGGTGGTGCAAAATAGTAGAAATAGCATAGCAGAATCTTGCTAAGAAACTCAACCCACAAAATTATATGAGCCAATATTTTAATTATAGACACAACTCCATTGCCACTCTTCTACACTATTTACTTGGGATTAATGGTCTAAGGCATTCTAAGGTCTTTTACCTTTCAGTATCCTGAAAACAAAAACACCTTAGAGAAGTGTTAGGGTAGTTGACAACATCGTTATATGTGAATATAATAAGCATATTAATCTAGTTAAACTGGTTATGTACCTGATCTGAGGGGTTGAGACTATGTGTGAATCAAGTGTGTATTTAATTGATGTGAATGGCGAGAGACTTGTTGCTAAGGAGGTTGCCTCCATGACGCCAAAACAGAATGGCTTCATCTTTGTGGATATCTATGGCAATAAGTATGAAGTTAACGATGCTGAAATAGCTTACATAGATTTCATAGGGCATAGAGTTGTGCTGAAGAAGAGGGGCTAGAGCGTAATGAAGATTGTTGTCGTTGGGAAGGGGGGTGTTGGAAAAACAACTGTGGTAGCATGCTTGGCTAGGTTAATTGGGAGAGATGGCTATAGTGTTATAGCTGTTGATGCTGACCCCAGCTTGAATCTTGCAAAAGCCCTGGGCATAGATTCTAATTCAGTTTATTCAAAACCTGTCCTATTTGACGAAGAGTTCATAAAGGAGAGAACATTATTACCTGACGGAGCCTATAGATTAAATCCTAGAGTAGAGGATGTTGTGGAGAAGTATGGGATCAAGGGACCTGATAATGTGACACTTCTCAAGCTAGGCTATGTGAAAAGGGGTGGTGCCAGATGTTTGTGCCCAGAATATGCGTTTCTAAGAGCTCTTCTTTCACACTTGATTTTAGGTAGAAGAGATGTTGTCATAGTAGACATGGTTGCAGGGCTGGAACCAATGAGTAGGGGTGCTGCTAGAGGAGTAGATCTAATGCTTTGCATAACAGAACCAACTACCAAGTCTATAGATGTTACACAGGAGATCTTTAGATTGTCTAAGGATATTGGTGTTAAGAATTTTGCTGTAATAGGAAATAAGGTGATGTCAGATGAGGATAGGGTTTTCATAGAGAGGTCACTGAGTGGAATAGAGATTTTAGGACATTTACCCTACGATGAGAATGTAGTTAAATCAGATAGACTTGGGATAGCTGTTTTAGATCACAATCCAAACTCACCTATAGTTGCAGAGCTGAATATGATAAAGAAATTTATTCTCAACTTTAAAAAAGCTGAAGATAATACTTATAAATTTTCTACTTCTTACAAATAAGCTTTAGGTGCACATATTGTCTGTACCTTTTAAGGATGTGAGGGTAAGACTTGAGGAGCTAAAGAGCAGCATTGCTGAAGTTAAAGGGCTCGATATAAGTATTGGCTATGTTGTTGAGGAGTGGGAGGAGCCTCCAGGACCAACACCATTTCCCTCTATAATCACCCTCAGGAAGTGGGATCATGCATTGCTAAGCAGATACAAACCACTTTATCTACCATATTGCGACCTTTGCTGTCTCTGCACATATGGTAGATGTGACTTGTCCAGAGGTAAGAGGGGTTCCTGTGGACTAAATCTCTCAGAGCAACAATCAAGGTTAGTTACTCTACTCACAGCAATAGGGGCTTCAACTCATGAAAGCCATGCTAGAGAATTGCTGGATAAACTAATTGAGAGGTTTGGTGAAGACTGGCCTATAGACCTCGGAGGCGAGGTTTATGTGGAAATGCCTATAACGAGGCTAGTAACAGGAGTTAAGCCAAGAACTTTAAGAGATCTGAAAATTGTTTTAGAGTATGTTGAAAGGCAAATAGTTCAAACCATTGCAAGTGTTCATACAGGTCAAGAAGGTGATTGGATAGACTATGAATCAAAGGTTTTACACCTTGGTATGCTAGATCATGTAGCAATGGAGGTAGCTGATGTTGTTCAGGTGGTAACCTTAGGCTTTCCCAAGGCTGACCCTGAGGCTCCTTTAGTAGATTTGGGCATCGGCACCGTGGATTCTTCAAAACCTGTGATTCTTGTTATAGGCCACAATGTTTTGCCATCAGCTGCTATAATAGATTACCTTGAGGAAACTCAGCAGAGGGATAAAGTAGAGGTTGTAGGACTTTGTTGCACGGCACAAGATCTTGCACGTTATGAAAAGAAGAGGGCTAAAATTGTTGGACCAATATCATGGCAACTAAGGTTTATAGGTACTGGAGTGCCCGATGTAATTGTTATTGATGAGCAGTGCATATATACAAACATCGTTGAGGAGGCTAGGAAGATAGGTGCTGTGGTTTTAGCTGCTTCGGACAAGGCTTTGAGAGGTCTCCCAGATAGAACCTATGCCTCCCCAGATAACGTTGTAGAGGAGCTGGTTTCAGGCAAGATACCAGGAGCTATTATATTAGATGAGGAAAGACTTGCTGAAGTAGCTGTCAAAACAGCTTTGAGATTATCACCACTAAGAGCAAAGTATAAGTGGAGTTTATTTGATGAGAAAACAGTTATTGAATATGCAAAGAAGTGCACAGGGTGCAGGAATTGTGAAAGAAGTTGCCCACAGAACCTACCAATATCAGTAGCCTTGCAAAAAGCAGCAAAAGGAGATGTCTCGCTTTTGAGGTCTCTCTACAGCAGGTGCTTTGCTTGTAGGAGATGCGAGTATGTGTGCCCCGTAAACATACCTATATTGACACTAATTTTAGCAGCATCTAGAGATGCTATGGTGAATGAGAGATATAGATGTAGAGCTGGGAGAGGACCAATACAGGATACAGAAATTAGGGCTGTTGGCAGAGACATTGTGCTGGGCACAATACCCGGTATTATAGCATTTGTTGGCTGTGCTAATTGGCCTGATGGGGCTCAAGATGTAGCTGAAATGGTGAGGGAATTTGCTTCAAGAAGATATATAGTTACAGCATCGGGATGCTCAGCCATGGCTATAGCGATGTATAAGAATGAAGAGGGGCAGACACCTTATGAAGAGTTCTCTGGATCTTTTGAAGCAGGTGGTCTTGTTAATGTAGGTTCCTGTGTAGCAAACTCTCATATAGCTGGAGCTGCAATAAAGATTGCAAACATATTCGCTAAGTTGCCGCTAAGAGCAAATTATGCTGAGATAGCTGATTACATATTGAATAGGGTTGGAGCTGTAGGAGTTGCATGGGGTGCTATGAGCCAGAAAGCCGCTTCTATAGCCTCTGGTTTTTGGAGACTAGGTGTACCAGTTATTGTGGGTCCCCACGGCATGAAGTATAGGAGAATGTTGTTAGGAGATATGGGAAACGATGGTGTGTGGTATGGTTATGATGCTGTAACTGGTGAGAAAGTGTGGCTAGGGCCTGCTCCTGCCCATCTATTCTATGCTGCAGAGTCTAAGGAAGAGGCAATGATTATGATACCTAAGCTATGCATGAGACCTGCAGATACCCCACAGGGTAGAGCGATAAAGCTCACAAACTATATATCCTTGTATAAAAGGTTCTATGGAGAAGATAAGCTGCCACCAGATATAGATCTATACATAAGAACTGAGGGAGATGTACCTGTACCGTATAGGGATGAGGTTTTGAAATACCTTAAGGAAGTTGGGTGGAAGGAAAAGCCTGTTACCTCAAATCCCACAATAATTGAGGATATCATTGAAATATATAAGAAGAGGAGGCAAGGGGGTAGTTAATGACTTTGGAGTACTGGCTTTATGGAGATATACCTCCCGGTCCAATAAAGGCATCAGTGATTACAGATATCAAGCATGTTCTTGACATTGTCAAGAGATTTAAGAGTAAATTGTTTGCAATAGGCTCACAAATAACGAGGTTAAGTGAGCTCACATCGCCAGATCTCATAGATAGGATAATATCAGTAGCACTGAGTTTGGGGGCATGGATACCCACATCTTCGCCTACTATCGTAAAGGCTCTTGATGCAAAAAATGTTAAGAACTATGAAATTGCGTTTCCCCTTGAACTTGCACAAAAAATTCCTAAAAAGGGTGCAGAGTTAGCTATATTTATAGGCTACCCTTATGCATATGAGTGGCTTATTCTAAACTATCTAAAGCATTATGCACCAAATGTGAAGACATTGACTTTAGAGCCCTATGCACAGCCAAATGCTACATGGACCCTGGCATCACTACCTCTTTCACTATGGTACAAGAATATATGTAGCTTAGAGGAAATGCTAAAAAAAGGTGCATAAATTTGAAAGTATATGTGCACACTAAGCATTTTAAAACATATACTTCTATCTATATATCGATACTACTAGAAGCAATAATTAAAATTGATGTGAAAGGCCATGTCTATTAGCATTACGTTATTAGAGCCTGTAAAACTTCCTGAAGACGCCAAGATACAGGTATTTGATGTTCTTCCAGCACCTCAAAAAGGTGCTTTTGCCGACATACCTGTTGATGTTGGGCCTCAGTATGAAGGGCAGCGAGTCAGAGGACCTGAAATGTATGTTGAGCTTGGGGGTCCTAAGGTTAAGTTCAAGTTTGAGTTATTTAGAATTAAAAGACTTGAGGAAATAGAAGATGGTAAGATAATTCTTATAGGCCCTGATATACCTGAGCTTAAAGAGGGTTCTAGTATTCCATATGCAGTTATAATAGAGGCTGCGGGTAGAGGGCTGGAGTCCGAGGGCGAAGGTGTTCTTGAGAGGAGAATCCATGAGTTCAGTAACTATATTCAGGGATATATGCATCTCAATCAGAGGTACGATATATGGCTTAGGATAAGTAAGAGAGCTGTTCAAAAAGGTCTTACCTCATTTAAGTACATAGGTACAGTACTCTACAGGCTATTTAAATCAGCGTTTCCAATAATTGAGAAATTGAGAATAGTGTTAATTACTGATCCCAGGGTTGTTGAACTTCTCCACCCCCAGGCTTTGAAAATATATGAGGAGAGAGATCGTAGAGCCCTTGGTCTAAGAGATGAAGATGTTGATGAGTTTTACTCATGTAAACTATGTCAATCCTTTGCACCGACACATGTCTGCATAATTACTCCTGAAAGGCCTTCTGCTTGTGGTGCTATATCATGGCTTGATGCAAGAATTGCCGCTAAGATAGACCCTAAGGGCCCCATACAGACTGTTCCAAAAGGTAGGCTATTGGATCCCATAGGGGGTGAGTATGAGGGGGCAAATGAAGTTGTTAGGAAGCTCTCTAATGGAGCGATTCAGAGAGTAAAGCTGTATTCATTATTCGATTATCCGCCAACAATATGTGGATGTTTTGAAATAGCAACATTTTACATCCCAGAGCTCGATGCTGTAGGCCTTGTGCACAGGGGGTTTGCAGGTACTACACCAATTGGGCTTAGATTTAGTCAAATTGCAGATACTGTTGGTGGAGGCAAGCAAGTGCCTGGATTTCAAGGAATAGGGCTTCTCTATTTAAGAAGTAAGAAGCTGTTTCAAGCTGATGGGGGTTGGACGAGGATTATATGGATGCCTTTAGAACTTAAGCAGAGAATATTAGATGCTATACCACCTGAACTCAGAGATAAAATTGCTACTGAGAAAGAAGCCTCATCTGTTGAAGAGTTGAAGAAGTTCCTACTAGAGAAAAACCATCCAATAGTGCAGAAGTTGAAGGAAAAGGAGAAGGCTGAGGAAAAGAAAGAGGCAAAGGCTGAGGAAAAAGCACCCTCTATAATACCACCACCAGCCCCATCACAGCCTCAAGCTCCGCAACCAGTTGCACAACCCCAAGTTGTTACAGTAGCTACAGCACCACAACAGGCATCGATTTCTACACAAACAGCTGGAGGTATAACGGTATCAGTTACAATACCAGTACCACTACTTCAACAACAGCAAGCAACACAACAATCAACTGTAACACTTGTGTTTAAGGGTGTTAAGATACGTGCTGAAAAAGTTGTTATTAAGAGGAGCAGTACTGGTGAAGGTAAGTGAGTAGTGAGGATTCTAAGAGAGATAACGATGAGATGAAGGCGAGGCAAGAAGCCTCTATATATAGTTTGCTTGCTAAAATTGCAGAGGCATTGGAGAAGGGTGTTGTAGAGCTTTACAATGTTGAAATAGAGTCTGACGAACTTGAAATAAGACTTACTGGGCAAATACCTCAACAACTACCTATACCAATTGTTGTCACACCACCTAAAGCAGTTGCAGAGGCTAAGCCTGAGGTTAAAGCTGCTTACGAAGTTGCAAAAGCTGTTGAAGTTGTAGCTAAGAAGGTTGTTGAACTATCTAAAGTGGTATTTGAAGAGCCAAGGCCTCAGTTTAGTGGTAGGGTGGTTGAGGTAAAGCTTGGAGCTTCTAGGAGTGAAGGTGGGACAAGGGAAAGAACTATTGTAATAGGAGGACATACCATGCCTGCTTACTACTATCTAGCAGGATACAGCCCACCGAATCCACCAGCATTTGGAGGAGATGTCTTTGATATTAAAATAGGCTTACCGAGAGCTGTAAGACTAGCATTTGGAGATGCTCTTGATAACCCAGTTGAATGGGCTAAAATATGGATTGAGAAATATGGTGCTGAGGCTATAGATATTCACCTTGTAAGTACAGACCCTACATTTAAAGATGCATCACCAGAAGAGGCTGTGAAGACTGTTGATTCAATTCTTCAAGCGGTTAGGGTACCTATAGTTGTAGGTGGATCAGGAAATCCAGAGAAAGATGTTAAGGTATTTAGGAGAGTTGTTGAAACTTTTCCATCAGAAGGAATTGTTCTGAACAGCCTGAACCTTGACATGAAATTAGAGGATGTATGTCCATATATAGCCAAGGCAAATGCTACTGTCATAAACTTCTCACCCATGGATCTCGATAAAGCTGAGCAAATAAATAGAAAAACATATGAATGGATACCAAAGAATAGAATAATCCTGGATCTGAATATAGGTGGTATAGGCTATGGCACAGAATATGGCTTTACAGCTATGGAGAGAGCTAGGCTCTCAGCTCTATTAGGCAATGAGCTACTTCAGCACCCATTCAACGTTGGAGCTGCAAATGCTTGGGGTGCTAGAGAGGCTTGGATAACAATGGATCCTTACTGGGGGCCTAAGGAAATTAGAGGACCTCTTTGGGAAACTCTTACCAGCCTTATATGCCTTTTAGCAGGGGCTGATTACTATATGCTTGTACACCCACTTTCAGTAAAGATTATGAAGACTATTAGGGAGTACTTATTCTCTGAACCCAAGCCCAATGAACCTGAAAAAGCTTTGGACTGGTTGTCAAGAGCCCTGCCGGTGATTTAAATGCCTTGGAGGCCGCCAACACCAATTCAAATATATCAGCTCTTGCCAAAAACAAACTGTGGAAAGTGTGGAGAAGCAAATTGCATGGCTTTTGCAGTAAGGCTTGCAAGCTTAGATATTAGGATAGAGGACTGTCCTCCAATTGTTGAAGAGAAGTATAGAGAGAATTATGAGAAGCTAAGAGAACTTCTTCTACCCCCTGTTAAGGAAGTGATGTTAAAGAGCCCCAAAAAGATTGTTAAAATTGGTGGTAAATATGTTCTTTACAGACATGAGCTAAGGTACCATAATCCAACAGCAATAGCTATTGATGTAGATGACTCTATGGAGAGAGATACCCTTGTCAAAAGAGTTAAGATTATTGAGGGTTTTGAATACGAATATGTAGGTCAAAAGCTGAAACTAGATGCTATTGCCATCAGATCTGTAACTAATGATCCAAAGCAGTTTGCAAGAGCTGTTTCCATAGTAGCTGAAAACAGTTCCCTGCCTCTAATCCTCTGTTCAACGAATCCAACAGTAATAGAGGCTGCGCTAAATGTTCTTAACCCACCTCACCATAGACCTCTAATCTATGCTGCTACAAGGGATAACTGGAGAGAAATGGCGGAAATTGCGAAGAGATTTGATGTACCACTTGCTGTTACAGCTCCTGGCGATCTTGATATGCTTGTCTCATTAGCTAAGACCCTATCTGAAGATATGGGTTTAAAGGAATTGGCTCTAGATCCAGGCTGTTTTGTGGGCTCTGGAGGACTTTCATTTACGATCAAGGCTTTTTCATGGCTTAGATACAAGGCTACCTATGATCTTTGGAGGTACACAGGCTATCCATTGATAGCCACACCTATTTCTGTATGGACTCAGATAAGTGGTGATCCAAAGGATGTGATGTGGTGGGAGGCAGTATTAGCAACAATTCTCATGACTCGCTATGCAGATCTAATAGTTATGCATTCTCTAGATGGCTGGGTTCTACTACCTCAGGTTATGTGGAGATTTCAACTGTATACAGATCCTAGAAAACCTGTTTCAGTACCACCTGGCCTAAGAGAGGTTGGAAAGCCTAGTGAGATGAGCCCTGTTCTCGTAACTACAAACTATGCTTTAACATACTCTATAGTCTTAAGCGATGCTGAAAAGGCTAAGATAGATGCATGGCTTTTAGTTGTAGATACGGAAGGACTTGCTGTAGATGTTGCTGTAGCGGGTAGAAAGTTTACAGGGGATAATGTTGCTGAAATCATTAAATCTACGGGGCTAGATAGAAAGGTGAAACATAGAATTCTAATAATACCTGGTAAAGCAGCGAGGGTTTCTGGAGAAATAGAGGATGCTTCAAAATGGAGAGTGTTAGTAGGTCCTATGGACTCTTCAGAAATTGGGAAGTGGCTAGATAAGAATTGGTCTCCAGAGAAGATTAAAGAGCTCATGGAAGGGGCATGAAAATATGACAATAGTGCAAGCATTTATTAAAAAGTTAGTTTATCAAAAAGATATGTTTATTCCACTCCTATTTTCAGCTCATCTTAATAATAGCATAAAATATCTGGTGATAGCAGTTTCATGAGCGAAGAAGGTTCTAAGCATATTGTACATTTTTTGCCTCACAACGTGTCTACAGAAGTAGTTAAAGGTACAACGATTCTTGAAGCTGCGATTAGGTGTGGTGTTGGTATTAGGAGTGTTTGTGGGGGCAAGGGGCTTTGTGGGAAGTGTAGGGTTATTGTGAGGAGAGGTAGGGTTGAGACTAGAAAAAGTGATTTGATAAAGCCTGAAGAGGTTGCAAAAGGTTATGTATTGGCTTGCTTAACGCGTATTGTAGAGAATGTTGTAATCGAAGTTCCTATTGAAAGCCAAATAGGAAGGCCAAAGCTACAGTCATCTGTGGCATTACCGAGTGTTAGGCCTAGGTCTCTTGTTAGGTGGGAGGCTTTTTCATTACATGACATAAATAATGTGTTTTCTAAGTATAGTCCTGGTACAGGTGTTTTGGAGAAGCTTTCTGAATTTATGAAGAGAGATATGCGAAAAGTTTTTGCTATATTAAATGATGCTAGGAGAAGGGTGGTGGATGTTAGTGAAGATGAGAAAGGGCTTTACGGATTAGCCGTAGACATTGGCACAACAAAAGTTGCTGTAGCTTTAGTAGATATTGCTAAGGGTGGGGTTTTAGATACCGCTTCTGAATTCAATAAGCAGCTAATGTATGGCGAAGACATAATTTCTAGAATTAGGTTTGCTCTCGATAGAAAAGATGGTTTAAAGGAGCTGCAGAAAGTAGTTGTTGATACAATAAATACAGTCGTTGATGTGTTGTGCAAGAGGTGTAAGGTATCGAGAGAAGATGTGTATATGGTTACAGTAGCCGGCAATACTGCAATGACGTATCTTTTCGTAGGGCTCAATCCATACCCCTTGATAAAGTCCTTTAAAGAGAGGGCAGATGTACCAAGAACTCCGTATTGGCTAGAGACACGTGACATTGGGCTTAATGTGAATAGAAATGCTGATGTATATGTGCTTCCATGTGCTGGTAGATTTCTTGGTGGTGATGTGGTGGGGGATGTGATAACATCTGGACTAAACTTTTCTAAAGAGCCAGCGCTACTCATTGACATAGGTACGAATACTGAGGTTGTTATCGGATGTAAAGACTGGTTCTTAGGTACAACAGCTCCTGCAGGACCTGCATTCGAGGGCTGGGGCTTGACACATGGTGTTAGAGCTGTTGCTGGAGCTGTTGAGAGTATTGTAATAGATCCTAAAACTTGTAAGGCTATTTATAGAACAATAGACAATGCAAAGCCTATTGGGATATGCGGCTCTGGATACATAGATCTCTTGGCGCAGCTTTTTGTCAATGGCTTAATCGATATATTTGGAAAGTTCTATAAAGATTGTGGATGTTCATACATCAGAAAAGGGGAAAAGGGATATGAATATGTTGTTATACCAGCTGAGGATTCTGGTACAGGAAAAGATATTGTTGTTACTGAAGAGGATTTGTATAACATTATAGACTCTAAATCCTCTGTGTGCAGTGCCATAGCAATTCTGCTTAAGAAGATGCTCATCACGGTATACGACATTAAGAGGGTTTATGTGTGTGGAGCTTTTGGAAACTACCTCAATCTTAATAGCGCTATGACTATAGGTATGATACCTGAATTCACTGGTGCAAAAATAGAATACATAGGTAATGGATCATTGGGAGGAGCTATACTTACACTTCTTTCAGAGGATTATAGAGCAGAAGCTGAGAGAGTTGCCAAGTTACTTGCACCTGTTGAACTAATGCTAGACCCTGATTTTATGGAGGAGTATCAGGCAGGTTTCATGCTACCAGGAAAGAGGGAGCTATTTCCAACTTGGAGAGATGCTAGTAGGGGTATAAAGCCTTGGAGACCTCCTAGCTAGGTGATGGTGTGTAGCATGGTTAAGAGACCTTTTTACGTCTCCATCTCTGGAAAAGGTGGTGCTGGTAAGACTACTCTTGCAGCTCTTTTACTCAAGGTTTTGCTAGAAAGCTCCCATGACGACGATATTTTAGTTGTGGATGCCGACCCTGCAACAAATTTGCCACAAGTTTTAGGGCTAGCTATAAGCAAAACCATTGGTGATGTATCTGAGGAGTTTAGAAAAGGGTTTTACAGGCTTGATAATATTGGTTTTGAAAAAACTGCTCTTCTAGAGTACTACATTATGAGAGACTGCATAGTTGAAGCAGAGGGATTTGATTTCATAGCTATGGGTAGAGGCGAAGGCGAGGGATGCTACTGTTACGTTAATGCAGTACTCTCGGGAATTCTAGGTAAACTAGTCCAGCATTACAGCGTTGTTTTAATGGATATGGAAGCAGGTTTAGAACACCTAAACAGAAGACTAGACAGACATGTAAACACCTTCATTATAGTAGTTGACAACTCCCTCATGAGCCTAAAAACAGCTGAAAAGATGAAGGAAGTGATTAAGGAGGTAGAGCTGAAAGCTGATGAGATATATGTTGTGGGGAATAGACTCTCAAGAAGAAGAGAGGAAGCAGTAATTGAATGGGCTTCTCAAAATGGAATAAAGTATGTAGGTACAATTCCTAATGATGAGAACGTGGCTGAGTTTGCTGCCAACGGAATTCCACTACTAAACTTACCAAAAACTTCTGAAGCTTTAAAAGCAGCTTACCAAATTGCGAAAAACATTAATCTCATCTAAATTGAATTACAGATATAGCCCAAAATAGATGCAAGGAAATTGTGAACACCCTAAAGAAAGTCCTCCACTTCTTATAGTAGAGAGAAGGCCAGATTCCATTTGCAGCGTTTCCCCGCTAACGGTACTCGATGTTATTTGTGAATTGTGATTCCGTTAGTGGGGTTGCACCTCTGTGTGGATTCACTAGCATCACCCACACCCCATGGGCCCCCGTCGAGCCCAACGCCACAAGGCTCCCATCCGAATCTCTATATGTCACCGCAGTGCGGATCATCCGAGAAACTATAAAGTGGAGAGCTATTTAAACATTGCTCTAAGAGCCAAGCATTTACAGTTATTCACAAAATAGCTTCAAACTTGTAACAGCCTAAACACTCATTCTCTCGAACAGAAATGCGAAGGAAAATATGCAGGTTTTTCTTCTGCAGCCGTAGCTGGGTCTGCATCAGCTGTGAATACTTGTGAATAGCTGTAAATACTTGAGCTAGTTGCTTTCTATAACTACTAACACCTTAACCTTCCTCTCACGAAACTTCCTGAGCCTCTCCTGATAATCCTTAGGTGGGTATAGAACTATTCTGTTTCCAAAGTACTTCGATACTGATGCTTCAAAAATGTAAACCAGGCTCATGAAACCACCAAAAATATAAAATAGAAGATTTATAAATTTTGTTAGCTAAATCCAAAATTAGTGATAGCCTATGAGCCTCTCGATGAGGGTTTTGGCAACCGCAAAGGTTGAGGCGGCTGCCCCCGAGGGAGGTGAGACCCTCTTAATTCAATTCATAAAGATGTACAGAGATGCAGTTCAATGTGTAGTTGATGGGATTTGGGGTTTAGATGATGTCCCATCTGAGGAGATGTTGCATAAAATGTTTTACAGCGAGTTGAGGAGGCTTGGTTTTAGGGCTCACCATGTTTCAGAGATTTACAAGCGTGCCAAGGAGGTTGTTGAGAGTGCTAAGATGAATAACGGTTCTAAACCTGTTTTAAAGAAGTTTACTGCAAGGATACACCCACTAGACTATAGAGTAGACTTCAGCACAAAAACGTTGAGAATAGCTGTTTTGAATGATAAGTGGGTTGAGCTGAGGCTCAAGTGGTATAAGTATCTAGATAAGTACCTCGATGGCTCTTGGAGACCAGGGGAGATACTTGTTAGCTATAGAAATGGAAAAATACTTGTTTATATAACATTTCACAGAGATGTTAAACCCATAGATTTTAGGGCTGTTGTGGGTGTAGACATAAACTTTAATAATGTGACATACACAGTCATAGACTTGAGTGGAAATCTAATCACGATTGGTGTCATACCTTTCAAAAGGTTGGAGAGGGCTCTTCACCTAAAGAAGCTTTCTGAAGATTTGCAGAGGAGGTACCCAAATTCTTGGAGGTTCATAAAATGGGTTAGGGGTAGGTGGCTTAATAAGGCAAGAAACATATTGATGGACTCTGCTCACAGAGCATCTAAGAGGCTTGTGGATATAGCCAAAGAGCACAGCGCTTTAATAGTCTTTGAGGATTTGGATAAGCTTAAAGAGAATAGCAATAACAATTACAAACTCTCGTGGGAAAAATCCTTGTGGTGTTATAGAAGAGTTCAAATATTTGCAGAGTATAAAGCTGCTTTTCACGGAATTAAAACAGTTTATGTAAACCCATTTAAAACATCTAAAAAATCGCCTAACGGCAAAAAGCTTAGATTTATAAACTACAGATTTGCTGAACTTGGGGGTGTGGTGACATCTAGAGATGTTGTAGCATCTTGGAACATAGCTTTGAGGGGTTTGAAGAAGTTAAAGCGTGTGAGGGGCTCAAGGGTTATGTTGAGCCCTGATAGCCCCCGCAATGAAGCAGTGAAAACCCGAGCAAAGCGGGGGAACCCCGAGGCAAGAAAATGTATCCACAACTAACTACAGCTATTCACAAGTAATCGCCTCGGGGAAACCCTCGTAAGCCATAGATACCATAGTTTTGCTCAAGCCATGTAAGGAACTCTGCAAATCTGTTTACATCTATGAAGTTTTGCAGCTCTTTCAAGGCGGTGTCAATGTTGAGGGCAAGCATATACCTTTTAACAACTTCAGTAGCTAAACCCTTCTTAAGTGCCTCACTAACCTCATTGTAAATGTTGTTAGGTATGCTAAGCAACGATTGTGCAACTGAACTTCGTAGCACATCGAATAATTCATACATATTGCAACTAACCATTATGAGGTTTGACATCGTTGTTGTAATTACAGAAGAAACATCACCATTTTTGTGATGCTCATTACTGTGTCGCCTTCAGCTTTTCAACAACCTTTTCAAGGGATTTAACAACTTCACTCAATTCAGAAGCCAGCTTCCTTTTCTCGTTAGATGGAAGAGCTAATGGGTTCTGTACAGAGGTTAATGTTGCTAACCTCAGCAAGGCCTACATAAACTCGCCGAACATATCAGATGGCAGTTTCTGACCCAATTTTGCAAGGTTTTGCGGATTAAGCAACTCCTTCAAGAGCTCATCAGCCCTTTTACCACTAGCCTCATCAATACTGGCAATAGTATTGAGTATATCTGCATAAAGCTTCAATATATTAACAACAGCACTCAACATTATAACATCGTGCTGAGACGTAGTGGATCCCCAGTAGATAATGTCTCACAAACACTTATATTGTGATGGGCATATCTTCACAAGCTTTTCCAATTCCATTTCACGAATTCTAAACAGCAATAAAGCTTGTATCACCTCATAGTCTATAACACCTTTCAATTCCATTTCTAGGTTCAGAATCAAGGTAAGGGCCTAGATGCATTAAACACAAGGCTGTAGCAACTTGTTTTGCTGTTAAGACTTGCTACGAGTTTTTGTGTTGTGGTTTAGGAATTAAGGTTGAGGAAGTTAAAAATTTGTAGTGTTTGTGCATGAAGGTTTAGAGTTTTCATCTCTTCTTCACCAGGTACCTTATCGCGATACCTATTATTAGTAGTGTTACTGCTATAGCTATTGCTGTGGGTATGGTGGTGGGTAATGTTATTGGTGGTGTTTGCTCTGTTGCTGTTTTTGGTATAGGTGCATTGATTGGAGGTATTGTGTATAGGGCTAGGAGTGTTATTGAGGCTGTTTCGAGGTTTAGGTCACCTTCACCTGCGTTATCTGTGTAGAGAGTTGTAAATGGGTTTATGGATATTAGTTTTGATGTGTATTTGTCTATGTTTTCTCTGTGTGCTAGTGCTTTGTATGTGTAGAGGGCTAGTGCTATTTTGTATGTTTCATACTTTTGGTTTTGCTGATAGTATGCATCTGCAAACCCCTTTCCATCCCATAACCCCTCTAGCTTACCCAATTCAGCTAAGCACTTATCTCTCTCACCATAGAATAAATGATAAAGTGCTTTATAGACCAATAGATTTGCATACCTATAGTAATCTGAAATCTCACTTGTTGTTCTCCTAACGTGAACAATCCTAATGTTGTTCACAATATCTACTTGAACGTTCTCTATTGTTGTGAATGGAAGTGTGAAGGGTTTTCCTACAAGTATTTGGTGATAGTCATAGAAATCAGTAGGGTATGACTGCAAGAACTTCAAAACAGCATTTGCAAGGTCATAATTACCACACACATACCTCAATGCATAGTAAGCTAAATGGTTTGAAGATGTGTAACAAACATCTTTCTCTACCACAGGTGATTCAACAAGACACTTACCCTTATCACCTAAATCAACCTGCAGCTGAGAAAGAAAATCACACAGCTTTTCCCTGCTAAGGGGCTGCGAAATGTTCTCAGACATAGCCACACCCTCAAACAACGCAGATGCTGGCATCCGTAACGCTGTATACCCGGTGAACAGGAAGCAGGCCACCACCCCCATCACAATACACACAGCAACATTGGCTAAGAATCGCACTGAATTAGCCATCCTCACCACCCCAAAACTCCAGAAAACTATAGCGCTGCATACGCTAGTTATTAAAGCTTTCTAGATACCACCATCCATAGAACTACTGAGCAGAGAATCAAGGCTGTAAAGGAGTCAAAGGGTTTATGCAGCCTCCTCAGGTTAGTACTCTTTATTCACATATACTAGTCCTGGTGCAATAGCTATGATGCTCAACACCTCTGTGAGCCAAGCCCCACACCTTGCTATAAGCTCTCTAGAGCTCTTCTTCAGCAACTTCATATCCTCTCTACATAGCTTTCCAAGCCTTGCAAGAATCTCTACATAGAGCTTCACAGCATTACACATGCTGATTGCATTCCCTTAGCCCTGCCAAGAGAAGCGAAAAGTCCTCGCCAACAACCTTAAACACAATGCAAACCCCTAGCAACCCTTATGTACTCACTACCCTCACTAACCTCAATAACTCTCTGGTTTGGATTAAGACCAGATCCTACAACCAAGCGTTTCCCCGCTAACGGTACTTGATGTTATTTGTAAATATTTGTAATTCCGTTAGATGGGTTGCACCTCTGTATGGATTCACCAGCATCACCCACATACTATGTCGAGCCCAACACCACGAGGCCCCCATCTGAATCTCTATATTGATTCCCTATGTCGCCGCAGTGCGGATCATCCAAGAAACTATAAAGTATAGAGCTATTTAAACATTGCTCTAAGAGCCAAGCATCTACAAGGTATTCACATATACCTAAACTTACCATCAGTTCTGCAACAGCTTATTAACACAGTAGTCAGAGCAGCTAGCAAGCAGCTCTGGGGTGGTGCCAAAAAGGTTTTGTGCATCACATATCAAAACTAGTCCAATTAGGAGCAATGGCTTATCAACACCTCATCTTAGCTTATGCTGAAAGCCCTTGACCCAATACATTATGTGCTACGGTATAAACACTCTCATTATTATTTGTGCTACTAGTGTTGCTAATACAGATAGTGTTAGTGCCCACGAAACCTTCGTCACATAACCAATCCTCTTATCCAAAGAATCTATACGCTTATCCAATGCATCAATCCTTCT
>Ga0080004_1214768_pt1 | contig 21324 bp, 18 predicted proteins | sample WasSprMetagenome_FD_69207 | JGI IMG/M metagenome (GOLD analysis project Ga0080004, IMG submission 69207) | Sulfidic aquatic microbial communities from Washburn Spring, Yellowstone National Park, USA - WS (SPADES assembly) (version 2) | ecosystem: Environmental > Aquatic > Thermal springs > Hot...
GATTAAGCACATTTTTTCAGATTAATGTTGTGAAAATGTTATTGGGTGCTGTTGGAGGAATATTTTTGATCTTCTTTGGAAGCCTAACCTTAAAAGATGCACTGCATATAAGAACACTTAACACATCGAATGATAAGTTAAGATATGGTTCATCGATTTTAACAGGCATTTTTCTCACGGCCTTCAATCCATACTTTATCGCTTGGTGGATTAGTATAGGGACGGCTCTTCTGCTTGAAGCGGTGGCCGTGGTCACATTGTCCATTATAGTAGCATTCTATTTTGCACATGTTTGGCTGGACTACTTTTGGCTTATCCTAATGTCGAAGATAGGCTCATTTTCTAAAATAAACCTCAAAGTGTATAAGATTATCCTATTAATTCTTTCGATTACAATATTCTATTTTGGTATTGACCTCCTTCATAAGACTATAGTATTGCAGACGATTTAGCAAACAGTTCTATTTGATAAATATACACTCAGGGATGTTCTCTCTTTTTGTTTTATGAACCTCTATAAAGCAAAAGTGCATTTGCTCCTTCTTTTACTATTTTAGAAATAGTACCATTTATTCTTTCAATACCCTGGATAGGACCCGAATAGCCACCATGACCCAGGAGCACTATATGCATCTTTCCAGTTTTAGAATTACATAATCTTCTGATACGCACTTTTTTACCGGTATCATCTTGCATTCTATACATACCCTCAGATAAGATTTCAGAATAATTTATATAATTTTTTATTGACAAAGGAAATAATTATGCTAATAAATTTAGAAAGGTTAGAGTTTTAATATTTATTATCTTTTTAAAATAATTTTTAGAGAATTCTCCTTATCTTCCCATTTAGAAATAGCTTCTCTTATTTGCGAAAGTTCAAATTGATGTGAGATGAGCCTAGAAAGCTGTAAATTTTTATTTGCGATCAAATTAAAAGCCTCCTCGTATTCTTTATAAGTATAACCTGAACTACCCATTATACTAATTTCATTATAGTGAATTTCATTTGGGTCAAAACTAAAAGTTGATCCTTTTGGTATACCCGCAAAAATTATAATATACCCTCTTTTACGAGTAATTTTTAGAGCTTCAGTAAAAGTTTCCGAATTTACTACCGTAAGAATTGTAACATCCACACCATTTTTACAATATTCTCCAATTGATTCCACTACATTATGTTCCTTTGCATTTATTATCCTACTCGCGCCAAAAAATTCCCCTAACTTAAGTTTCCAATCAGTTAATCCAACCAATATTATCTCATTTGCTCCATAAAGTTTAGCCGCAAGTGCATGCAAAATACCCATTGGCCCGTCTCCTATTATAGCCACATTCTTTTCGAATATCGTCCCTGATACTTTAATTGAATGCATTACGCAAGCAAATGGTTCTGTCATGGCTGCCTCCTCCATTGGAATATGATTAGGCACCTTAAATAAAAGACCTTTTTTAACAAATCTTTTCGGTATTAAAACATAATCTGCATGTGCACCATCCACATTATATCCAAAACTTAATGGCTGGCTACAAAGATTTTCATAACCTGATTGGCACATAGGACAAACGCCACAATAGGCATCGGCTGCCACGTTCACTTTAACACCCTCTTGTATATCAACTAAAGCACCTATACTATATACGCTGCCTGAAAATTCATGCCCAAGAACTATAGGAGGTTTAACTAACGAGCTTCCAAATTTATATATCCTAACATCAGTTGGACAGAGCCCTGAGGTATCAACTTTTACTACAACTTCACCCTCTTTTGGTTTTGGGATTTCCCTTTCTTCTAACCTTAGGTCCCCTATTCCATGGAAAACAGCAGCTCTCATTAATATTCACCTAAAATATCATGCTATATGACCTAATATCTTTTATGCCGTAAGAATTTTATTTGATGTGAATTGCCATGATAATATTCTGATTAGGTAACTTAAGGTTTAACCCTCTATAAAGTTCATTTATAAAAAAATTAGTGATTAATGAGAGCTTAAATTTCTTAAATTCTCGGGACCTATAATCCATATAGTGGATTGAACATATGATGATACGATTGCAAATTCACAGTTTTTTGTGATAAAATTCTGGTGCACACTTGCCCCTATATTTTTCCCGATCATGTTTGGTGACCTAATATTATTCTCACAATGATTATAAAAACTTATAAAACGTCCTTATTAATGTGTATCACTAGAACGATGCGATATGCTGGAAGAAGTCCAAGCTGATTATGGTAGGTTAGACCTTTACATAAAAGGAGAATGGACTAAATCTCAATCCTCAAATTATCAAACGGTAATGAATCCAGCTTTTGACAAAATAATTGCAGAGGTTCCATTTTCTAAGGTAGAAGAAGTAGTTGAAGCCATAAGAGTTGCTAAAGAGGCTTTTGAAAGATGGAGAGAACTGCCAATCACAACCAGAGCGGGCTTTCTTTATAAAATGAAGCAAAAATTTGAAGAGCATGCTGAAGAAATTTCAAGAATAACTACTCAAAATCATGGTAAAATAATAGATGAAAGTAGAGGTGAAACCAGAAGACTAATTGAAAATATAGAAACCGCTTGCTCCGTAGCTTATACTTTGACAAAAGGAGAGCATTTAAATCAAATTGCAATGGGAATTGATGAAGTACTAGTAAAAGAACCACTAGGCGTTTTTGGTGTAATTGGTCCCTTTAACTTTCCTTCTCTTGCACCCTTTTGGTTCATACCTATTGCATTGGTATGCGGTTGTACTATAGTTGTTAAGCCTAGCGAAATTACACCCTTACCTATGCAATGGTGTTTCAAGATAATAGAGGAAGTAGGTTTTCCAGAGGGTGTTATCAATATGGTTCACGGCAGTAAAGAAGTAAGCCAAGTATTAATAACGCATAAAGATGTTCAAGGAATATGCTTTGTAGGTTCAACACCTGTTGGAAAGGAAGTCTATAAACTTGCTGCCGAATATGGAAAGAGGGCGATATGCCAAGCAGGAGCAAAAAATTATGTTGTCGCTAATGAAGATGCAGAGTTAGATAAAACAATCCCAGCACTAATATCTTCTTTCTTCGGAAATAGTGGTCAAAGATGCCTATCTGGTGCAAATCTTTTAGTAGTAGGAAACATTTATGAAAAGGTAAAAGAAAAATTTGTTGAAAGGGCATCAACAATTAAGCTAGGCTATGGTTTGGATGAATCAGTAGAAATGGGTCCAGTAGTAACTAAGAAAGCAAAGGAAAGAATATTAGGCTATATAGAAAAGGGGATTAATGAAGGTGCAAAACTAATATTGGATGGGAGAAATCCAAAAGTTACTGAATATCCTAACGGATACTTTATTAGCCCAACCATATTTGATAAAGTCACACCAGACATGAAGATAGCGCAAGACGAAATTTTTGGTCCCGTCGCCTCAATTATTCAAGTCAACTCTTTAAACGAAGCTATAGATATTATAAACACAAAAACAAATTATGGTAACGCAGCCTGTCTATTTACTCAAAATGGAAAATCTGCAAGGGAATTCAAGAGAAAAGCAAACGTGGGAAACTTAGGTATAAATATCGGAATACCAGCACCAATGGCATTCTTTCCCTTTGGAGGTAGAAGAGAATCTTTCTTTGGCGTTCTACATGGACAGATTGACTCCGTTGACTTCTTTATGGATAAGAAGGTGATCATAGAGCGATGGTAAAATGGATGAAGAAAGGTATACACTTAGTTCACTAATCAGAAAACTACTCACAATACAAGATAAGATTAAAGAATTCTATGAAAAAGCAGCAAAAGAAAGTGAGGTAAAGCTCTCCAATTTATTTTCCCTTTTTTATAAGGAATATGAAGAAATAAATAAAAAACTAATTGAAGCCATGGAGAGAACCATTACCGAATTTGTTCTCGAACCCATTTATAACCTGAAAATTGGTCACCACATAAATAATGTAATGGAAATAATTTCTAACAAGGATATAAGTAATCACGAAAAGGCCAAACATATAGAGAAAGAAATTATGACATTATATGATAATATCTCTGATAAAATTAAAAATCTTTCCCCCGAAATAAGTAACCTATTAGCCAATGAAAATAAAAAGGCTCGGTTAAGATTAGAGAAATTAAAAAATTTCTATAGTTAATGTACTGCAAAGTTTATACAATAACTTTATAGTGCTAAGATTACCATGCAGCTATATAGCAGTGACTTTACAGACTATTCAATAAATCGCAGTATCCAACCTCACTTTTTAACCTTAGTAGCATATATAAGTTAACATAGAATAAGGTTAACCTCAAGGCTAGAAGCAGAAATGTAACTAGAAAGCCCCAAACTGAAATAATGGCCTCAACTAGAATAAAGCCCAGCAAATGGCCAACACGATATGCTGAGACCAGCTTATTGGTACCATACGATTCTCCAGAATAGGTTTTTAAAAAAAATTTACTACACAGGTAGTTCTCGTAATCGTAACGGGCTTTGTGGACAGCATTAAATGTTTTAGGAAGGAAAGAATTACAAACTTAACCTTAGAACGGCAGATAAAAATTTTAACATATAAAAAACAAAGGTATAACGAAGTTGTTGAGGAAAACAATAGAAAGGTTTCATCACCAAAAAGATTAGAAGGAAGGTGGAACTTAAGATTTTACTAATGCTATTAAAATCCGGAAGTCGCAAGATCCTCCATAAACCAACAGCAATAAAATTATAATTCTAAGTAGAGTGCAAAACAACATAATTCGACTGTGCAAAAGCAATGCCATTAGATAGCCTACCAGAAGATTGCATGTAGTTGAGGTAGCATAAACAGTAACTTTCAAGTAAGCAAGGGTCCCCATTTCCTCCTTTAAATCTCCTTTATTCCTTTAGATAAGAAACGCTCTGTTAACAACTTACAGACTATATCTTAGTTCCCTGCAACAACTTACCGAAAAAGAAAGATTTATACTACCACTTATACTACCTTCATTGGATTGAGCTCAAGTTCACTAACAGGTTTTATAGAGGAGCTTGAAGTTAACAAGATTCATCCTCCAAAGTATATCTTGAGAAGTAATCTTGGCACCATCGACGAGCTTATTGCGTCCATTGGGGAGAAGGGTTTGCTTGAGCCTATTGTCGTTAGGCCTGTGGAGGATGGCTTCGAGGTTGTCGCTGGGCATAGGAGGCTTGAGGCATGCAAGAGGCTTGGGTGGAGGAAGATACCGTGCCATATCGTCGAACTAGACGATAGGGAAGCTTACGAAGCATCCCTTATAGAGAACCTTCAGCATAAGACTTTGGATCCTATAGAGGAGGCTTTAGCCTTCAAAAGGTACGTGGATGAATACGGTTGGGGAGGGATGTCCGAGCTGGCTAGGAGGATCGGCAAGAGTGTGCAGTATGTGAGCTCTAGGATAAAGCTCCTGAGCCTACCTCAAGATGTTCAGGACAAAATTTCACGCCGGCGTGAAATTTCCCCAAGCATAGCGCAAGAGCTCATAAATTTGGAAGCGGATAAGGCGAGGGCGCTTACGCAGGTTATAGTGGAGGAGAGGCTTACAAGAAGGGAGGTGAGAAAAATAGTTAAGCACATAAAAGAGCATGGAGAGGGTCCACCATGCCTGTGGCAAACGTACTCGAACACTGAAATAAAAAATCGTAGGATGGAGAGGGCTCTAAACAAGTGTATAGCAGCGCTAAAGACATGCCTCTACAGGGTAAACGAGATAATAGATGATGTGGAAGATTGGACAGTAAAGGAAACACTTTGGCAATGCAGGGAAGGCTTGAACGAGCAAATAGACAACCTAATAAAAATAAAAAAGAAGATTAATAGAATGAGCACATAATTGGTGCATAGTTTTTAAACAAAATTATAGTAATTTTATGTGATGGAGTTTGTGGTATTGGATTTTGAAGATTTAGTAGATGTACTTTAAAAATTTAAATACAAGAAAAATCCGTGCATATATAGGTGTAGACATATTGAATTTAGGCAAAAAATATAGATTAGGTAAAATTTTCCGCGAAGATGGAAAAGCACTAATTGTTGCTATGGATCATGGTCTCCGTGGTCCTATTGCTGGACTTGAACAACCTGAAGTAACAATAAAAAAGCTTTTAGCCGGCAAACCTGACGCTATTCTTACAAATTTAGGTATTCTACAACGATATGCGGATCAGTTATCCAAATTACCTGGAATAATATTAACAATTCCTTCTGACAAAAGAGCTCTACAATTTATTCCTTTAGCAGCAAGAATAGGTGCTGATGCAGTCAAAGTGAGTGTATTTGAACCAATTTCCAATCGTGAAAAATTTGAAATATTCTGGGAAATTGCTGCAGAGTGCGAAGAATATAGCATACCATTACTAGCTGAACCTGCTCCAATAAAAGATGTAGAGAGCAGGAGCCTTGTTACAGATGTCAATATAATCAAAAAGGTTGCAAGACAAGCTGCTGAGATGGGTGCTGATTTTCTCAAAATAGCATATACAGGTTCTGTAGAATCCTTCAGGGAAGTAATTGATACCTGTGCTAATACACCTGTAGTAATAATGGGTGGACCAAAAATGGAGACAGTGGAAGAAGTTTTGCAAACGGTTAAAGGCTCTATTGATGCTGGAGGAAACGGCGTTGCTATAGGTAGGAATATCTGGCAATTTGAGGATCCTACTGCAATGGTAAGGGCAATGAGAAAAATTATACATGAAAATGCCTCGGTACAAGAAGCAATGGAAGAAATTAAACATAAATAAAATCTAATTGCAATCTAACTAATAAAACTCTTGAGTCTAAAGGGAGGTATAGAAAAATTGTCTAGTGAAGCTATTCTATCAATAGATTTAGGTACTTCAGCATTAAAAGTGTGTCTTTATGACTTAGAATTTAACACGATTGCAAAGGTTACTGCAGAAAATGTAACCTACTTTCCAAAGCCTAATTGGGCTGAACAAGATCAAATAGAATGGTGGAATAATGCAAAAAAATTAATAAAAGAGGTTATAAAAAAATCAAAAATAGATCCAAAAAATATAAAAGGCGTTGGAATTTGTGGACAATGTCATGGTGTAAATTTAGTTGACAAATTTTGCAACCCATTGCACCCCTGTTTAATTTGGCCAGATCTTCGTTCAATTGCACAAGCAGAAAAAATTAAAAAAGAATTAGGTATTTACGTCTCCCCTCACTATACTGCTGCAAAATTGTTATGGATAAGGGAAAATAGACCAGACCTTTTAGAAAAGGCATATAAAATTCTACTTCCAAAAGATTTTTTGAGAACAAAACTAACAGGAGATTTTTGCACTGATATTTATGATGCGATTAATACTGAACTTTTTAATTACAAAACCTTCTCCTACAGTATGGAATTAATCAATTTTATTGGCATACCTTTAGAAAAACTTCCAGAAGTTCGTTTGTCAACTGATATAGTAGGCACAGTTAGCGAAGAAGCCTCAATAGAAACTGGATTAACTTTTGGCACACCAGTAATTACTGGAAGAGGTGATGGTTCCCCAGAATTATTTAGATATTTTATGAAACCATTCGAAACACTATTAATATATCTTGGCACAGCTCCTGCAATCTTAATTCCTGCAGGTGATTCGCTATTCCCTTTTAAATCGGGGTTTATGAGTGCTGGGGGAGGCGCTCTTTTAAAATGGTTTAAAGAAAATTTCGCACAATTTGAAGTTTTGGTATCGTCTGAATTAGGTGTTTCTGCCTACAGTTTGCTTGATCAGGAAGCTCAAAAGATAGAAATAGGCTCAGAAGGGCTCTTATTCTTACCACATATGATGGGTGAAAGATGTCCTCATAATCCGCATGCTAAAGGGGTTTTGTATGGATTAAGTCTTGGGCATACAAGAGTGCACATTTATCGAGCAATTTTAGAAGGAATAGCACTTCAATTGTATAGTATATACAATTCCTTAAAAGAAGAAGATACAAGAATTAATCCTAACAGAATTGTTATATTTGGTGGAGGTGCAAAAAGTTTTGTTTGGAAAAAAATTTTTGCTGACCTCTTCAATCTACCTGTGTATGTACCCAATGAAGAAGAAACCGCTGCACTAAATGTAGCTGTTTTGACAACTGTGGGTTTAAAAATATATAGCGATTTACAAGAAGCTGTTAAAAAAATCAATATTACATGGAAAGATATGGTTACACCTTCTAAGGAAAATCATGATAAATATATTCAGCTGTATATCAAATATAGAGAATTAGAGAATAGCTTGTTCCAGCATACAAAGTTTTTGCCAAAACCTAGAGCCTTTTGACATATAATGCCTTTTAAATCCTAACAAAATTAAATAAAAAAAAATTAAATAAAAAATAGAATAAAATTTATATAACTGTTCTTCGCACCTAATATGACCATCATGGAAGAGAAAAAAAGAAATTTAATAATACTTGCTACGGTAATGGCGCTAGCCTTCATACTACCTATAATCTTACGATGGTTGAAGGTGTTGTAAAATGGCGGAAAAGAAAGAAAAAGAAGAGGGTTTAGTTGGCGGTTTCCACAATTGGTTCGTTCTCTGGCCTACTATCTGGGGTTGCATACATGGTATTATACTCTTCCTTTTCTGGCTGAGTTATCACGGGTGAAAGGTAATGAGTACAGCAACATCCTCAAAAAAAGGTCGTGAAACACTTATACTCTATCTTTTAGAGGTCTGGGTTGTTATAGGCATGATTTCAGCGACCCTTTTTTACATTTTAATGGACGTCCCCTCCACCAAATGGGGTCCACCTGGTACTCCCGATCGGCTTCTAATAGCATGTATTTATGCGTTAATAGGCTGTCTTCCTGTATGGGTGTGGAGTATCTACCGCTATGGTTGTCAACAAAAGTGGCTTGCTGAGGATATGGGCCTTCCATATGAACCTGGTCGAAAGTATCCTCTATTCACTACTAAAAGAATAATTGTTGCTGCTTTAGGTGTTGCCCTATTCGGCATCAGCGGAATAGTTCCAGCAACTACATTTGACTTACCCCAGTTTGTGGCATCATTTCTAACAATACTGTATGGTCCAATAGAGGGTGGAATAGGTGTCGGTCTAGGTTTCCTACTAATTAGAGGACCAATATTTACTGGATATACCAACCCATTCCAACTAATAGCTTATTGTCTTGGTGATGGTATGATATACTTTGCAGCAGGCCAATTTTACAGGCAATTTATATACTATAAACCATTAAAATGGAGAATGACAGTAGGACTCGTGATGTACGTGTTGTTTGTTAACTTCTTGCATGGAGGTTGGGGTATACCAGGTTTCTGGTGGGGTACAATGGGCTTATATGATAATGGTCCAATAGCGGCTATATGGGCCCGAAGAGCGTTCAGGAACTATTACTGGGTTCCCTTCGCTTGGTTGCCTAACATTGTACTAGCTTACCTTGTTGCAAACGCATTACGGAAATACAAAGTGTAAACGTTTATATCCCCTTTTTTTTTATGTTAAACCCATGTCACTGGAAATAAAAAATCTGTCTATCCAATATGTGAGAGGGGGGCAGCCAGTAGGTGCTCCTGCTCTCAGTGAAATAAGTCTAAAGGTTGAAAAAGGTGAAAAGTTTGGAATATTGGGTCCAACAGGCTCTGGTAAAACAACCCTATCTCTGGCAATAAATGGCTTTTTCCCAGAAGAGATACCTGCAATTATTAAAGGAGACATATTTGTGAATAGCATAAAAGTGGGTTCTGTAAAAATGGCTGAACTAAAACAGCATATAGGCTACGTATTCTATAATCCAGATTATTCTCTGGTTGAACTTTTCGTAGAAGATGATATAGCTTTCGGCCCATCCAATCTAAATCTTAGCGCTAAAGAAATACAAAATAGAGTGAATTTTGCAATTGAAGTATGTAGGCTAAAAGGGTATGAAAAGAGGAAAACATATGACCTTTCAGGAGGTGAAACACAAGCAGTTGCTATAGCAGGTCTTATAGCTATGCGTACTCCCATCATGGTGTTAGATGAGCCTATAACGATGTTGGATCCTATAGGTAAGGATCAAGTATTTAATACTCTTAATATTCTGAATAAGGAGCATGGTGTAACCATCATACTAACTGAGTCAGGTAATGATATAGAATATTTTGCAAAATTTGTTGACCGTATTGCGGTGCTCTATAAAGGCAGAATTCTAAAAGTTGGCCCCACTAAAGAAATTTTAAGTGATGAAGACCTATTAATGAAGGTAGGCATCGAACCTCCGCCTTTGACAAAATTTTTTAAAGCACAAGCTCCTCTCACAGTAGAAGAAGCAGTGAAAATTGTAGGCGACTTGATAAGGGCTAATAAACTAATTTTTAAAAAAGAAGAAAAGAAGTTGTCAGGAGAAAAAAGTGGGGAAACATTATCGTTTAAAAGAAGTGGCCAAGAACCCCTTATTATTGTAAAAAATGTGCATCACATTTATCCACCAAATATTCATGCTTTAAAAGGTATAAATTTAGAAATATATCCTGGCGAAAGGGTAGCAATAATAGGTCAAAACGGTTCAGGCAAGACTACTCTTGCTTTACATCTGGTTGGTTTGCTAAAGCCAACAAACCCAGATGCTAAGATTATTGTATCCGGTATTGAAGTTTCATCTAAAAAGACGAATCTTATTGATGTCATAAAGCATATAAATTACGCTTTCCAGAATCCCGATTCACAATTATCACAAGATGATGTATGGAATGAAATGACTTATGGCTTGAAACTTCTAAACTTTCCTCCAGAGGAAATTGTAAAAAGGGCTGAAGAAGCACTTAAGATGTTCAATCTCCTTGAATTAAAAGAAACGGGTATAACCCAACTTCCGTTAAGCGCCAAAAGGCGATTGACTGTAGCTTCACTTATCGCTCTGGGCACAAGAAACTTAATACTTGATGAGCCAACAAATGGGCTTGATACTACAGAAGCACAAACCTTAATGGGCATAATACAAAAATTGTACAATGAAGGAAGAATAACCAGTTACATTCTAATCTCACATAATATGGAATTAGTAAGCAAGTATACAGATCGTGTAATTGTAATGTCACAAGGGCAAATTCTTTTAGATGGACCCACACGTGATGTCTTCTATAAGCCTGAAATATTAAAGCAAGCTTATCTACTTCCTCCACAAGTGGCTCGTTTTTGCCAATCACTAAATATATTCACGGAGGAAAAATTGCTTACTGTCGATGAGCTAAAAAATTATATACAGCTAATTAATACCTAAAGGTTGATGAAATATGCCTCGTTTTCAATTCGAATATCTCCATAGGGATACGCCCATCCACAGAATGCATTGCATATCAAAATTAGTTCTACTACTAACGATAGCGTCCCTTGGTAGTATATGGATGGATCCACGGTACATCATTCTTCCATTTATCTTTACCTTAATAATATGGTATATAGCTAAAATTCCCAAAATGTGGCTTGCAGTGCCAATTTTGTTTACACTTGGTACACAATGGGGGATGATCCTTTTTACTTACCCGTTTCTTGAATACAGTTTTAGAACCCTTCCTCCAGAATATGCCAATCAAGTATTATTCGATTTAGGGTATATTCCAACTGTAGGTCATATGGTTTTTACTGTAGGTAGTGTATGGTATGCTATTTCTTATACATTAAAGTATTTTTTAACAACCGCAGCAGCAATGCTCATATACTTTACAACACGCATTTCTGACATAGTTCAATATTTACTTAAATTTAAAAAGATCCCCTCAACACTGATATTTTCAATTATTATTATCTTCAAATTCTTCCCTGTTATGACAAAATTAGGTTATGCTGCAACTAATGCAATGCAACTAAGAGGATGGAGTGCTAAAACAAGAAATCCAGTAAAATTCATAAAAGCAATGTTTCCAATGTTACATATTATATCTAGACAGTTTATGGTTTCTGTCGATATGGTTTCAATTTCCCTAGCAAACAGAGCTTTTGGCGTCTATCCGATGGTTCCATGGAAGGAAATGCCAATGAAAAAATTAGATTATATAATAGTTATTGGTTGCATAATATCCATTGTAGTGGCATACTATCTGGCTATAGTTCCGCCCTATATAGGTAACCTGTGAAATTTTTATGTCTGTTGAGCGAATGGACTTATATTTTGAGGAGCCGGTTTACATAATACTTTTTTGTTATAGACGCTGTAGCTAGAAGGGTTGAAGAAACAGGGATAAAATATGTTGTTGCAAGCCAAATAGAATAAAATCCATTTTTGTCCTTAACCTAACATCATCCTTTTTTGAGAAGATATATTGTTGCTATTAAGACGGGTAAGAAAGCAATTTGTAGGATAAATTTGTATCCGAAAATGTTGGCAAGTGAGCCGAAGAGTATTGGCGAAACAAGGTTTGACGCATCAAATCCTATAACATACAAGCCGGTAGCAACTCCTTTTTCTGATTTACTGACATCTGTTAGAGCCATAATTTGGAGGCTAGGTATAACAAAACCGAGGCTCATACCTACAAAAATAGAAAAAATGTAAATAAGGGGAGGAAATGGATAGACGCCTAGTAGGGCAAGCGAAATCGCTAGAGTTAATAGGCCAAATCTTGCAACATTCTTTGCCGACAAATATTTTGCGATTGTTCCTGCAAAAAATCTGGGGAGAATGCTTGATAATCCAATTATCGCTAAAACATTTCCTACAACAACACCTGCCTCTTTACCCCATTCGTTCGCATAGTATGCTGGAAGAAGTGATGTTATGGTAGTGTACCCTAAACTGTATAGAAATAAAGAGATTATTGCAGCCCTAAAGCTTTCTATCTTAAATAATAATTTCATGAAATCGGACAATATTGTTTTCATATTCTTTTTTGGGTTAGACCTTGAACCAAATTTCATGTTAAAAGCAAAAAGTCTTTCATTAACATGAGTAAATTTTGTAACAAGCCATATCATAACTGGTACAAGAGCACTTAGGGTTATTACTAGAAGAAAGGTCGTGTGGAAGCCGTAAAATGATATCATGTAGCCGCCAAGGGCGGGTCCAATTGTAACACCTAGGCCAAGCATTGTACTCCTCCACGAAATGCTTTCTTGAAAATATTTCATGTGTTCGGATGCCTCAAATACTACAAGCGAAAAGGATGATGTCAAAAAAATGCCCTGACCTAACCCTTGAAATAATCGTGCAATAATGAGAAAGGCTATACTTGATGCAAAAAAGTACGCAATAGTTGAAATAAAAAATAATATTGCACTTATTATGAGAAGCCTAAACCTATATCCTTGATCAAAAGCTAGGCCTGCAAGCGGCCTTATAACTATTGATGCAACATAAAACGAGGACCAGACCAATCCAACTTCAAGTGGTGTAGCATAAAATTCTATTACAGCGTACTGGCTTACTATAGTGGAAAGCCCTTGGAACAGGATTGAGAAAAGTAATGTGATTAAGTTTATTAGCCACATCCTAAGCATCCATAATCGAATTTCTTGATCATTTTGCATATGCTAATTCAACAGCCATGAGATCGCTTTATAAGTATTTACTCAGAGACTAATTTGTATCATGCTTCAAGACTTATTATGACGACATACAAATATCATCTATATCCTTGAGATCATAAAAAGTTTATATATGAAATAAAATTATTCAAAAACATAAAATTGGAGTGAAAATATATGAGTAAGGATGAAGTGATTTTTATTTTTAGGGATCCGCTAAGATGTAGTGGTTGCCGTAGATGTGAAATCGCATGTTCGCTTCATCATGAGGGTAGAATATGGCCTGAAGCTTCCCGTATCAGAGTGTTCATGTTGGTTCCTGGAGTTGATATTCCACATTTATGTTCCCAATGTGATAACTATCCATGTGTCTCCGCATGCCCTGTTGAAGCCCTTTCAGTAGACGGAGGTACTGGAGCGGTAGTTGTTGATAGGGAGAAGTGTGTAGGTTGTGGACAATGTATTAAAGCCTGCCCGGGCAATGTACCATTCCTACATCCCGGGGACGGTAAGGCAACTATATGTGACCTTTGCGGCGGCAGCCCAGAATGTGTCAAGGTCTGTCAAGAGGCAGGATTTGACGCCCTAATGCTTATTAGACCGAAAAGAGAGCCTTTCTTTAGAAAGGCATTTAAAAGAGTATTCGCGCAGACTCCTGAAGAACTCACTAGAGATGTGGCCTTAAACCTTTTCGGTGAGAAAGCGGAGGAGTTGATTTAGATGCCCAGAGGCTATGCTGGTAAATTTCTTGAAGTAGACCTTTCTTCAGGAGACATTAAGGAGACCGCTTTTGAGGATGAAGTTCTAAAGAACTATGTGGGTGGAAGAGGTTTAGCCGCTAAGATACTTTGGGATAGGCTTGGAGATAGATGGGAACATGTAGATCCTCTTGGACCAGAAAACCTATTTTTGGCTTTAACTGGGCCATTAACAGCTATCTATCCAGGTTCAAGAATCTGCATATCAGGGAAGTCCCCTCAATGTAATGGCATAATAGGATCTACGATGAGTGGCGAATTCCCGGTTGAGCTCAAATGCGCAGGATACGATGGCATAATGGTTTCTGGAAGAGCAGAAAAACCAGTATATATTTTAGTTACTGACGACCACGCCGAAATAAGGAACGCCACACACATATGGGGGAAAGAGGCGATAGAGACAATTAGAATACTTACAAGAGAAGTTAGAAGCCTTCTCGAAAGCAAGAGAGCGAACGCTGGAGTTGTTAGACAGCCTGGAATAATATATTGTGGCCCAGCCGGCGAAAACAGGGTTAGAACAGCAGCAGTATTACAGAAGATTGGACACGCAGCCGGCTACGGGGGATACGGTGCTGTTATGGGCTCCAAAAACCTGAAGGCAATAGTTGCCAAGGGAAGTAAGCCTTTACCCGAAGTTGCAAATCCTGAGACAGTTAAGATTCTTTGGCGTGAAATCGATAAAAAGTATTGTGATAAGGAAAGACAGCAAAGCCTTTGTGGAACCGGCTACGCCGGCTATACTGTCGGCGCAGAACTCAGTTCAGAACCTGTTAGAAATTGGCAGGAGGAATGGCATGATGAGAAGAGGTTCGGTGGACCAAAATTCGACTACAGGTATTGGGTTAAAAGATTTTGGAGTGACTTTAACTGTGCAAACAGTTGCATGAAACTTGCGGTCATAAAAACAGGGCCTTACAAAGGAACATTCACTGATGACCCAGACTATGAAATGCAGGCCTACTTGGGGCCAAACCTTGGAATATTTGACCCAGATAAGTGCATCTACTTATCAGCTCTCATGGACAACCTAGGCTTCTCAGGCATAAACGGTGGAAACACTCTTGCATTCACAGCTGAATTATATCAAAGAGGAATACTTACAAAGGAAGACTTAGGATTCGAGCTAAAATGGGGTGATGTTGAAGCATTCGAGAAACTGGCGAGAAAAATAGTTAGACGGGAAGGAATAGGAGACATACTCGCTGAAGGCACTTACAGAGCAGCGCTAAGGATATCAGAAATAAAAGGTATCGACGTAACCAAATACTCTGTCCACGTTAAAGGTGTTGAAGTTGGCGCCCACGGAACAAGGAGCGGACTCGATTTTCGTCCAATAGCATATGCATGTTCGCCTCAAGGAGGAGATCACACATCAGCGGTATACGATGCTTACAGTGACATGTGGATGGTCTTCGCGGACTCGGCAGTCTTCTGTTCCTTTGTAGGAGACAGGAAACTAGTGTGGGAATATTATAGAGCTGTTACTGGTTGGGAGACAAACGAGGGTGAATGGAACAGAATTTTAGGCCATAGGATAATACATCTTCAGAGAGCAGCTTTGCTCTTAGGTGGGCCGGACATCTTCTGGGATCCAAGGACCCATGACGACAATCCTCCAAGATTCTACGAACCACTACCAACAGGACCGTACAAAGGTAAGACCACAGACAGAAAAGCCTTTGAGGAAATGAGGAAACAATATTATGAGGCAATAGGCTGGGATGAGAATGGAATACCTAAATCTGAAGTCTTGAAAAAGTTAGGGCTACAAGATGTCGACAAAGCGCTAGAAAGGTTGAGGAAAAATAGAGTTTAAACCAATAGCTCTACCCATTCCTCTTTTTAAAAACTTGAATATTAACTAAAAGGGGGATTGGCTTTTGAAAGTTAAAGTTAGAACATTTGGCAGACTTGCTGAAGTTTTAGGCAGAGAATTTGAGGTTGAGCTAGAACCTAATGCTAGAGTTAAGGATTTACTAGCTAAACTCAGAAAGATAGGACCAAAAGTAGAAGAAAAGCCTTTGACTCTATACTTTAAGGACAATCCCGAATTTATAATACTTCTAAATGGTTATAATATTCAGGCATTGAGAAAACTTGAAACAGAGTTGAAGAATGGAGACACCGTTATTATTTTCCCGCCTGTTGAAGGCGGATAATCTGTTGATTAATCGAAGGCTAAATCAGTTTGAGAAGATCACATAAGGGATCATACGGCATGGTAGCATTATAAGCAAAAATTATTTAAATGGAAAAGGATGATGGGTAGAGATATGTTTACAGGTGCCTGGAAAAGAACCATACTAAAATTAAAAGTTATTGTTATGCTTGCGTTTAGAAATTTAAATAGAAGAAGATTGAGAACACTATTAATTTTTTTAAGTTTAATTATTACAGTAGTAAGTTTTATACTAATATTAAGTGTAGCTCAATATATTGGTCTTGAAATAACTACTTCTTTTGCCGAAAGAACCCTATTTGTTGGCGAGGAGGCAGGATACCCTTACTTTTGTGATGTGATGTTAATTCCGCATCATCCTTGGTGGAGTTTGGAAAGAACGTCTTCACTTCTTATTAGCGATAGCATATTAATAAAAGTGAAGGATATTCATGGGATAGAATGGATTGAACCCTACTTGGGAGACGTTAAAATTTCTTTTAACCAAGGAGGTCAATATAAAAATTGGTATGTGGAACATAGAAATGGTACGGTTGAAGAACATTCTTCAGATCTTTTTTTAGCGGGGGTTGACCCATTAGTAGAACCTAAGAGAATGACTGGGCGTATGGTTGTAGTTGAGGGTAAAATTGACTTTAATTCCGAAGGATGCGCGATAGTAGGGTATAACTTTGCTAAATCAAATAATATTAGTATTGGCGACGTTATAATTGTTCCTACTGACAATTTTGGTGCTGAGCACAATACTCCCGGCTCCTTTAGTAAATCATCTCCAAGTAGTTTATGGGTAATGTTTTATAATTATTTTGATAATCCATGGCAAGAACATTTTACATTTTCTCTTAAGGAAGAAATTAAGGTTCAAGTAGTTGGCATATTTTATACGTCAACTCCCTATGACAATTTTATAGTGACGGATTATAAACAATTGCAGAAGGCTTATGGTTTTGGAGAAAAGGTTACAGTAATGTTGATAAAATTAAAATCAACGAATTCAAGTAAAGATGTATTAAATAATCTTTGGTCGTTGGAAGATGTTGAAGTAGTGGTGCCCATTACGAAAAAACGTTATGTTTGGGGAGTGGGGGTCGGGTCCACTTTTAGTGGCATTTCATCAACAAAATATATAAACTTCTATAATATACAATATGCCTTAATAATGATATTTGCAACATCAGCTTTCATATTTACAATAGTGTATACAAATGTCAGAGAAAGGCGTTGGGAAATTGGTCTCCTCAAGGCAATAGGATTTAGACCAACCTTTGTCCTTTTTGTGATACTTACCGAAATGCTTATTATAGGGCTTTTTGCTGGAATACTTGGGTTTTTCTTAGCAAGCATCCTATTGTCTTTTTTAAAATCTTTCTATCCGAACGTTATGCCATTGATAGGAGAAAAAGCAACTTTTGGGTGGGGATTAACGATAATTTTCCTTTCAATCTTCATTACCATGCTATCGAGTTTTATTCCAGCATTTCAAGCTGCAAGGGTAAAGCCTATGGATGCTATGAGAGGAAGATAATATGGTGAAGATTAGAAAAGTTGTATTTGTATCGGTAATTGTCTTAATACTTTTATTATTTCAAAGAGGCTTTAGTCTGACAGACACCAATAATACACCTTACTATTTTTATTCTGCTAGTGAAAACCCTTTCTCAGCGGACAATCAAATATTTATTTTGGTTTCCAATAAAAGTTTTGCCTATGTCAAAATGAGTCTTCATATAAAAGCACGTTATCCCTCCGGCATAGGACATATTGTAACTGTGCCTATACCATATCCGTTAAACGAAATATTCATTATAAATGTAACACTTTCTAATAAAATGGCAAAATACCAGGTCAATTCTAATCAAAATGAAACAGAAGTAGAAGTTGAAGTTTTACCATCACTTAATGAAGCTTACCTTCAAATAACATATATTGTAAACAAAATTTATCAGGGAGATGAATTTAAATTTAAATTTAAGCTTTCATCTACAGCTACTGAATTAGTACTGAACGTTTTATTTGAGAACAAGACCAATTGGGTTGATCGTAAATCTTTTGAAGTAATTCCAAAAGCATCTAAAGAAACATGCTTTGTAGTAGCCGAAGAGGCTATGCCTTTTACATTCACTGTGGTGTTATCGAATGTTATGCCCAAAACAATAACTCTATTTCTTAAGACACAGGCTGCGCCACTTAAAATAGAGAACATACCCCTGTATGGGATGGGTTTTGCCCTAGTACCTTGTATTTTCATTACGACTTCAAAGTTAATTAGAGGCTTGGCAGCGAAAAGGAAGATTGGAGTTACCAAAATAGCTTATCGTAACATCCTAAGACAGCCAATTAGATTCTTTTTAACAATTATCGGAATAGTTATCCCTTCAACAATACTTACTATTGCATTGACACAGATGGAAATTAGTGAACAGTTATTGAGTGCATATAATCTTTCTGGTATAGAGTGGCCACTACTACTGGTTCTAATAATCACTATCGTTACTGGTTGTTTCCAGGTAGCTAACACAATTTTTTCATCTGTTCTAGAAAGAATTAAAGAAATTGGTGTAATGAAGGCTATCGGTTTTCGAAACTCCTTTATAACCAAAATGATTATAACTGAATCAGTTCTAATAGGTTGCATAGCAGGAGTAATAGGTGCTATATTAGGTGTTAGTATTCTTATGATTTCCTATAATCCGGTTTATGGAGCATTACTTTCAAATGATGTCGTAGCTTATATGATGAGCAGTATTTTTGGTGAAGTAGATATAATGAAACCTTGGACATTTATAGAAAATCCTTGGTACAGAAACTGTATTCTAGCTGTATGTGTTTTGGTCATTGTTCATTTTATAGTTTACTCAAAAGTTGAATCAATCTCATCATCTATTGTAACTATTATTTTTTTTACGATACTTTTACGACCAGTTGATCCATTCTTTCTTAAATTATTCCTCCAAATTGTTCCATTTCTTGTGTTTAATATTTTTATTGCCGTATTATTTTCGGTAAGCTTAAGTGCAATAACAGGATTTTTAATATCAAAAAAGGCTACAGAAATTGATACAGCGAAGGTGATGGAATATGAGTAGCATATTAATTAAAACTGTAAATTTATCTAAAATCTACAAAATAAGGAATATTGAAATAAAGGCGGTAGATAATTTAAATTTTGAAGTAAAAAAAGGAGAGTTAATCGCCTTGATGGGGCCTTCTGGTTCAGGAAAAACTACTTTTTTATACTTGATAAGTGGACTAGAAAAACCTACAAAGGGTGTTATTTTCTTCAATAACCAGGATATAACTAAATTGAATGAAAGGGAACTTGCAGATTTTAGGCTAAGAAATATAGGATTTGTTTTCCAAAATTATAATTTGATACCAGTCCTAACAGCCTTAGAAAATGTTGAATTACCAGCTATAGCAGCAGGAATTTTAAATGAGGAGGAAATAAGGCGTAAAGCAATAAAAATAATGGAAACAGTTGGATTAAGAGAGCGACTTTACAACAAACCTGCAGAATTAAGTGGTGGAGAACAACAGAGAGTAGCAATTGCAAGGGCACTCATAAATGATCCTTTTGTGATAATTGCTGATGAACCAACCAGTAATGTAGATTTAGAAACTGGAATAAAATTGATTAAACTTTTACTAGAACTTAACAGGAAAAAGGGAGTGACAATAATCATTTCAACTCACGACCCGGTAATAGCAGAACAAGCAGACAGAATCGTTAAAATAAGAAATGGGCAAATAGCAGTAAGCTGAAGGAACTAAGGAGGTAAAATTGCCTCTATCAGATTATCACTATTCCTTTTAGATACCTTTCCAGCTTGTTTTCAGTTATTTTTTTGAAAGCTTCAGGCAATTCTTCTAGCCTGAATGTGTGAGAATACAGTTTTTGAACGGGAACCTTTTTGGAGGCGATAAGTTCCATCGCTAGTCTACCTCTTGCGGGTCCACCACTGCACCCTACTAACGCTTTGTCCCCATAATGTATTATGTTGGGGTTAAATGTGATGGTCGTGTCAAGTGTTGCCCCTCCAAACAGTACAGCTCTACCGTTTCTCCCGATAACGTTTAATCCTTGATATATTGCGGGTGGTATTCCAACTGTAATTATTGCTGCATCTGCCATTTTCCCCCTTGTTATTCTTTTTACAGCCTCTACCGGATCTTCTTCGTTTACGTTTATAATGTAATCTGCACCAAACTCTTCTGCAAGCTTTAATCGCCAATCAACAAGATCGGTCACAATAATTGTTGCTCCTATCAATTTTCCTATACATACTTGTGTGAGACCCATTTGCCCCGCACCAATTATTACAACTTTTTTCCCAAGCCCAGCTCCTGCCTGGTCTATTAATGCATGCATACCGATAGCGATATTTTCAACAAAGGTACCTTCTTCATAAGACACATTATCAGGAAGTTCAACAATAATATCTTCAATTGGGCCCCGTTCACTCATTTCCCTTAATATTTTCATTATGTTTAGTGAAGCATATTCTGCATATCCACAGAAACGAAGTCCACGTACACGCATTCCTACTGAAGGATATTCAACATTGGCTCCTACTTCAACTACGTCGCCTGTCCATTCATGACCTAGATTCATTGGAAGGTGTAGGAGTGGGCTTCCAATCCGTCCTAAAGAATACTTTCTTAAATCTGTTGGGCATATTGCACAAGCTCTTATCCTTATTAAAACATCGTTTGGCCCACATTTAGGAGTAGGCGATTCAACAAGACGTAAATCTTGTTTTTCAAATAATAATACTTCTTTCATAAGATAGGGAGGGTAAATAAGAGCTTAAAAACTTTATGTTAAAATTGATGGATGATGTTACGATAGGTTGTGTTTGAGCAGCCAGTTGTATATTGCTGTGAACGAGCCTATGTATCTGGTTATGGATTTGAGGGATGAGTTGTGGGGGAAGCCTCCT
>Ga0080004_1126191_pt1 | contig 21320 bp, 24 predicted proteins | sample WasSprMetagenome_FD_69207 | JGI IMG/M metagenome (GOLD analysis project Ga0080004, IMG submission 69207) | Sulfidic aquatic microbial communities from Washburn Spring, Yellowstone National Park, USA - WS (SPADES assembly) (version 2) | ecosystem: Environmental > Aquatic > Thermal springs > Hot...
CCCCTTCTTCCGCCATGGAAATAAGCTCATCGATTCCAATGAAGTCTTTCTTCTCCTGAAAGAGCTTTGAAAGCCTCGTCTCAAAATAAAGGAGGGAAGTCGCCGGCGTTCCGAAGGCCTCAAGCATCACGGACATGGCCTCAACCCCGATCTCCCGAACCCCAAGTTTGAAGTCTTTCCCCACCGCATACGTCCGAACTTCTGGAAGCCCGCCGTATTCCCGGTTCACGTCCAAAACGAGACACGGTGCGCCTGCCCGGATAAGCCCAAGGAGGATGACCTTTGCTAGATGCGACTTCCCCGAACCCTTTGCTCCCACGATCACGTTCACTTTTTCCAAAGCTCTTCCGCCCGGGGAGAATTCTTCCCCTCTCTTGTTAAGCGATTTATGAAAGCGCGCCCTTTTGCCCTTGTTCACAGATTAACCCTCCCGAAGGCGCGCCCTTTCATAACATCAGTTCCCCAGCCACTACTCTGTATGCCTCATAGCGCCTCTTGAGCTCAGTTACAAAGGCTAACCGGCTGGAGTTTAGTCATCTATTGGATGCTCCGGATAAATAGGTGACCCTTCTCTCTGTCTTTTCTTTTTTCTGTCTCTTCGCTCATTATTAACCAACTTCAAGGCCGACGCAAACAGCCGCATGAAACAGTCCATATGTGTTTTCCCCTCACCATGGCTTAAAGACCTACCCCGGTTATTGGACTCCTTTCGTACCCCTTGACAAAGGGATAACGATATGTTATTATAATAATGTGAATAATGTGCCTGAAATTCTCGAAATACAAGAATTGAGACGCGATAGCCCGGTACCCCTCTATTACCAGCTAAAGGAGATACTCCGTTCTTGGATTACAGAAGGTAAATTTAACGCGGGAGAGAAGTTTCCCTCTGAGATAGAATTGCAGGAACAATTTGGCGTAAGCCGCATAACCGTTCGGCGTGCGTTAGCCGAGCTGGTCAACGAAGGCTTTTTGCTGCGCGAACAAGGTCGTGGTTCGTTTGTGGTCAAGCCTTGGTTGAAGGAACCATTGGGGCCTTTGACTAGCTTTACAGAAGAGATGAGAAAGAGCGGGATTCCTTGTTCTTCGCAAATACTGGAGTTTTCTCTGGCATCTGATAGAGAAATAGCTCAAAAGATGTCGATTTCGCTCAATGAGCATTTCGTCCGGCTTCAAAGAGTTAGAATAGCATACAATGAGCCGATCGCTTTACAAACAAATTTTATTCGCTATAAATTTTGCCCAGATCTAGTTGAGCGCGGGCTTTTAGAGGATTCTTTGTATAAAACTCTTGAAGTAGTCTATGGCTTGAAGCTTTGTTGGGCGAAGCAAGTCTTGGTTGCAAAGCCAGCGGACGAATACGAAGCAAGAGTGCTTCAAATCAAAGCCGGTCAACCGCTTTTAGCATTTGAACGCCTCACGTACTTAGAAACTGGTGAACCTATTGAATTTGTTCGTTCCGTCTATCGAGGCGATAAGTATAAATTTGTTATGACTTTGAAGCGAATTAAGGAAGATAATCCTGCTGTTGAAAGGGGGTGATAGTCAAACGAAAAATGTTTTAGAAAGGGCAGAACTAAAAGTAAAGCAGAGCCACAATTAAAAGGAGGTGTTAGATGAAAAAGCTAGTTACAATTCTATCGGTAGTTGTACTTTGTGGGTTAGCGTGGTTGGGGGTTGCTCAAGAGAAACCAGGTGCTGGATTAACGTTCGCATTCATTGACCACGGTGATCCTGCGGATCCGTTCCATGCAAAGATCGTCCTTGGTTGGCGGGAAGCGGCAGCTGCCTTTGGTGCTAGCACTGTGGAGTATTTCTGCTATGGAGACGTCGCTAAGACTGTGGACTATATGTACGCCGCAATCGCTGCAGGAGTCAATGGTATTTTTGTGTTTAGTGTAGATCCGCAAGGGCTTCACCCTGCAGTGCGTGCCGCGGTAGAAAAAGGCATTGCTGTTGCGCTCATGAGTTCACGCGATCCTGTATATGGCCCGGAAGTTGTTCCATTCATCGGATTCGATCTTGTGGATCAAGGATACACTCTAGGAAAGTATATCGCTGGGCAGCTTAAGTCTCTTGGCAAAACTAGGGATGTGCATGTTGCATTCTTTGCCGAGTTCATCGCTCCGTATTCTGCAATGCGTCGCCAAGGCATCCTAAAAGCTTTAGATGATGCGGGCATTACGTATATCGCACCCGATACATTCGGCCTTGGCGAAGACGTGGCTAAAATCGTTGACACAATAAAGTCTTACCTACTGTCTCATCCAGAAACTGATGTCATCATTGGTCTTGGAAGCTTAACAACTCCCGGGGGATACATGGCTTTAAAAGCCCTAGGATATGCTCCAGGCCGTGTGCTTTGGTATGGATTCGATCTTAACCCTGAGACTCTTGAGGGGATCAAGGCAGGTTATGGAGCTTCTAACGTTGATGAGGTCTTTAATTACGGTTTTCTAGGGTTTATCACGGTATACTTGAAGGCGAAATATCACTTTGTTGTTGGTGATCTGCCGGTCGCTACAGCAACGGTTGACAAATCCAACGTAGAAGAATATATCCATTGGGTCGAAAAAGGAATTAAGTAAAACCTGGCTAATGGTGAAGGGCGGGAAGCCATATTGGTTTCCCGCCCTTTTTCTGAGAGCCGGAAAGGATAACTAATGTTAAAAAAGTCCATTTCAATACCTCGTGAGGCAATCATTGGTAGCATTAGTGGCGCATTAATAGGCATATTCTATGCTACTTCAAGGGGGACATTTTTAACTCCAGGGGTTATACAAACAATGCTAACATCTGCTCCCGAGCTCGGCATTATTGCTTTAGGTGTTACTCTGCTAATGATCGCGGGAGAATTCGATCTTTCTGTTGGGTCTTGCTCAGCTCTTGCTGCGCTTCTTGCAATAAGCTGTTTTCAGTGGGGTTGGTCTCCATATGTTGCTTTAGTACTTGCGTTAGGGGCCGGAGCTGTAATGGGGCTGGTTAATGGTGTTATAAGTGTTAAAGGCGGTATTCCTTCATTCATCACTACTCTAGGTTCAATGCTTGCTTGGCGGGGATTAGTATATGTTGTAACGATGGGGAGGGTGATCAATTTTAATGTAGAAAAACAGCATCCTCTTTTCTATACATTGCTTGTGGGAAATGTTACTGTATTTCCAGCTCACTTTTTCTGGTTCTTTGGTTTAATGGTACTTGCATTTCTTTTCCTCAATCGGCACCGCTTTGGTAACCACATTTTTGCTACTGGAGGTAATAAAGAGGCTGCGCGTGCAATGGGGATAAATGTTGATATGGTCAAAATAGCCTGTTTTATACTGGTGGGAATTCTTGCTGCCCTGGCTGGAGTGATGAGAGCCACACGGATACGTGGGTTTTATGCTCAACAGGGCGATGGGATGGAACTTATGGCAATCGCAGCTGCGGTTATTGGTGGGACATCGCTCTTTGGGGGAGCAGGTACAGTTATTGGGACTTTTTTTGGGACTTTGGTCATCACCTTTTTGGAATACGGCCTTATAGTATCTAGAGTCTCTGGTTATTGGTATAGAGTCATTTTAGGCAGTTTGGTCGTGCTAGTGGTTCTCGTTGATCGATTATGGATGGTAAGGAGACGCTCATGAAGAATCAGATTCCCTTTGTTGAAGTTAGAAAAGTTCACAAATGGTATGGCAAGGTTCACGCGGTAAAAGGAGTAAGTTTTACTATAAACCAAGGAGAAATTATTGGGTTGATTGGTGACAACGGAGCAGGAAAATCTACCCTTATAAAAATTTTAGCTGGCTATCACCGCCCAGATGCCGGAGAAATTTATATTCAGGGAGAAAGAGTTAACATTAAATCCCCTGCCCACGCGCGGTCATTGGGAATTGAGACGGTATATCAGGAGCAGGCGCTCGTTGATCTCATGAGTGTCACAAGGAACTTTTTCATGGGCCGTGAAATAACCACAAGGGGAGGATTCCTAGACTTTAGAAAGATGGATGCCGAATGTATGAATGTTATCCGCACAATGGGGTTGTCCATATCATCCCCTAAAACCTTGGTGAAACAGCTTTCCGGAGGGGAAAAACAAGGCGTGGCTATAGGGCGAGCCATGTACTTTAAGGCCAAGCTCGTTCTTTTAGATGAACCAACTCGTAATCTTTCTGTTAAGGAAGTTCAAAAAGTTCTTGACTTTATAAAGAATCTTAAAGAATTAGGAATCGCAACAATTTTCGTTTCTCATAACATTTATCATGTTTTTGACGTCTCAGATAGGTTTTTAGTAATGGCAAGAGGAGAATTAATTAAAGACGCACAAAAAGAAACAACAACTATTGAAGAATTAATAAGTGCTATAACAAAACACTAAAATGTTAACAAGTAAAACCATTTTAATTGGAGCGGACATCGGAACTAGCGGCTGTAAGATCGCGGTAATTAACGATAAAGGCAATATTATAACAAAGAAGTTTATTCCCTATCCAACTTTTTTACGAGCAGATGGTGCCGAACAAGATCCTGAGGCTTGGTTTGACGCTTTTGCGCGAGGAATAAGATGGGCTCTTTCGAGAACGCGTGCTAAAGGGTGGGAGGTGGCAGCGGTTGGGATAGACGGGATGATGAATAGCTTGGTTTTATTAGGGAAAAATGGTGATGTTATATCACCGAGTATTATATGGATGGATCAGAGAAGCGCACCGCAAGCAGAAAGAGCACGCATGTGCTTGAAGGACATTGTGCTAAATGGTCCGATTACTGCTACTGCATTACTTTCAAAAATATTGTGGTTAATGGAGAATCAACGTGATATATGGATCAACACCTCGCATATTTTGTTACCCAAAGATTACGTGCGCTATAGATTAACAGGCATCATTTGTACAGAACCATCGGATGCTTCTGCGACGCAGCTTTTTGATCTACATCTATCGACATGGTCTGAAGTAGTATGTGAAACTCTAGGTATTGAGCGCAGCAAGTTGCCACCTATAGTACCTTCCCATGAAATCGTAGGGAAAATCCAGACGGGCGAATTGAAGGGGGTCCCGATCGTTGCAGGATGTTCTGATGCCGCGGCAGATGCCCTTGCTGCAGGGGTTGTCAATCCAGGCGATTGCTTAATTCGCCTAGGCACTTGTGGAGCGCTATTCCTCGTACACAATGTATTGCCTTCCGGTAATAAAGAGAGAAAACAAAGTTATATTTTAGCGCACTGCATTCCAGCCAGGTGGCTTCTTCATAGTTTGACCCCAGCGGGTTTGGCTATTGAGTGGTTTAAACGGACCTTTGCTTTTAAAGACTATGCAACAATCGAGCGAATGGCGCGCCAGGCACCCCTTGGGTCTGAAGGCCTCCTTTTTTATCCGTATTTACTTGGCGAACATACACCCAAAATGGGTCAGCATCTTTGTGGATGTTTTTGGGGAATAACCTCTATACATGGGCGTCCGCACTTTGCTCGCGCAGTGTTAGAGGGGATAAGCTTCTCGATCAAGGAATGCTTCGATTCTCTCATAAGCTCTGAAATTTCAGTCAAAGCTATAACTGTGGCAGGGGGCGGAGCACACAGTTCCATTTGGCTCAGAATACTTTCCGAGGTTTTGGGGCGAACACTGCAAGTGCCCACAATGCTTGACGCTTCGCTTGGGGCTGCCATGCTCGCGGGAATAGGAGTAGGGGTTTTTAAGGACGTCACAGACGCGGTGAAGAATTGTGTTGCTTTTGAAAGAGCGATTTCACCACGAGAGTCAGCCTATCAACAATATTCAGCTTTCTTCCAGCACTACTTGAGTACATGGGAAAACGTTGTTCGGCCGGGAGGAAAAAAATGAGAATGCGCGCGGTTGTTTTGGAACGTCCAGGTGTGTTAAAAATGATTGATAAAGACTATCCCGAAATCGAAGATGACGAAGTTTTGGTCAAAGTCTGTGTCTGTGGAATCTGCGGAAGTGATTTACATGCTTACAATGGTGCGTCTCCTGATATACAGCCTCCTATTGTTCTCGGCCATGAATTCACTGGTGTGATTGTAGAGACAGGAGGTAGCGTTCAGAATTTGCAAGTCGGAGAACGTGTCTGTGTGAACCCTCTCATAACGTGTGGACAGTGTTTCTTTTGTCTAATACATCAGGATAATCGTTGTCAAAAAATAGGCGTCTTAGGGTGTCAGATTGATGGAGCCTTTGCAGAGTATGTTGCAGTAAAAGCCAAACGAGTTTACAGGCTCCCCTCGAATGTCTCCTGCGAAGAAGGAGCACTACTTGAGCCGCTTGCTGTTGCAGTACATGCAGTGCGTCACACCTTGAGAGGGATGGTGAATTCGGCGGCTGTTTTTGGGGTGGGGGCGGTAGGAAATCTTGTTATACAGGTTTTAAAGAACCTCAATGTTCCGTTAATAATCGCGGTAGATGTGCTTAGTTGGAGATTAGATTTAGCAAAGAAAATGGGCGCTACTACAGTGCTTAATGCTAGACATGAGGACGTAGTAAAGAAAATCCTGGCTCTAACCAACGGGCTTGGCGCGGACGCTTCTTTTGAGGTTGCTGGCCAAAGACTAGCGCTTGAGCAAGCCCTCGAAGGTACTCGGAAGGGAGGATATATAGCGTTAATAGGTTTACACGAAGAAGAGAACGTTCCGTTACCTCTAGCGACAGTTACCTTTAAAGAACTCTCGATTATTGGGAACGCAGTATACGATAACACAGATTTTGAGACTGCGTTAGAGTTGCTCAAAACCAGAAAAGTAAATCCAACCCCGTTGATAACCCACGTTTTCCCTCTGGAAGAGGCTTCGAAAGCGTTCGAGGTTCTTACTAGGCGAAGCGAACCAGCTGTTAAAGTACTTTTACGTATTTCTCAGGAGGGTTAAGCATGTTGACGAAATTCAAATTGGATGGAAAGGTTGGTATTGTTACAGGAGCAGCCCAGGGCCTTGGCGAAGTGTTCGCGGAAGCGCTGGCTGAAGCAGGGGCTGATTTGGTGATTATTACCCGGACACAAATAGCGAAACTAGAGAATGTAGCAAAACGAATCACTTCAACTACAGGACGCCGGATTATACCTATAAAGGCTAACGTTACTAGAGAGGCAGATGTGCGAGAAATGATTCTTGAGTGCCATAGAAATTTTCAGCGTCTTGACTTTATTATAAATAATGCTGGTATCGTTATAAGTAAGCCCATATTACAACTCACATTAGAGGAATGGAAAGAAGTAATAGATATTAACTTGACGGGAACGTTCATTTGTTGTAAAGAAGCTGCAAGATACATGATAGAGCATCAATGCAAAGGAAGTATCATAAACATAGCTTCGGGATACGGTGAAGTAGTAGATTTGATACCAAACGCTCCTTACTATGCTAGCAAAGCAGGGGTTATCCACCTTACCAAAGCGTTAGCTTGTGAGTTAGGTCCACATGGAATTCGGGTAAATGCTTTAAGCCCTGGCTGGTTTCCAACTCCAATGGGCAAAGAGCTTTTTCAAAATCATCTCTGGGTACAGCATATGTGCAGCAAAATACCTCTGAAGCGTCTAGGCAAGCTTGAAGATCTTAAACCCTTGATTGTTTTCATGGTTTCCGACGCTGCGGAGTACATCTCAGGACATGTATTCGAAGTGCTCGGCGGGCCAGTGGAAATAGCAGAGCCTGTATGTACGGGTCTTAAATACTTAGAAGAAATATACGGTTCTGAATATGTTCGCAAATTTAAATTTGTTTAATACTGAAAAGGAGGAGCGAATGGGCGCAAGAGAATATTGGTTCGCTGTTAAAGAAAGACTTAAGGCAGTAGAAGAGGATATTTCAGCGATTCAGAATGCAGCAAGAGTAATATACACTGCACTTAAGGCTGGGAGACGCGTATTTATCTTCGGTTGTGCCCACTCGGTAATCTTGGCTGAGGAAATGTTTTATCGCGCAGGTGGTTTGGTATTTTGGAACCCGATTCATGCGCCTGGGTTGACGATGGATACCCGCCCAATTAGTTATACTACATATGTTGAGCGGCTAGAAGGATACGGAAGAGTGATTGTTGAGCGCAGTGAAATCGGCAAGGGTGATATACTTATAATTGTGTCCACATCAGGGAGGAATCCTGTGCCTGTTGAAGCTGCTCTAGCGGCGAAAGAGAAAGGAGCGACAGTAATTGCACTGACTTCTCTAGAATATAGTCAAAACGTCCAATCAAGGCATTCCAGCGGAAAAAAGGTTTATGAGATTGCGGACATTGTTTTAGACAATCACGCGCCGTTTGGAGACGCCTCCGTGGAAGTCCCCGAACGCGGATTGAAGTACGGCGCCGTATCTGGCATCCTGGGCATCTACATCCTTCGGGCTATCGAAGCCGAGATTATTGATTGTATGCTGCAAGAGGGCTGGGAACCTCCTGTATTTCGGAGCAGTAACCTTCCCACTATAACCAGTGATGAACATAACCGCCGCTTGATAGAGCAGTACCGTAACCAAATCACTTATGAATAGTTTATTAATCAAACAAGGGAAAATTATTGTCCATGACAGCATAATTGAAGGGGACATTGTTATTAACAACGGAAAAATCTCCCGAATCGCTCCGACTATTGATGCTAAAGTCCAACCAACGTTGTTTTTAGGTGGAAAATTCTACGTAAGCCCAGGGCTTATTGATTTACACACGCATGGAGCGCTTGGGTACGACTTCCTTGACGCATCTTTGGAAGGAAACCGCAAAATCATAGATTTTTGTTCATCACATGGGACTACTTACCTCTTAGCTACTATTGGGACAGCTCCAACTGAAAGAATGTTGAAAGCCGCGGAGGCCATTATAGCGCTTAAGGACGACCGAATAGGCGGTATATACTTTGAAGGGCCTTTTCTATCTCCGGAACGCAAAGGAGCCCAACCGGAGCAGTGGTTGGTCACCCCTAGTATAGATAGATACCGTGAACTTTATGCTAAAACCAAAGGCCATATGAGGATCCTGGCCCTGGCGCCAGAGCTTCCGGGTGCTAAAGAAATTATTCACCAAGCATTAAGCGATAATGTGATCCCTGCGCTCGCACATTCAAATGCACGCTATGAAGAAGCTATGGAAGCAATTGACCAGGGGATAAGACACTTTACACATCTGTATAACGGGATGCGTGTATTCCATCATAGAGATCCTGGAGCAGTAGCGGCAGCGTTACTACGTCAAGAAGTTACGGTGGAGCTCATAGCTGATGGGATACATATTCACCCTGCGGTGCTTAAAACTGTCATAAAATTAAAGGGAATAGAAAACATCTGCTTAATCACTGATTCGATAAGTGCTGCAGGCATGAAAGATGGATCTTACTTTTTCAGCGGCCAGAAGATCATAGTAGAGAGAGGCATAGCCCGCTTAGCAACAGGCGATTCATTGGCCGGGAGCACACTTACTTTAGACAAGGCCATAAGAAACCTTCTGGAATGGGGCGTTTCTCTTCCACATGCGATCAAAATGGCCTCCAGTACCCCCGCACGAGTTTTGGGCATACAGCATAGCAAAGGTTCTATCACTCCAGGAAAGGATGCGGATCTTGTCATTTTTGACCAAGATTTAAAAGTGCGTGCCGTCCTTGTTCGAGGCAGACTGGTTTACAACGAGCTTGAGGAAGCATCGTTGGCGCTAGGAGGAGATCAATGAAAAATGTTAAAGGCAAACAGACTTATAATGAGATCCTCGGACAATTTGACTCATGGCGCAAGAACTTCAATATTTTACGTGAGCGAAGCAAGGAAATTCAAAGCTTTGGAATTAAGAATCGCTTTGATAATATCGTTCTCATAGGTTGTGGTACTAGCTATTATCTTGCTCTTTCCACAGCTTTCCTCCTCACAAACTTCACAAAAACAAAAACTATAGCCATTCCAGCGTCAGAGGTCTTTTTCTTTCCTCGATGCTATTTAAATAAGACGAACTTGATTATAGCAATATCCAGATCTGGTACCACTACGGAAGTTTTAAAAGCTGTGGAAGAGTCTAGACGCATAAACCAGAGCAAGGTTTTAGCTATCGTTTGTCGCGAAGGGAGCCCTCTCTGCAGAATGGCTGACCTTTGCTTAGCCGCGGTGGATGCAGAGGACGAAAGCGTTGTGCAGACTAGATCTTTCACCACCATGTATATAATGCTTTTAGCTTATGCAGCCATGGTGGGTGGGCACCAGGAATGTTTCACTGAGCTAGAGAAATTGCCTGATATAGCTGAGTCGGTAACCAAAGGCACCAAAAAATTAGTGGAAGACTTGGGACAATCTAAAGAGCTACAAACCTTTGTATTCTTAGGTTCAGGACATAACTATGGTTTGGCTTGTGCGGCCATGCTGAACTTAAAGGAAACTTCTCTATCACATACAGAAGCTTACCACTTTATGGAAGTTAGGCATGGCCCCTTCTCTATTCTCGACCGCTCTACTTTGGTCATCGGTTTTGTTTCAGATTCGGTCAAGGAATACGAAATATCTGTGCTTAAGGAGGCCGCCTCAGTGGGTGCAAAAGTTTTAGCTCTTGCTAAGGCGCCGGTCAATGAAGCCCATTACAACATTGCCGTTCCCCATCTGTCTGAGTATGTTAGATCTATTGCTTTCTTCCCCGCGCTTCACCTCTTATCCTTTTATAGAGCCATTGCCAAAGGTTTGGATCCTGATGCCCCGCCGAATCTCCGGCGTGTGATAACCTTTTAAAGGGGGTAGTAATGAGAATCGACTTCCATACCCATCCTTTACTGGTGCGAGAAATGTGGACAAAATATCCAGAATTGGAGGACGTAGCTCGAAATGTCTTCTTTATTCGGAACCGTTCACAGCCGCTGGAAACGTTTTTCCTTGAACTCGATGTGGCTGGTCTAGATAAAGCTGTGCTGCTTCCAATTGATGCAAGGACAAGTCGTGGTACCACTATCTTTTCAAACGAGCAAATAGCTGAGCTTTGTCGTTGTAGCTCCCGGTTCATTGGCTTTGCCAGTGTTGATCCCCATGCTCCAAACGCTTTAGAAACCCTCAGATACGCCGTGAAGGAATTGGGGCTCCGTGGCTTGAAACTTTCTCCCCCTACACAAGAGTTCTATCCTAACGACACTAAACTTATGTACCCCATTTACAAGGAGGCCGAAGCATTGGGAATCCCCATAGTTTTTCATACGGGTATAAGTTGGGAGCCTAAAGCTCGCCTTAAATATAGCTTGCCGTTATTATTAGAAGATGTAGCTGCAGATTTTCCAGGGTTGAAAATCGTCCTCGCTCATTTCGGCTGGCCCTGGGTGTTAGATGCTGTTGCGCTCGCTCTGAAATACCCAAATGTTTACCTAGATACGGCTTGTCTTTACTTTGGAAACCCTAAGGAATTCATTGCTTTTGTCATGACGAAACAGATACCGCTTAGCGTTATTGAGAAGAGTTTGCGTCACCAAGTTGTGTTTGGATCAGATTATCCTCGGGTAGAAATTAAAAACATGGCTCGTGCCGTAAGAGAAGTGGGCCTTAGTGAAGAAACACTTGAACTGGTCTTCAGCATCAATCCTTTAAAGCTTTTGGGTGAGGTGTAAAATGAAAATCGTGCTAAAACGGTTAGCGGTACAAACACGGAAGGACAAGGAGTTGGTCGACATAACGGACGTTGTGAGCGAAGTAGTTCGAGAAAGCGGTGTTAAAGAGGGTGTCGTTTTAGTGGTCACAATGCATACATCTTCGGGAATAATTGTCACGGAAGGCTTACCCTGTCTTGAAAGGGATGTTTTGAACCATTTAGGCCGTCTTGCCCCTCCGGACGCGGATTACTACCACAACCGTTTTCTCGACATCGATGGGCGTCTAGGTTTCAATGCCGATGCCCACCTGAAAAGCATCTTGGGAGGCATCTACGCTATATTCCCCATACATGAGGGTCAGATTATTAAAGGTTCACGGCAACGGATTTACTTCGCTGAATACGATGGACCACTAGAGAGAGAGTATTGCATTCAAGTAATGGGCGTTTAGCCGCATTAGAAAGACTCAACCCAGGCCCTCATAGTGGAGCAGTTATTGTGTCCGGTTAGCATAGTAGCTTCCCATCCTGATTTCTGCAAACCCTCGTCTTTTCACCTCCTCGACGAGCCGTTCCAATTGGTTCGGGGTGTAGAGATAGCGGCGAATGGGCCTTGGATGATGCAGCAAAGCCAAAAGCGCATAAGCCTTGGTTTCCCAGCACCCCCATCATCCGGGCCTTTTGGCAGGGGCTAACACTCTGACAGTTAATCGCAGGCCGCTTCTGACTCTGTGGGCCACGGTAGTGGCCAGGTGCCTGGGCTTTGGGGACGAGGAGACTTTTGGGCCCAGGCCTTCACTGGCCTCGGCATTTGTATATGCTCTTAGCGTAAGAACACATGATGAAAGGATTTGCAATTTACAGCCTGTGCCTTTTGGTAGCCCTGTGCTGGACGGTTTCCGCTGCTGAGTCCGTCTTTCTTACTCTCCTCTACGATAATTACCTTTACAACGAGAGCCTGCACACAGCCTGGGGCTTCGCTTGTTTGATAGAAGTGGGGGCAAGGACGATCCTGTTCGATACCGGTGGGGACGCTGAGATTCTCCTTTCCAACATGGCAGCCCTCAAAGTTAACCCCCAACAAATCGAAATCGTAGTGCTGTCCCACGTCCATGGCGACCACACTGGGGGTCTCTTCAGCCTCCTTGAGCTTCTTAGGAACCCATTTCCCTTACGAGGGTGCGGCAAAAGTCCTCGTGGAAACATGGGGTGTAGCCTTGGGCCCGTATTTACTTTCGGAGCGAGTAATGATCCATCTCCAGGCCATCTTGGCAGTATTGGAGTTCATGGAGCAACAAGGGGCCAAGCTTTTGGCTATGAGGGAAACGTGGAAGAAGGAGGAAATGGAAATCGGCCATAAATACGCAGGTTTTTTAATTCGCGGAGAGGACATCAAGAAAGCGGAAGAGATACTCTCAGGGCACGCCATTGCTTGGGAACGCCGGAAAGACGGGGTATTTGTCCCCATGCCACAGGAGCGCTCCCGTATGGCTCTTCTTCTCTTGGATGAAGACTGCGAGCACAATAGGGCCCTTGCTGAGCAAAACCGTGGTCCTCACACGCTTAACCGATTTCTTAAAGTTGAAATCGAGAGGAAGGGAGCGATCTCTTAAAAGGATGCTGGGCGATTTTAGCGCAGGGAGAGGTATGCGGCGATCTAATCTAGTGGTAGAGGATTTCCGCCGGATAGTGGAAGCGCTCATTGCGCGGGTAGTTAAGGAGGAGGCTCAGTCTATGCATAAGGCTTCGGAAGTCATTTTTTCTGTGTTGAAGTCCGGAGGGGTACTGCACGTAATAGGCGCAGGACATTCAGCGTTGATAGGGGAGGAGCTTTTTTATCGGGCCGGCGGGTTAGCCTGTGTTAATCCTTTTTTAGATGCCGATATCGTTGTGTCACGGGGGGCATTTCGGTCAACTGCCTTGGAAGGTCTCCCTGGCTATGCCCGGGCCCTTTTGGAAAGCGCTTGTGTTGAAGCCAAGGACGCTGTGCTCATTGTCTCCACTTCTGGGAACAACGTGTTCCCTGTAGAGGCTGCTCTTTGTGCCAAGGGATTAGGGGCTCGCACAATCGGACTTACTTCTGTGGCCTATTCCACACAACTTCCTATCCGCAACCCCTTCGGCAAGCGCCTGTTGGAAGTGGTGGATGTGGTGGTTGACAACAAAGTCCCACCTGGCGACGCCGTTCTCCGACTGGAAGGGCTTGAGGTCCCTATAGCCCCGGTCTCCACCATTTTGAACACTTTTATCGTTCATAGCATTATTGCTCTTGCGGTGGAGCAAGCCGTGAAGGAAGGAATAAATCCTCCGGTCTGGCTGAGCGCGCACCTTGAGGGTGCGGACGCGCACAATGAGGAGCTTTTAAAACAATACCGCTCTCGTGTCCGGCTTCTTTAAGGATATGGAAATTTTAACGGGCGCCACTATCTATACCCCTTTGGAAGTTCTTTGTCCAGGAACCGTTTGTATCGAGGGTGGGTACATCGCAAAGATATTCCCGGGGGTGGATAAAAATGGCGAGAATTTGCGGGGGAAAATAATCGGGCCGGGGCTTGTGGACCTTCACATTCACGGGTTCAAGGGTTATGATGTAAACGCTGGCACGGCGGAAGCCTTGCTTTCTCTCGCCCATGAGCTTATTCGATATGGGGTCACAGCTTTTATCCCTGCCGCAGTAACAGCACCGCATGAAGAGCTTTTGCGGATATCGAAGGCAGTAGCTGAAGCCATGGAGCTCCAAAGGACTGGGGAAGGAGGAGCCCGTATCCTGGGTTTAGAGCTCGAGGGACCCTACATTAATCCCGAAAGGCGGGGAGCGCAAAATTCGGAGTTTATCCGACCACCGAATTGGGGGGAGTTCCTAGAGTATTGGCGAGCTTCGGGTGGAAAAATCCGGGCCATCACCTTGGCTCCGGAGCTCCCTGGAGCTTTGGCATTTATTGAAAAAGCCGCAGGTTTAGGGGTGGTGGTAAGTCTGGGCCATACGAATGCTACCTATGAAGAGGCGAAAGCCGCAATACTTGCAGGGGCCACTCGCATCACACACCTTTTTAACGCTATGCCGCCGTTCCATCACCGCTGCCCGGGAATAGTGCTTGCCAGTCTGGAATCGAGGGTGCACCTTGGGATTATTGCTGATTTGGTACACATCTCCGCGCCGGTGCTCCGTTTTGTATGGAAAGTTTCCGGTGCGGAGCGGGTGTTTCTCATGAGCGACGCGATCCCTGCTGCTGGCCTTGAAGACGGCATCTATTCTTTAGGGGGCTTAAAAGTTCAAGTGCATTCGGGAGTAGCTCGCTTGACTGATGGGACATTGGCTGGCAGCACCATCACAATGGATCAAGGGATGCGCAATCTTTTAGCTATCGGCATCCCTCTTATGGAGTCTTGGATCATGGCCTCTTATACGCCTGCACAGGCCTGTAGGGAAACGAATATTGGGCTTTTACGGCCGGGGATGATGGCGGACCTCGTGGTTTTGGACGCGGAAAGCCTGAGAGTGGAGCGGGTTTATGTTGGTGGTCAACGTGTGTTATGAAGTTAGGCGCACTGGCCGGCCTTCAGCGGCAGAGCGGTGAATGGCGGATACGATGCGGTGGATCCGTAGACCATCCTCTTCGTTGACTTCGGGCTTCTTTTCAGCAACGACACTGTGGATGAAATGATCGAGTTGCCGTTTGTACATTTCTTCTACAGGTTCTTCAAAAACCCCCTCCTCCAGGGTGCTCATATCAGCTTTGGAAATCTTGTAGTGGCCGCTCAAATATCCCTCGACGGTTACTGTACCCCTTTGGCATTGGACTCCCCAGTGTCTTAAGGAGTGGCCGGCCCACCAGGTCTGGACGAGCGTGGAGGTTGCGCCACCTTTATGTACGAGGAGCAGAGAAGCCGTATCCTCTATATCCCTTTCCTCCCCTAATCTCCACAATTTGGCATATACCTCCTCAACCTCGCCGGCGTACCAGGAAAACACGTAAAGAAGATGCACAGCGAACTCGTTTATCATGCCCCCACTTTTGGCCTTCCAACCAATCCAGGGATTGGTAGGCATCCGGCCCAAAGCCAAATACCATTGAGTGGTGACCGGACCTAAAAGGTCAAGATATTCTGCAACTTTGCGGAATAAGCCATGAAACCGAAGGCTAAAAGAGATCATCAAGCGACCATTCTAGGTTCTGAAGGGGTACTCCTTCTCGATCCTACTCCGCAATTTGGGATCGATATCACAAACACCGACAACCTCTACCTGCGAATGCTTGGAAAGCAGGCGAAGATGGATATCGCCCATTGCTCCGGCCCCAACCAGACCAACGCGCACCTTGGTTCTCATTTGCCAAACACCTCCCTTAGGGCATTTTGCGCATCCTCTGCTGCTTGATAAGCATCACCAGGATAGGGCGGAACCTCGCAGACGACGTAACCATTGTAATTCACTGCCGCAAGGGCCCTCCGAACATTAGACCAATTGACGTCTCCGCTGAGTGGGACCCCGAAAGTTCCTTTCGCTACGCTATAATCTTTCACGTGAACCTGAAGGATACGTTTGCCGAGCACTTCAATCCAATGTTCGGGAAGGCTATGAGGCAGGACATTCCCCACATCGAGATAAGCGCCTATGCGTTCGTGCCCCACTTCATCGAGGAGCATTTCGAACTCTAGTGGGCCAGCGAAGGCCCTGTTCCAAACATTTTCGACGCCAATAAAGACCTTATGCGCCGCTGCGAGCTTCCCAGCCTCTTTGAGCACAGCTGCTGCCCGCTTTATGTGCTCCCTATAAGACAGGTCAGGGACCCCTACTCCCGGAACCACGAGAATCAATTTTGCACCCAAAAGTTCGGCAGCTTCGCACTCCATACGCACTACTTTGAGGGCATCCTGTGGTTGGGTAAGCATGTTAAATCGCCAAAACAGCCCTGTGGCAACGCTAGGGATAGAAATACCTAGTTCCTTACCCCTTTCCTTAATGGCTCCCCATTTCTTTACCCACCCTGGAGAATCCCAGTGCTCCCAATCCTCCAGGGTAAGGGCCACTTCAAACGCGTCATAACCTATGGAAGCTGCGTGTGCCATGGCTTCCTCAAGAGGGAGACTTTTGGGGTAAGACCAGACATTTATTCCAAATTTCATTTTTCCTCTCCTTTCCAAAATCTATTTATGACCGCTAAGTTCTCCTCCGGTGTCCAACCGAAGCAATAAAAAGAAACCCCATCCACAGGGGTCCTTTCAGCCAAAAGTAGTTGGGTATGAAGATCCTCAGGAGAGGTAGGCGGCCAAGAAGCCAAGCCGAGGACCAACATCCTGTCCCCTACGAGGGTTCGGGCAAGATGTGTTTCAAAGGGGATTCGACAAATGGAGCGCCCGAAAGGCCGGATATAAAGCATGAGTTTTACCCCCTCAAGATTCTGGGAAAGCGCGGTAAAATCCTGCCCCACCCGCCAAGACCCGGATGGTGGGTAAAGATCAGCGGTGACTCGGACTTCTTTACGCTGATGCGCTATTTCCACAAGCTGCGTCACAAAATCGGTGACAAGCCGTGCGCGGAATGAAAGCCAGTGTTGAATCGTTTTGCTTTCCAAAATCCTCCGAGTCAGCTCTTCATAAAGCGCTTCTATGTAGTCGCGGTCTTCGCAGTGACCAGAGGATCCAAGCCATTTCACATGCCACTCCACGACGGTTTTAAGCTCTTTTGCCACCTCTCCTAAGTCGATCCCTTGTTGTTCTGCTTTCTTCCAGCAATGTTTACAGAAACAGGGGCTCAGGGCGAGGGATAAAAGCGGGGAGTCGCAGGAAAGGATCTCCGGATACCGAATGAAGTCTAGCTCCAACTCATCAAATTCATATTTTTCCGTAAGCTCTTCAACCATGAGACAGAAGGTCTCTTGAACCTCTGGATGTGAAGGGCAAAGGAAGGCACGCCTATGGCCTACGGGTGAGTCATAAATATCCTGAACCCCGTATTCGGGGAAATTTTGTACAACCTTTTCCGCTCGCAGCACTGGAAGCCACACAACTTTCCGCAGATCGTTTTTCTCGCAAGCCCTGATGAACGTTTGCAGGGGATCACCGGGAATATCCTTGGACTTTCGCGGCCGAAGCGGGGAAGGCAAGGCCTCATAACGCGTAGGGTCAAAATTCCAGTAGACAACGTCGCCTTCGGAAACATAAGCGCGGCGGCGCGGGTTTTGAAAAATAAGGTTAGGACCAGGGGTTCCTTGTCTCTCCTCAATGTAGCGTACAGCTAGGCTAACGGCGTTAAAGCCCAATTCCGCTAAGCGACTACAAACTCTGTTTGGCTCCGAATCCATAAAGTCCCATGGATGGAGCCAAATCCCTCGATACCTCCACATTCTGCCTCCTTATTGAGCTTGAAAGAGCAGAGGCCGCTTCTTCGTCAAGAAGTATAAGGAGGTTTGGATGCAGCCTGAGAACAGAAGCCGGGAGTTTTGGGGTGATGGGGCCAAGGAGGGCGTCCCGCACAACCGCGGCCTTCTTTTTTCCACTAGCCAAAAGGATAACATGGCGAGCATTCATGATTGTGCGGATTCCCATAGTTATTGCCCGTTTAGGAACCTCCTCCATTTTTTCAAAACAGCCTGCGAGTGCTTCCCTGGTTTGTTGGGAAAGCTCCGCTACATGAGTAAGGGTTTCAAAGGGGGTGCCGGGCTCGTTGAAAGCGATGTGGCCATTGGGCCCTAAACCCAGGATAGCGAGGTCAATTCCTCCATATTGAGCAATGAGCTCTTCGTATTTTTTACATTCCACGATAGGATCAGCGAGGGAGTTAGGGATGTGGTGTGCTCCAACCTTCACGTACTTTAAGAAATGTTCACGCATATAGGTAGCATAGGAGCAAGGGTGATCGGGGGGTATGTCCAAAAGTTCATCTAAATTGAAAATTACGGCTTGAGATAGATCGAGAAGACCATGGTCTACAAGCTGAATCAGGCGGCGGTACATTCCCAAGGGGGTTCCTCCAGTTGGGAAGGCGAGGACCGCCTTTGGTTTAAGCAGGACGGTGACAGCCACCCTGCGCGCTGCCTCGCGCGAGAGCGCCTCGTAATCGGGTAGAACAAGGAGATCCATCAATCAGATTTTACGGCGAAGATGTATACCTGTCTATACCAGTTTATTAACGTCTCTTTAGTTCCACAAAAAGCTTGTAGCGGTCCCCACGATAAAGGGAGCGCACGTACTCGATTGGTGTTTGGCCGTCAGCGAGATAGGTAACGCGCTCCATAGAAAGGAGAGGGGTCCCGGGCTTGACTCCCAGGAGTTCCGCCTCAAAATCATCAGCAACCTTAGCTTCTACCGTCTGCTCAGCCCGCCCTAAATGGAGACCGAATTCCTCTAGTGTCTTATAGAGGGAACGGTCATTAAAGTTGTATTTTTCAAGCCCTGGGCAAAGCTTACGCCGGAGGAAAGAGACCTCCAGGGCCATTGGTTCTCCATCAGCGGTACGTAAGCGCTGGAGTTTTACAAATTCTTCGTCAGGATCAACTTTGAGTCGGCGAGCTACTTTCTCATCCTTAAGAACCCGTACCTCCAAAACGCGCGCGCCCGCGCACATTCCCCGTTCCTTCATGTCCTCGGTGAAACTTGTAAGCCAGAGAAGCCCTTGGCGAATTTTGGGTTCGGCTACAAAGGATCCTCTCCCTTGTGCTCGATAGATGTACCCTTCGGCTTCCAACTCTTCTAGAGCTCTTCTTGCTGTCATCCTACTAATGCGATAGGCCTCCTCTAGCTCTCTTTCGGATGGAAGACGTTCATGCGGCTTATAAACCCCGCTTTCAATTTGCTCTTTTAAAGCTTCCTTGAGCTGATAATATACTGGTACTGGGCTTGCTCGATCAACGTAGACCTGTTTCTTCAGCATTTGCTACCCCCTCCAAATGATGGTATATCTAAGTGTACCACCATAAAGAGGCTGGTGAGCCTTGTCCTCAAAGGCAAGCTAGTATGAAGCAACTGGTTAACAGGGTTAGCTGCCGCGATTGGCTAAAGTTCGGGAGCCCTTAAGCGGGGGACAAAATGAGTGCCGAGCCTTTGCGCATCTTGGTCGTCGTCAGCCGACCACTGGCCCAGCTGGTGCCCCTTGAACACGGGGGCCAGGAGTTCGTGGCGGTGAGCCCCGTGCCGCCAGAGCCGGTAGAAGTGGTGCGATGTAGTCTTCGTTGGACACGGGACCGAGGATGGCCGCCTGCTCCTGGAGGACGGCGATGGCTCCGTCGACCCGGTGAGCCCACAGCGGCTGGCCACGGCGATGCAGGGGGCCAATGTGCGGCTTGTGCTCCTTTCTGCCTGCCACTCCGGCGCCGCAGGCCGCGCCCTGCATGAAGCTGGCATCCCCAACGTGGTGATGGTGGATGAACGCTACCCCATGCATGCGGAGGTGGCAGCCATCTTCAACCGCCAGTTCTACGCTTAGCTGGCCAGAGGCAAGCCTCCCAGTGAGGCTTACGAGGCCGGCGTGCGCACTGTGCGTACGGATAGACGCTTTGGCGATGAAGCACCTCCGCCGCGAAACAGGCAAACCGGAGAAATTGAGCCGCGCTACGGCGAGCGCTTTGACAAAATCATCGCCGACGATCGGCCGCTGGTGGAAGGGATTCCCATGGAAGAGATTCCCACGGCCGGCTACGAGGAGCTATACCCCTCAAAGCCCCTCTGCACTGTGACAAGGGAGGAAATCTTCGTCGGGCGTGAGGCAAAGATGATTGGTGATCGAAGTTGGGCGGGTCTAATGGATGTCATCAACGAGATAAGGGAGACGGAGGATATCGGGCATGCTTGCGAGATTGAGACGAGCATATCCCTCTATCTCTTTCCTGAGGCGGTCAATATGGAGGCAGTGAAGGGGAAAGTTTATGAGAGGAAGAGGGATTTGGATGTCTATCCCGCCCAAACACCGGTTGACTGGATGGCTAACTGGCCAGAGGCGCCAGCGGGATACCCGAAAAGGCGACGAGGGAAAAGGGGGAGAGATTGGTGAAGGCTTGGGTTGATGTGATAGTGGATGTCATTCGGAAGATAAAGAGGGACGAAATCGTTCCCCAATTGATGAAGAAGCTTCAAAATTTACAGTTTATAAGAAAGGAGGAATGAAAATGGAAGGACCGAGAGGAACTAAGAAGGAGGAATTCATAGTGCCCCATTTAGTGTGTAAGGGCAACATGGTAGTTCCCTATCTGGATTTCTGCAAATCCTCGGAGCCTGCGCGCTCCCCATGCCTCATCCAGCTGACTCAAGACCAAATATAGAAGGTTCTCCACAGCACCTTCGTCACAGAAGACCTCGACCACTTTGGTTCGCCTCTTTACTTCTTTGGCCAACCGCTCCAGGAGGTTGGTGGTATAGAGATACCTTCGGATGGGCTTAGGGTGGCATAAAAACGCAAGAAGGGCATAAGCCTTGGTTTCCCAACGCTCCACGATCTTGGGATAGACCGTGCCCCACCGTTCTCGCAGGTTTCGCAAGGCTTCCTCCGCCTCCTCCCGGCTTTCGGCCCGATAGATCTTCTTCAGGGCCTCGGCCAAGGCTTCCCGGTCCCTCTTTCGCACTTTATTCAGCGCATCCCGCACAGCGTGCAGAACACAAAGTTGCCAATCCGCTTCGGGAAAGATTTTCTTGATCGCCTCCTCCAACCCGGGAAGATCATCGGTAATGAAGATCCGTACCCTTTGGACCCCGCGCCGCCTGAGGTCCTTAAGAACCTCTTCCCAATTCCGGGCGCTTTCCCCTTCCGCACCAAAGAGCCAAAACCCGAGGATCTCCCTTCGTCCATCGGGCTTGATCCCCAAAGCCATGTAC
>Ga0080004_1110331_pt1 | contig 21310 bp, 19 predicted proteins | sample WasSprMetagenome_FD_69207 | JGI IMG/M metagenome (GOLD analysis project Ga0080004, IMG submission 69207) | Sulfidic aquatic microbial communities from Washburn Spring, Yellowstone National Park, USA - WS (SPADES assembly) (version 2) | ecosystem: Environmental > Aquatic > Thermal springs > Hot...
ACCCACTAACCTACCGCGGTGACGGCCTTAGGGGATTCCTTATAGGATCCTCATCAATCCCGCCCGCGGTGGACTTGTCAGTCGCGCTGGGCCTCTGCGCCTCTACAACCGTGCTCGGAGCATACATGTTCAGTAGATCAGAAGCATGATATAGGCGACACGTCTAGAGCTCAATAAGCTCATCCGCGAGCGTCACATAACATGATCCTCCGAGGTGCATGAGAATCTTAGCTTTATTTGGCTTATATGTCTCCTCAAACGTGTTATTTTTCACATAAGCATCCACTACCCTAGCTATAAAGAGATTATGGTCCCCAGCTTTAACCTCATTCTCGACTATACACTCTAAAACTGCTAAAGCTTCCAAAACATGTGGCGCCCTAACTATTCTCGAACCCGATAATGTTAACCCACTCTCCCTAATCTTATCGCGATTTCGGCCGGAAACAGTTCCAAGAAAATTTACCTGTCTTACATAATTTACGCTTAAAACGTTTAGTGTGAAGTCATGGGACTCCTTAATCAGTTGATATGTATACCTTTTTGGCGATATAGAGACCCCAACCAGCGGTGGATTATGTGATAAAGGAGTTGTCCAAGCAGCGGTCATACCATTAACCTTACCAGAAAGATCAGATGAGATCACAAGAATAGCAGGCCTTGGCATAATTAATCTAAGAGAAGCTTGAGCCCCAATCCGAATAAAATCCTCGTGCATCATCTCAAAAGTTAAGCAAAATGGTTATTAATAATTTTCCTAAGAGCTTCATACATTTGTCGAAATGTCAATAATAATGTATTATAGTATGTAAGCTATAGTAACTTTAAAATAAAATTGCTTAGTAATAACAAACTATGACTAGAGAATATAGATTTGATAAAATAATAGATACACACTTTCATTTAGGAACATGTCGAGTATTTGATCTCGAGACCTCTGAAGAAGATGTTCTTAGATTACTTGAAGAATACGGCTTTTCGGCAGTGATCATTCAACCATTTCCCGGAGCTTTCCCTCAGCCTCCAACATCTATTCATAGTAGGATAGCAGAGCTATCAAGGAAATATGAGGGGAGAATCTACGGACTAGTCTCTATAAATCCTCACATAATTGATCAACAGGAGTGGAAGAGAGAAGTTAAGAAATGGATCAGGGATTATGGATTTGTCGGAATAAAAATTCATACAACAGGACATGCCATAAACCTGATGAGCAAGGATGCAGCAATGATGTTTGAAACAGCAAATGAACTTGAGACACCTGTAATGATCCATACAGGTCTAGGACAACCTTTTGCATCTCCGGTGCACGTAGTAAACTACGCCGAAAAGTACCCTGACTTAAAGATTATCTTAGCACATGCAGGCTTCATATTCTCGGCAACAGATGCGCTACTTGTGGCCAAGCACTATAAAAATGTTTATTTAGAAACTTCTTGGAGTACAGCTGAGGACATAGCATTATTCATAAAAACTCTCGGAGCTAACAGAGTTATGTTTGGAACTGATTTGCCGACAAATGTCGCAGTCGAATTAGGTAAAGTTAAAGCGCTAAAAATCAAAGATAGTGAAAGGGAATGGTTCCTTCATAGAACAGCAGAGGAAGTATTCAAAATAAAAATTGAATGAAGTAAGGGGGATCTTATTGAAACTTGCATTATTTAAGATAGGTGATAGAAAGGGTGTAGGGGTAGTAATTGAAGAATCAGAAACAATAATTGACCTTCAAGCGAATTATGATAAAATATGCAGTAAGGTTGGCAAAACTCTCCCTAAGGAAGTATTTTCTGAAATGAAGAAATTTATTAAATATGAAGATGAGGTAATGGAGGCAGTAAAAGAACTCTTTGAAGAAGCTAGCTTGGGAAAATTCAGTAATGGAATTCATAAATTAAAGGATGTTAAAATTCTTCCACCAATAGAGAATCCTTCAAAAATCATCTGTACGGGATTAAATTTTGAAGACTACCGGAAAATTCTCGGTCTAGAATATTTACCCATCCCACAGATTTTCTTAAAAGCTCCCTCAGCCATTATTGGACATATGGATCCAATAAAGATTCCACTAAAATATGGTGAGATTTATCATGAATGGGAATTAGCATGCATTATAAAAAGAAAATGTAAGAACGTAAGCGAAAAAGATGCTGATAACTATATCTTCGGATACACGATCTTTAATGACATAACTGCTCATGATATAGAACTCTTAACTAGGGAGCTTCAGCAATGGGCCAAGTCAATCGATACCTTTGCTCCAATGGGGCCGGTGATAGCCACTAAAGATGAACTTAAAGATGTCTCAAACTTAAGAATGATCCGACGAAGGAATGGTGTCGTAGAATGTGAATCGAACACAAGTCAAATGAGATTTAGCTTCAGGGACATAATAGCATTCACATCATCATTTATCACGCTTGAAGTAGGAGACGTGATCACGTCTGGAAGCCCACCAGCAGGCCCCATTTATCCGGGAGACATAATAGAGGCTGAAATTGAGGGTATAGGAGTATTAACTAATCCCGTCTTAGGCATTGAAACTAGAGAGGATTACGCAAGAAAGCTAGGCTTAATTAAATAATTTTTGTTCGTTTCCTGTTTTCATACTTTTCATTTTTATAAGTCCCATTTATTTTAAGCACTATACATTCAGCCTCAATATCATTTATTTTCGTGTCATATCCCCCGATGCTAACTTCTTTACCATCATCAAGTTTTATGATAAAGCTCGTAGAGAGCGGATTTGAAATTGTTTTTACAACTTCACCTTCTGCTAGGAAAATCTTCCCTGATCTAACCCACCTTCCTCGTACTTTAGCCCTGACAGAGTAACCAGCGGCCTTGAGTTTATCAATTTCAGAGACAGCAGATCTATGGTTAACAAATTTCTTTGGGAATTCTTTTGGATCAACAGTTATGGGGAAAAGGTAGTTTAGAGAGACCCATACGTAATAAATGTATTGGGCTAGAATATACGCTGTGATAGGTTCGCTAAACAATAAACCATAATCTTTTAAATCATCGCTTGTAAAGGCTTTATCAGGCCCATAAATCCCAAATTGTGAATCTACTAGTAAACAGAACTGGCCAGTCGGTGCCACTTTGACTGTTTTTATCTCTTTTAATGCTGGCATTATTGATTCATCAATTTTTTCCGGATAGAGCATTAAACATATATGAATTCCTCTTTTCTTCGCAGCTATGAGCGTTTCCTTAAGCTTGTTAAAAAGTTTCTGACTCACAAGAATTTGTATTTCAACCTGTGCCTCATCTATCAACTTCTTAGCATGGTAGATTATATTATGATAGCCCCTTATCACCCGTATATGTGGGGTGATTTCCGCGCCTCTCTCCATAATTTTATCTTGAAGAATTTTCAAATCTTCTTTCAGTTTTTCCAGTTCTGAGATCTTTTTCTCTAGGATCCCAAAGGGATTTATGGGAGAATATAGCTTAGGTTTACCTTCTTGAATCATTATGAATCCTTTTTTCTGAAGAGATAACAATATATTGTATAATTGAGGTTGATGTATTTGAAGTTCCGATAATATATCCGATGCTTTACACATTCCATGTTTTAATATCGCAAGATATACCTTAGCTTCTAACCGCGTTAACCCCAGCTTTTCCAACATTAACACCATTACTTCGTTCTCTATTAGCTCATCAATCAAGTTTTGCCCTTAACATTTTTTACATGGCCTCTTATAAGAGTTTAGATTATTCTTTGCGAAAGACTTTGAAGAGAACTTCTAGTTTTTCGACCAGAGTATCTCTCGTTTCAATAGACCCGGAATCTATTACCTTATAACCTTTTTACTTTTATCTTTTTATTTTTGGAAACTATTATCATATCCCGTTCTAAGCTTAAGTAACAAAACACTCAACTTGCATTGAAAAAGTCTTTTGAAACCTTAAAACTAATTTACCTTAAAGTCAGAATCATATCTATAAAATGAAAGATCCTCATACTTGCAAAATGCTCCGGATTTTACTTTTCTCCTTAAGCCTTATTCACGATGAATCTTTCCGACAATATAGTAAAAGATCAAACTTTTTATGATTGAAAAACTTTAGTTAGATAAATATACGTTCCATCTAAATAGCTACTGTTAGAATTAAAGTCCTATTTAAGATGCGTTAACAGTTTATCTAAACCACCTAATTATACACTGATTATGAAGAAGAAAAGAAGTATTTTAAAACTATCACTCTATCACTCACCTTTTTACCAAATCTTATGATTGGACCGGGCTTATTCTCATTTTATTACACATTGTCATGTTAGACTTTGAACTGGTTGCATTCTTTTTCTTAATTACACGTAAATCGCATTTTTTGTCTCTAAGTCGAAGAGGTAAATATGCTCCTCATTGAATCCTAGATAAATTTGCTCGCCTTCCTGCATGACCAAACCTTTTTTGGCTATTGCTCGAATGATAGTTCCATGAACATCTATAGTTAATAAAATATCTGAACCGAAGATCTGTATTAATGAAATCTTACCTTTTATTTTGCCGGCTTTAGGATCTTTCGAAACGATCACATCTTCGGGCCTTATTCCCACTAAGACCTTCTTCTTTATTAAGAAACTTGGCTTCTCTCGAACTTTTTTGCTGATGTCAATATCATCTATCTTGATGATTAAAGTATCATCTGTTAGATCAATTGAGCCTTCGAAGACGTTTATTGCGGGTATACTAACATATTCGGCAACATCAAGTGTCTTTGGATTAAAGTATACCTCGAAAGGTTTTCCAAGCTGTTTTATAACTCCATTCAAGAGTACCGCCATTCTATCACTTATGGCCATGCCTTCAAATGGATCATGAGTAGCGTAGATTACCGTTATACCCAGTTCTCGCTGCAATTTCTTAAACCAGGATCTCATCATTTCCTGTATCTTTGCATCTAGATTTCTGAGAGGCTCATCTAGTAGGAGAAGTTTTGGACTCCTGACTAAAACTCTTGCTAATGCTACTCGTTGATATTCCCCTCCGCTATAAGTTCTAGGAGTCCTGTTGAGTAGATGTCTTATGCCAAGCATGTCAGCAACTTCATAGACCTTTCTTCTAATTTCATCTTCAGGTAACTTTTGTAATCGTAACGGGAAAGCAATGTTCTCAAATCCTGTTCGATCAGGATAAACTGGGGGGATCTCGAAAAACATTCCGACCTCTCTAGCACTTGGAGGAATATTTGTGATGTCCTTACCCTCAAGATAAATACTGCCCTCATCTGGTGGTATAAGGCCGGCAATTATTTTTAATAAGCTAGTTTTACCGGCCCCAGGTGGCCCAGCAATAGCAAATATTTCCCCTCTAGAAACATCGATTGATATGTTTTTTAAAGCAATTTTCTCGCCATATTTCTTCGAAATATTCTTGATCTCGAGATAAGTCATCTCATCACCCCCTAAGCTATTCTTTCCTCCGTCTCTCTATCGAAAATGCAGGTTTTTTCGGGATGAATTCTTAGATATATTTCAGAACTCTCTTCAATGTCAAATCGAATCGTGCTTAAAGCCCTAATAGACATCTCTCCTAGCTTCAAATGCAACTCCATCTTGTTACCGGTTAGCTCAACCATATCCACGCTGCATTTAATATCGTAGGGCGATGACTTTTCTTTAAAGATCAGCAAATCCTCAGGTCTTATTCCTATTAGAATATTTTTGCCCGCATACTTTTCACCAATCTCTTTTGGAAGCTTTTTCTCAATGTCTAACTTTACATCATTTAATACGATCTTCAACATGTCATCTTCTTTTTCGAGTTTTGCTTCCACGATGTTTATTGTTGGACTCCCAATGAATTTTGCTACGAAAACATTTTTTGGATTCTCATAGATTTCCATCGGGCTTCCTACTTGAAGTATTCTTCCAGCATTCATTACCGCTATTCTATCCGACATCATCATTGCTTCAAGCTGGTCATGTGTTACATAGAGTATCGTTATGTTTAGCTCCTTCTGTAGTCGCCTGAGCTCTCTCCTCATACTTTCTTTAACTTTTGCGTCAACAAGGGTTAATGGCTCGTCGAGAAGCAGGACCTCTGGCTCAACAGCTATACTTCTGCCTAGAGCAGTTCTCTGCTGTTCACTTAACCCGAGCTTTCCAGCTTTAACCCCTAGATAGTCAGTAAGGTGAAGGGATTCCGCAATCGTTAGGACTTTTCTTCTAATTTCATCCTTGGGTAATCCTCTAATTTTAAGCCCGAAAGCAAGATTATCGTAGACACTCATATGAGGAAAGACTGCGAATTCTTGAAAGACAAGGCTGATACCCCTCTGTTGTGGGGGTAACATTGTCACATCACGTCCTTTTATGAATATTTTACCTTCATCAGGTATTTCCAGCCCAGCTATACATCTAAGAGTTGTCGTTTTTCCGCACCCAGATGGTCCTAGAAGCGAAAAGAATTCACCTTCTCTTACCTCAAAGCTTACATTATCCACGGCCACCAACTCTCCGAATCGTTTAGTCAAGTTTTTAACTTCAAGTTTTACCTCGGCCATTATCTCACCATCCCGAATGTAAAGGCTGCCACTAAATGCTTCTGAATTATGTATCCTATTATTAGCGGTATTAGTGAGCTAATTATTCCGAGGGCTGCTTGGGGGCCATATAGCTGGCCGACAGCACCAACATATTTACTTATATGAACTGGTAATGTCACCGCATTTACATTTGTTAGGACGAGGGCGAAGAGTAGCTCAGCCCAGTTAAGCAAAAATATGAATAATCCCGCCACTACTAAGCCGCTCTTAACCAATGGTAGTGTAACCTTGAATATTACTTGACTATGAGTAGCCCCTTCAAGGAGGGCGGCCTCCTCCCATTCTCTCGGAACATTGTCTATGAAACCTTTAAGTATCCATATTCCATAAGTCACCGTTACGGCCGCATATAAGAGTATAAGACCTAGATGTGTATCTAAGAGCTTTAAGTTTGAATAGTAAACCATTATTGGCGTTACAAATGTTGCCGGCGGCAACATCCTAGTCAGAAGTGTGAAGAACAATGAGAAAGGCCCTGGAGTATTATACCTGCTTGCCCCATAAGCTGTGAAGAACCCCGCGAAAACCGCGATAATCGTTGAAAAACCAACAACTATTATGCTATTAATAAACGGCCGGGTCACGGGGTCTACTATCGCGGTTGCACCCATCATTCCAATAATCTGCTTGGGCTCAAAAAGTATTACAAAGTTTGAAAGGGTCGGATCTTTTGGCAGGAAGTAGGCAACTCTCCACTCGGGATAAGGTTTGAATGCCAAACATACAATCCATGCGACAGGTATAAGTACCCAGAGAAGGCAAAATCCGATGAAGATGTATTTTATGGCTCTAGTTATAATACTCATCCCTGCTCACCTTCTCTCAAACGAATACCATATGAAGACACGTATCACAATCACTAAAATCACCAAGATAATCAACGATAAAGCTGCCGCATAAGAGATATCATGGTATTCGATTGCAACTCTATAGATGTAAAGAGATAATGTCTCAGTCGAGGTCCCGGGACCCCCTCCAGTCATTACGTAAGCTATGTCAAATACCTTAAATGCCTCTAACGCTCTTAGTACAAGCGCTATTATGATGAGTGGCCTAATCAATGGTAGTTGAATTCTCCAGAATATTGTCCTACTTGATGCACCTAACACTTGAGCAGCTTCAATAAGCCTCTTTGAAACCGCTGAGAGGCCAGAGTATAAAATTAAAAACATGAAAGGTGTCCATTGCCATATGTCGGCAATTAAAAGCGTAACAAAAGCAGTGGTCGGAGAAAGGAACCAATGCATCTGGGTTGCAGCATCCCCGATTAGCGCCTTTAAGAATAAGTTATTCACCGGGCCGTAATCTTGAAAGAGGAGATAAAATATTAAGGCGACCACTACCCATGGAAGCATTAACGGATATATTATTATGGATAAAACCGCTCTTTTACCCTTAAATTCTTCAAGAAGCAAGTAAGCTAACACTAGTCCTAAGGAGAATTCTATCATTACAACAACTAGTGTAAAGAGCACCGTTCTTCCAAGTGCAGTTATGAAGCGCGCATCTGAAAATGCTCTCGCAAAATTACTTAGCCCGGCTAATGGTGCTTGCCACCACTCATATCCAGCAGCCGGATTCCATGCAAGGAATGCGAGGTAAATCATCAAAATGAATGGCACTATAAGGGTCACGTAAAGTAAAATATTTACTGGTAAATTTGCCAGTAATGAAACAAGTTTTGGAGGTTTGGTGCTCAAGCGGTTCCCCCCCATCAATTAGCTCCACCCAAACACTATTAAACATTAGTGTACATGGTGGTAAATATGATAAATAAAAGGTTGAGATCTATGCTGAATCACATGTAGCCTTTAGCTTTCCAAGCTTTCTTGACCTGCTCCGGATACAGCTCAGCCAACGATTTCCATGCCTCAAGCTGCGAATCTACACCATATTTCTTTGTAATTGAATCCCAGTCCGCAGCGGTATCGCTTAGCGCAGTTTCTGGGTCTTTTGTCCCAGCCATGACAGCATTGACGTTCACTGTCAGCTTCGCCGCATACTCGGGTCCTCCCCTAAGTATTAGGTCTGGGAATGATAGCGCTAGGCTTTGCATATATGCGTCAAGGAACTCAGCTCCATACCCTTCCTCGAATGCTGACCTATACTTCGGATCGGTGAACCAGCATTTTCTGAATAAGTCTAGGATTACCCCCGTAAGTATTACTTCTTTTCCGATATCCGGACTTGTGGCGAATTGGAAGAACAGGTAAGTAAGCTCCGGATTCTTTGCATAGTTAGATACAACCGCAACCCAGTTGACGGGGTTAGGAGCTGCTTTCACTATTTCCTTTCTTCCAGCAATCTCTACCTCAACTCCGGGTAGAACTGCTGAGCCGGCTATATCTTTAACTGCAGAAGTTGGTCTATGAGCTTCCTTTGAGAGGGAAGGCCATGCAGCTGTAAATACTGTTTCGCCTTTAACGAACTTATCATACAAATCTGCCCATGCAGCCGTTATTGCTTCAGGGGGCATATACGGCTTAAGCCTAAGCATCACATCGAAAGCATATTTGCCTTCTTTACCATCAATCTTTGGATCCATGTTCTTGAGATCAAATAATATCCCGCCTGCCTCTATGAATATATTAAGCCATGTAATATATGCCGCAAACCTTGGTTCAGCATAGAAATATGCTCCCCAAACTCTCCCACCACTAGGCGCAACTAAGTTTAATTTTGTGAAGAATTCCGCCATTGGAATAAGCTCCTCCCAAGTATCAGGCACTTTCAACTCCCTTCCATATTGCGATCTGAACTGATCTTTTAGCTTTGGATCATTTATCAAGTCTTTCCTATACGATAGTGTAAAAACGTCCGAATCGAAGTTTAGCGCATATCTTTTACCCTTGTAAATCGTTGTATAGGATCCAAGAGGCTCAATTGGTGCGATATCCCCGGTATATCCTGGATCATATTTCGAGAAGAAGTCATCTATGGGTCTAGCCAGCCCTGACTCAACTATATCTCCAAGCCAAGTACTAAAGATCGTGACCGCATCAAATGTTCCAGCTTTCGTCACCGCCTCCTGCATCGCTTTGGTATATACATCTGGCTCCTGACCTAAGGTAATGAGCTCTATCTTAATGTCCTTGGTAACATATTTCTCCCAGAGCTCGATAGCCTTTTCTAAATTAGCTCTGGATCCGGCGACATGTAGGATTCTTATGGTATCCCCCGGCTTAGCTTTCCCGGATGCTATTAATGCCTTTACACCGTCTATCGCTCTTTGAGTGACTGGATCAAAGCCTACGGCTGGAGTAGTTGTTGGGGGCGGCACAACACCCGTAACTGTAGAGGTTACGGTAGTGGTTACCGTGGTAGTTTTAGTAACTTCACGTGTCACTGTCCTTTCTGCGACTACTTCCGGCTTGGCAAGCCAGGCCCCAGCAGCACCAATTATTATTCCTAGAACACCGGCACTTATCGACGTTACTAGAAACTTCCTCCTAGAAATTTTCTCGCTCACGCGTTTTAGACAATTCATATACTACTTAAGTTTTCATAGCAGATAATACTATGAAAGCATATTATAATTCCTTGAACGATTCTCTCTAGAACCTAAAGGGAAATGTCAATTTTTCGAGATAACTAGAGGAATAAATTTTGCCCTAAAAAGGATAACTCACCCCTTGTAAAGTTCTTTTGCCACATCTGCTAATCCAAGTTCCTCAAGTTTTGATTTCATCGGCCAACCCGTTTTAATATCCCATCCTCTTGCCATATAATATTCGTCAAGAAGGCGCCTGAATTTCTCCTCGTCAAGAGTTATTCTTCGGGTCCAATTAGGTCTTCTAAAGAATGGTATCACGTTCTCATCGATTTCCCTAGTTCTTCCTTCCCTTACAGCAATTGCTCGCTCAAGATTGAATATTCTTTCCCCTATTTTATCGAGCTGCTCCTCAGTATATTCCACACCAGTTACGGCTGAGTAGAGTTGGCTTTCAAGCGATGTGTCTCCAAATCCATCCTCCGTGAAGTTGCTGGCAACTATTGGAAATGAGTAGTCATCCGTTGGTAGGCTTGAGGTTATGCATCCTCTATTCTGCATCCATATGACTGGCTGAACTTTTCCTTCATAATCATTTGATATTGATTCCTCAGACCCCCATAGCTTTCTTGCTATCGCTTTGAGTTGTTCAGGTTTTAGGGGGGCTACGAAATGAAGCCCGTAAACCAGTCTTGGATAAGTGTGTCCAGTGTCAGAGAATGGATCTCTGCTATCCGTTGCCCAAAGAAGTGCGCCAACAATCCAGTATGGGTATTCAAGAAATCCCCAAACACCCCTACCTGCACCATGCTCTGCGAAGCCGCAGGTTACATATGGTACGTCCTCGTGACTTATCCCGAGTTTATCAGCTGCCCTCATAACACCTTCAGCTAAGACGTCCCCAACACCTTTTCGATAAGCTATCATCTCGAGAAGCTCAGCCCAGAAGTTTGGATCATTCGGATTAATAGGGCATTTTAAACCTTTGAGCTTGCTTTCATCGATTATACCTTTCTTATGGCAGATTAATATTGAAAGCATTACGCCACCTATGAAATCCCATTGGTTTATCCCGAGCTTATCACAAAGATTCTTAACCACAAGGCCATCAGCTATATCCAGCTCATATGAGACCTTAACAGGTGCTGCAGCCTCCGTCTCAAAACCCATGAAGGAGGGACCTATACAATGAGTATGGCCACATTCAATGACATGAAAAGCTTTACTTGGTAAGTCTTTCCACATGAATGAACTCCAGATGAATCGGCCCCTTACACATAGACCTGGACAAGCATGTGTACATGCGTGGAATTTTCTTGAATACTTTATTTCTCGACTATTATACGAAGCCGGTAACATTTGTTCGGGTAGCGCTTTGCCTCCTTGAAGAAGCTTCATCGCTTTTTTCCATAATTCTATTAGCCTCTTCGGGTCAGCGACCTCCAAAACCCCTACACCATTCTTTTCTTTTGCATTTCTTTTACTAGTTACGGCGATGGCTTTAAGCTTCTTTGATCCCATAACTGCCCCAAATCCACCTTGTCCAGCAGCATTTCCCGAGCCGCTGTTTATTGTTGCAATTCTGACAAGATTTTCTCCTGCAGGACCTATACAAAGAGAAGCTGTTTCTTTTCCATGTTTTTTAGCAAGCTCTTTCTGCGTCGCGAATGTATCTAACCCCCATAGATCGCTTGCATTAATGAGTTCTACCTCCCTTTCATCATGTATCCATACATAAACTGGTTTATCAGAGGCTCCCTCAATAACTATCCCATCAAATCCACAGTATTTTAATTCCGATCCAAAGCGTCCTCCTATGTTTGACCGCGTGAACCAAGGTTTTGGATAAACTTGGGGTGCTATGCCCCCAATAGCTGTTCGACCAGAACCCGGTGACAGTATGCCAGTAAGGGGCCCAGTCATTATTATCAGCTTATTTTCAGTAGAGAACGGGTCTATTCCTGGTCTGAGTTCATCCCAAGCTATTTTTGCAACAACTCCTCTTCCACCAATAAAATCCTTGGAATATCTCTCAGTATCATCGAAAATTATCTTTTGATTAGCGAGGTTTATTCTCAGTATTTTCCCAGCATAACCATATAACTTCCTCATTTTTTCACCCCTGCCTTAATGAACTCTAATGCCGAAGCTGGGCACACTTCCACACAAACCGGACCTTCAGGCCTTCCTCGGCATAGATCGCATTTAAAGTACTTCCTCTTTCCATCAATAATTTTATATCTTATTATTAGCTTCTCCGGCATTAATGGACATGCTTCTACGCATTTCCCACATCCTACACACTTATCTTCATCAATAAATGTCGTACCAGTTTCAGAGTCAATTTGTACAGCACCTACTGGACAAGCATAGTAGCAACTTGGAGCATAACATTGGACGCATATTTCAGCGACATGGTTCCCTGCAAATCCATCATAGATTAAGTGTATTCTTGATAAAGCTAGGTTGCTACTATTTTCATGATAAAGCACACATGCTAGTTCACACGCCCCGCATCCAGTACATCTTTCGGGTATAAATTTTATCACCCCGGATTGCTGGAGCTTCTCCAACTTACCCATGTGAAAACCTCCCTTTTCATCAAACTTTTTCCAGAGAGATATAAGTCTTTTTAACAATAAGTACTATCAAGTACTATAAGCTTGAAATAAAATGCGCAGCCCATCATGTAAAGATCACGGTTAAACTTATCACCCTCGATTAATGATGTTTATTCAAAATTGATTGAGTTAGGAAGTTAAATGTTGCCATCATGAATTTTAGAAGTTACATCACTTTCTAAGGCTTACAAGCTCAAAAGAATTCATAAAAATTAGGAACCTTAAAAATGATTAACCTAAAAAGGGAATGTTTCTGTAATACCCAGTAGATTTCTTCTAATGCTTCCGTGGACCCTTTAGATTCTTTCTCAGGAGCTGAGAGCAAATTTCTTCGATCACTAATTCCTCAGATCTATGCTCCTCTTAATCAACTCGAATTTCAATAATCTATTCACGCTTTCTTAAGGTAAATCTCTTATCGGTATTGTTAAGACCCATCATTACTTCTTTGCCCATGTTCGAATAATATTTCCTCCTTAAAGTTGGTTATAGTATCGCGCTAAGCCTCCTGAAGATGATCACCGATGAGGGACTTACAGCATAAAGGATACCAGCGAAGATATCAATCAGGATTTTTAAGTTCTTCGTCAGTACCGAGAGGCTAACATTGCCGAGTATGATAGCAGGTGGACATGAACATGTTGCTGGCTTATCAAATATATTTTCGGAAATAATTGTTGAATTCTACTAAGATACTTAAAGATGAAAGCTATAAAGAAGCCGCGGAAAGGCAATTCTTCATAATCGATTTTAGGGATATAATGTATTCGGTGCCAAACATACCGGCAACCTATGCTGTCTTGAAGCTAAGAGGGTTGATGTGCGACATCCGAAGCCGCCTCATAAGTCATGTCAGATGAAGAGCTGGAGAGGCTTAAATCAAGGCTCAGCGAGAAAAATTTATTCTAACCAATATCATTCCCTTCAAATGCTTTGAGAAATGTTTCTAAGTCGTGCTGTGTTGGAAGGTTTTCTTGATCACCTCTCACCGTCACGACTAGTGTTCCAGCAGCTACTGCAAATTTCAGCGACCTTTCTAGGCTAAATCCTTTGAGAGTACATGCTAGAAATGTTCCGGCCAAGGCGTCTCCTGCCCCTATAGTGTCAACGACTGTCACCTGATAACCCCTAGCCATGACCCTTTCCCCCTTTGATGCGGCTATCGCGCCTTTTGCTCCAAGCTTGAAAACTACAATCTCGACCCCCATCGAGAGGTAGCTTTCTATTGCTTTATCCACCTCTTTCTCTCCTAGTAATATTATTGTATCGGCTAGGTCTGTGAAAAGTATGTCAGCTTGTTCCACGAATGGTAGAAGGGTTTTTGCAGCCTCCTCAGCGCTCCTCCAGAGCGGCGGCCTAATATTGGTATCAAATGATAATTTACATCCATGATTCTTGGCACATTCCACAGCCTTTTTAGATGCCTTTAATGCTGAGTCACTTAATGCTGGGGTTATACCTGTGAGGTGCAAGGCCCTCGCGTTTGCAAAGTATTCCGGGTTTATGTCTTCTTCACTGAGCTTGCTTGCAGCAGATCCTCTTCGATAATAAATGACCGAGCTTTTTCCCGGAACCGGGAAGCCCCTCTGAACGAAGTAAATCCCAGTAGGGGCAGTGGTGTCAAATTTTATCTGAGAGACATCCACACCCTCTCCTCGGAGCCAATTATAAAGATATATCCCGAATTCATCAGCGCCAAGCCTTGTGATAAAGCCTGAACCAAGACCCTGTCTTCTTACGCAGACAGCTACATTGGCCTCGGCTCCGGCTGCATGCTTCTCGAAATATGTAACATGGCGCAAGGGCCCCGGGGTTACGGCATTAAATTGCACCATTATCTCCCCCAATCCTATAACATCTGGCAATCCAGACCACCCTATCATCACTTAGGATTATTGTTTAACATTAATTTTTCCCTTGAAAAATGCTGATTTTATCCTACCGCATTCAGTAGACCAACGGCTTCGATACGATAATTTCTGGGGGAGTCATAATTTTCCATGCGCATCTTTAAGATTTATCACCTCCGGCATGTTGCGTTCATTAGAGCTTGATGGGCAGGAAGTTGAGGGTTATTGTCGTGGATTTCGGAGGCCAATATACTCATCTTATTGCGAGGAGGTGTAGGGAGTTCGGGGTATACTCGGAGATCGTTGAGCCTGAGAATATTGTCGCCGAGCTTGAGAGGGGTGATGTTGGTGGCGTGATACTCTCGGGCGGCCCTATGAGCGCTTATGAGCCCGGCTCGCCGACCGTGAACCTCGACGCGATAATCTCGAGGGGCCTCCCGGTGCTTGGCATCTGCTATGGCCATCAACTGATCGCGAGGATTCTCGGTGGGAGGGTCTCGCGGGGGAGGTTCGGGGAGTATGGCAGGACCCCCATCGAGATCCTAGATTATGATGATTTATTGGAAGGCCTGCCGAGAAGGCTTAATGTTTGGATGAGCCATGGTGACTCTGTTGTGGAGCCTCCGCCCGGCTTCAGGGTCACGAGCATGAGCGAGGGCGGCGTGATAACCTCGATGAGCGACAGGGCTAGGAAGATATACTCTCTCCAGTTTCACCCAGAGGTCGTTCACACGGAGCATGGCATGAGGATCCTTGAGAACTTCCTCAGGAGGATATGCGGGATAGAGCCTTGGTGGAGGCCCGGGGATATGATCAACGAACTCGTCGACGAGATAAGGAGGATTGTGCCTGAGGATGAGAGGGTTATCTGCGCGGTTAGCGGCGGCGTCGACTCCATGACGACCGCGGCCCTCGTCTCGAGGGCTGTTGGGGACAGGCTATACTGCATCTTCGTGGATCATGGCCTCCTGAGGAAGGGTGAGAGGGAGAGTGTTGAGAATAGTTTGAGGGGGCTCGGCGTCAAGAACCTGATTATGGTTGATGCGAGGAGGAGGTTTCTGGAGAGGCTTAGGGGGGTCGCGGACCCGGAGGAGAAGAGGAGGATCATAGGCGAGGAGTTCATAAGGGTCTTCGAGGAGGAGGCCTCCAAGATCCCGGGCGTCAGGTGGCTTGCTCAGGGGACGATCTACCCTGATAGGATTGAGAGTGGTAGGGCGAGTAGAGCGGCAGCACTTATCAAGAGCCATCATAATGTCGGCGGACTGCCAGAGAGGATGAATCTCAAGCTAATTGAGCCGTTGAGGGATTTCTATAAGGACGAGGTCCGGGAGGTTGCGAGGAGGCTCGGTCTCCCGGATGAGATCGTGAAGAGGCATCCTTTCCCGGGCCCGGGGCTGGCTGTCAGGATCTTGGGCGAGGTGACGGAGGAGAAGCTCGAGATATGCAGGGAGGCTAACGCGATACTCGAGGAGGAGCTGAGGAGGAGCGGGCTATATGATAAGGTCTGGCAGGCCTTCGCCGTCGTCTGCAATGATAAGTGGGTTGGGGTGATGGGCGATAGGAGGGTTGAGGGGTACATTGTGATAATCAGGATTGTTGAAAGCGTTGATGGCATGACCGCCGACTGGCATAGGATAGATCACGAGCTCCTTGAGAGGATCTCAAACAGGATAACGCGAGAGGTGCCCGGGGTCACGATGGTCGCCTATGCCGCGACACCAAAGCCGCCCTCGACGATAGAGCCATGTTGAAAATAATCTAGGGCTCCTCATGGGTCGTCAAGGAGCTTGAGCTTCTCCCTCAGCTCTAGGACGTCTCGAATAATGAGATCCGGCTCTCCTCGGGGCTTATCTGCTACTAGAGCCGTCCTCATTCCAAGCCTCTTCGCGGGCTCAAGCTCAACCTTCCACCTATCCCCAACATAAAGTATCTCCTCGGGCATCAGCCCCAGCGCCTCAACTATCTTCAGATATCCCTCCGGCATGGGTTTGGGCTCCGCGTCATCGCATGTCACGATCACGTCGAAGATCTCCGGCGGTATCCCAAGGGCTCCTAGAACCTTCTCGGCGAGAAGCCTGCTGGCATTCGTGTGACATCCTAGCTTGAAGCCCATCATCCTCAACTCCTCGAGGAACTTGAGGAGCTCAGGTCTCGCGGCGATGAACCTTTCCGGGTCCAGCTTCTCAACAAGCCTCCCGTAAAACTCCGACCTTTTTACGCCCATGGACTCCACACCGAGCGTTATGCTCCCATATCTCGCCCTCAGATCTTGGAGAAGCTTGAAGGCGTCATCCTCACCCATCGAGAAGAGCTCGGCCAAGGTCTTAACAATCCCCTCCAAGAGATGCCTTGTGTAATCCTTCGAGGTATAGAGCGTCCCATCTAGGTCAAAAATCAGCGCCCTTATCTTCAAGGAACTCGTCCTTGATGGAGTAAGGCCCCCCATAAATATCTGACCGAGGGGGCAGCAACCAAAAGACACATCATCTTTTTCATATCTCCGCTATATGGGAGTTTTAAGGCAATACTTTTTAAGAGCAAGTCTTTTAAGACGATTTAGGGTGGATAAGCCCCTGTCGGAGGGGACTGTGGAGAAGGATAAGCACATAAGGCATCATTTGAAGTGCTGTAGCCCCGAGGTTGTGATAAGCCTGTTGATTGGAGATTCCGGGGAGGCCACATCAGAGTACGGTGGCGTGATCATCAAGGTCCTAGACCCAAGTAGATTCCCATGGGAGCAGGTGTTTAGAACATTACTGAAGCTGAATCACGAGATATACGTGGAACAGCAGGATGATTCGCTCATAATAGTCTCTAAGCCTAAAGTTGACTAAGAAGTTGGCCCTGAGCCACTCCCACCGGGCATTAGCCTCATCCTAACATTTAATAGTTGATAACGCTTAAATCGCTTGACTATGAGGAAGCCTCTCGCTTACTTGGCGACGACCATCGTTATCCTATTCTTCTCGCGTATTGCCGGCTTTAATCCTGCTCAATCCCTTTCCTTAACTGTCTTCCTCTCAATAATCGCCGGCGCGATAATGTTCTGGAGATTCAGGGTCGCTTTCGCTCTTGGAGGGGTGGCGATACTCTTCGCGGCCGGCTTACTCGACCTCGAATACTTCATACAATATGCTAACCTCGATGTCGTGATCTTCCTGATATGCATGATGATAGTCATAGGCTTCTTGGAGGAGAGAAGATTCTTCGAGGTCTTGGTGGATAGGCTGATGCGGTATTCAGGTAATAGGGCCCACACGACCGTATTCCTGCTCATGGCCCTCTCAGCGTTATTCGCGGCGATGGTTGACGAGGTCACATCCATACTCTTCATGATGGGTATAGCGATAAACATGGCCTCGAGGCTCGAGGTCCCGCTCATACCACTGATGCTGATGACCGTGTTCGCGACGAACATAGGCAGCAGCGCGACCGTGATCGGGAACCCCGTCGGCGTCATGATAGCCTTCGCGTCAGGATATGGTTTCTCAGACTTCCTTAGGTGGTCAACGCCGCTAGCCGTTCTAGCCCTGATCGTGATTGCGGGGCTTATGATGATTTACTTCAAGCCATACCTAGATGAAGTCGACGAGAAGGTGAAGAAGACAGCCCTAGCCGCGGAGCCGGATGGATCGGATGCTCTTCACCGTAAGATTGACCCAATCTCCCTTACCTTCTTCATCAGCATTATAGGCGGCCTGATCTTTCACACTCAGTTGGAGTATATTCTTCATTTACCAAAGAACACCATGCTCTTAGGGGTTCCGATGATCGGCGCCGCTATTGCGCTCCTGATCGAAAACGTGAGGGCCAGGGAGATCGTGGAGAGAAGGGTTGACTGGTGGACAATACTCTTCTTTCTACTATTCTTCACGTCCGTCGGCACGTTAAAATTTACCGGCGTGACCACGGTTCTCGCCCAATATATTATGCCCCTCGCAAGCCTCGATCCAATAATCTCCCTGCTCGTCGTCGGGTATGTCGTCGGGATGCTCTCGGCCTTCATGGATAACATACTCGCAGTCGCCCTCTGGATAGCGATTCTGCAGGATATGGCAAGCTTCGGGGTCAATGTAGCGCCATTATGGTGGGCAGTCCTGCTAGGCTCAACATATCTAGGCAACCTGACAATAATAGGTAGCACGGCGAATATCGTGGCTGTCGGGATGGTCGAGAAGCAAAGGCTCGGCCATATAACGCTGAAAGAATGGATTAAAGCTGGCGCCCTTGCATCCTTCCCACCACTAACACTCGGCCTACTACTGCTTGCACTACAGACGCCGCTAATGGTGTGAAATAACGGAAGTTATCAAGATAATAGATTATGCAGGTCCCGCCTGTGGGAAATACTCAAATAAGCTCTAGGTCGATAGATTCGCGGGATAATGTCTCTCGAGCCAGCCTTGGCTATGAGCTCCATGGACCCGGTTCTCAGGTCCATTGTCACGATTGGTGTTCTGGTCTTCTTCGCGAAGATCTTCGCGAGCATGTTCTCAAGTATCAGGCTTCCACCGGTCATCGGCGAGCTCTTGGCTGGGATCATCTTCAGCCCCTATGCCTTAGGGGGCGGAATAATAGTATTCGGCGAGCCGATAGTGGTCTTGAACAATTACGTAGAGGCATTTGCCGAGATAGGCGCGATCATGCTCCTATTCTCGATGGGGCTCGAGATGGGGTTAACGAGCTTGAGAGAGACGGGCATGTGGGCTATTCTTGTCGCCACTTTAGGAGCGGTGATCCCCTTCATCGTCGGATACGAGTTCTATACCCTATGCGGGCTACCTCAGACCTCAGCCCTCTTTATTGGCGCGATAATGGTTGCCACGAGCCTAGCGATAAGCTCCAAGGTCCTAGAAAACCTTAATCTCCTAGCGACCGAGGAGGGAATGCTTCTAGTCAATGCAGCCGTGATAGATGATGTGCTCGGCGTGGCCGTCCTCGCGATTATAACGGCGATAATCGTCCACGGCACTATAAGCCTCTATGAAACCATCAAGATCGTGATCGCCTTCTTCTTGATCTGGTTCGCTATGGTGGGGTTCGGCGCATACTTCCTACCCAGGGTTATGGAGAGGGCCATGTCTCTGGGGGTTGAGGGCGCTGTCGAGACAGCTGCCGTGGCATCAGCATTCATCCTCGCGGCCATCGCTGGAGGGTTGGGATTATCCCCGATTATAGGGGCATATGCTGCGGGGATGGCCATAGCCGAGTCGAGGGCTCTCCAGCACGTAAAGGACTTCACACGACATATAAACACCGTGTTCAGCCCGATATTCTTCACGGTTGTCGGGGCCCGGATGAACTTGGGGATAATCACGGATCAGATCATCGCCGGGATACTGGTGATGGCGGCCCTAGCCATCGTGAGCAAGTTTGCTGGGGGGTTCGCCGGCGCTATGCTGAGGCTTAGGAGCTGGTTAAAGAGCGCCCGGGTCGGTGTGGGAATGATCCCGAGGGGGGAGCTTGGGCTCATAATAGCCAGCCTAGCCCTCAGCAAGGGCGTGATAGGCCAGGACCTCTATGCTCAGGCCGTCTGGATGGTGGTCCTAACCTCGATAATCGCCCCAATCATACTCTCAAGGATGTATCGCGTGGAGGCTGGGGGAGGCTAGGGCCATAGGCCCCGGATTGCCAAGCCTCAGCCCCAGAGCGGGGGCTCCCCTAGGCGGCTGGCGCTGCATAAGTTAATATTCGAGGTCAATCGCTTTGCGTTGAAAGAAATGGCGTGGTGCCACCTCCTAGTAGATCTATATGGCTGCGACGTAGATAGCCTGAACGATAAGGAGCTGTTGGAGAAGGCTCTCAGGGATCTCTCGGATATCATGGGCCTCCGGATAATCCTTGGCCCCATACTCGTCCACTATGCAGGCAGGGAGGGGAGCCCGAGCGGCGAGGGCTACTCGGGATTCGTCGTAGTAGCAGAAAGCCATGTCTCGATTCACACGGATATCAGGACCGGCTACGCCTCGATAGACGTCTACTCCTGCAAGGAGTTCGACGTCCAGCGCATCGAGGAATACCTGAGCAGGATCTTCAAACCCGCCGAGATCGAGAAGCAGCTCATATTAAGGGGGCTAATGCTGGAGAAGGCTAAAAGCACGGCGGCGGAGCGCGCTTAAAACACCATTTTTCCTCTTTCCCGGCACTTAAGCTTCTCCTTTTTATCTCACCCCCAAGCTTTTATCCCCATGGCCAAGTATTCTCTCAAGTGCAGAGTATGCGGAGAGGCTTTCGAGAGCTATGAGGAGCACGCGGAGCATGTTTTCTCAAAGCATCCGGAGGCTCTCTGGGCGAGATTCAGGCCCGAGATAGTCAAGGAGGAGTAGCTACGACCTCCTCCCCATTTGTGTGGGGAGGTTTGGGCTACATCCCCTCTTTTTGAGGGTTTAGCCCTTGGCCGGGTCTCCGGCCATTACCCCTACCCCTCCCGGGGCTCGGGGTTACTGGCATTATCAAATATTATTCGGCGTTATTTAAACGATGTGCTACGGTAAGATCGGCATGGATGCCTTGTTCAGCCACATGCATTTGAATAACCCCTCTTCCCTTTATTCCCCACTTTCAGAAAGACCCCAAAACAGGGGCGGGGTCTTTACTCCTAGGCTTGTAGGGCCATGACGGGGTATAGGGTCTTGGAGGAGGCTTTTTCCAATATTGAGGAGGATGGAAGGGAGGTGGCGAGGTTACTCAACCAAAAGCGCGAAGACCGGGCGATTATTATGAGAGGGTCGAGGGATATGGCTCACGGACGAGCAGGAGAACATGTATGTCGCCAGCGTTAAATGGGTCTT
>Ga0080004_1092403_pt1 | contig 21295 bp, 23 predicted proteins | sample WasSprMetagenome_FD_69207 | JGI IMG/M metagenome (GOLD analysis project Ga0080004, IMG submission 69207) | Sulfidic aquatic microbial communities from Washburn Spring, Yellowstone National Park, USA - WS (SPADES assembly) (version 2) | ecosystem: Environmental > Aquatic > Thermal springs > Hot...
ATTCTTTTTAATTGATTTTGATTTAGCATCCAGAGAAAATAACTTTGATCTTTTTCTTTATCTTTCGCCCTCAATAATTGATAAGTTTTGACTTTTGAGATTTGAGTTTTGAGTTCTCGTTTTCTTGCATAATGTCCAGTGGCAACAAAATCAGCGCCCAAACTCAAAGCCTTCTCAAGTAAAATTCCAAACTTTATTTCTTTGTTGCACACAACGCAAGGATTTGGAGTATTTCCTTTCTTGAGCTCTTTTAAAAAATAATCAACAATTTTCTTTTTAAACTCTTTTGAGAAATCAAAAACATAAAATGGAATTTTTAAAATTTTTGCTACTTTTCTGGCTCGAAGTTCAGCCTCTGGCGAGCAACATCTATTTTTTGATCCAATTAAATCATTTTTGTCAGGTTCTGCCCAAAATTTCATAAAAACTCCAATAACATCAAAACCAGCTCTTTTTAAAAGAGCGGCGGCCACTGAGGAATCTAATCCCCCTGACATTGCGCAGATAACTTTTTTCATTTTAAAATTTCTTTTTCTATCTCCTGAAATTTTTTATATCTCTTTTCAATTTCTTCTTTTGCTTTGGCTATTCTTTGATGATCCTTCTTTAATTCTTCAGGAATTTCAATCCCTTTTTTCTTGTAATAATCATAAATTGCTTCTCTTAAGGCGTCGACTGCTAAAACAGAGCAGTGAATTTTAAAAGGAGGCAAGGGTTTGCCAAGTCTTTTTATTAAATCATCTTTTTTAATCTTTAAAGCTTCTTCTATTGTTTTTCCCTTAACTAAAGTGGTTAATAATGAAGTGTTTGCTATGGCAACTAAACAACCTAAGGTTTCAAATTTGACATCTTCAATTATTTCTTTCCCTTCTTTATTCTTTTTAATCTTTAAATAAATTCTCATGAGATCTCCGCATAATAAGTTGCCAGCTTCTCCTTTGCCTGATGGTTTTTTCATTTTCCCAACATTTCTTGGGTGTCTGAAGTGCTCAATAATTTTTTTTGAATAAATTGGCATTATTTTATTGGCGAAATCTTTCTTAGGCCTTTAATTACCTTTGGCAAAACTTTCAAAAAATAATCTATGTCTTTTTCTTTGGTAAAACGGCCAAGACTGACTCTTAAAGAACCATGAGCCTGCCAGGGTTTAAGACCGCAGGCTAAAAGTACATGGCTTGCTTGAAGTTTTTCTGAAGAACAGGCAGAGCCTGTAGAAACTGCAATTCCCAAAAGATCAAGCTCAATAACAATTGACTCTCCCTCAACTCTCTCAAACCAGAAATTGGCAATGTTTGGCAGTGAATTTTTTAAATCTCCAACAAAATGAGAACCCTTAACTTTACTCAAAACTCCTTTTACCAATTTTTCTTTTAATTTTTTCAATCTTTTTGCTTCATTTCCCATCTCTTTTTTTGAAATTTGGCAAGCTTTAGCAAACCCAACAATGCCAGGAACATTTACTGTTGAAGATCTAAATCCCATTTCATGCCCCCCACCATGTAAAAGTGGAATAATTTTTGTACCTTCTTTGATAAAAAGAGCGCCAACTCCTTTGGGACCATACATTTTGTGAGAAGAAACTGTCATTAAATCAACTCCAAGCTTTTTAACATTTACTGGAATTTTTCCAAAAGTTTGAGCTGCGTCGGTGTGAAAGTAGATTTGAGTTTTGAGTTTTTGACTTTGAGTTTTTATGATCTTTGAAATTTTTTCGATTGGCTCAATTGTTCCAATTTCATTGTTTGCATGCATTACCGAAACCAAAATTGTCTCTTTTTTAATTGAATTTTCTAATTCTTTTAAATCAACTACTCCTTGCTTATTAACTTTAATCTTTGTAATTTCAAATCCTTGAGTTTTGAGCCAATTTGCACTCTCAATTATACAAGGATGCTCGATTGAAGAAATAATAATATGATTTCCCCTATCTTTGTTCGCAAAGGCAATTCCTTTTAAAGCAAGGTTGTTAGCTTCTGTTGCTGAAGAAGTAAAAATAACTTCATTTGGCTTTGCTCCCATCAAATCAGCAACAATTTCTCTTGATTCTTCTAAAGCTGCTTTTGCCTCTTGGCCAAAGGAATGCAAAGACATTGTGTTGCCAAATTTCTTTGAGAAATAGGGTTCCATTGCTTTCTTTACTCTTGGATCAACTGGAGTTGTTGCAGCAAAATCAAGATAAATTTTTCTTTTCATGTTATTTGATTAAATCTTTTAAAGTGATTGAATTTAAAGTTAAATTTATTGACCTTTGAAGTTTATCCCACAAAATTTTTGCTTTGCAATTTTTTGATTTTTGACAAAAGCTTTCAAAGCATTTGGCAAATTTTGGTTTTCCTTCCAAGACCTCAACTATTTCTAAAACCTTAATGTTTTCTGGAGTTTTTTTCAAAAAATAACCTCCTTTTAATCCCTTTTTTGATTTAATTAAATTGCCATTTTTAAGCTTTGTCATTATTTTTTCCAAATAATCAAGGGGGATACCTTCCTTTTTTGATATTTCCCTTAAAGAAAGGGGAGTAGTTTTCTTGCCAAATTTTGCCAAAAAGATCATTGCTCTAAGGCCGTATTGTGTTTTTGTGGACACTTTCATAAAAATCCGACTGTTATGGTCGGCTTTTTTTTAGTTTACCGCATCAAAAAAAATTGTCAACTCTTTTAAAAAAATAAAAAAGGGTGCGCAAAGCACCCTGCCTTTAGGCTAGAACAAAAAATTGGAGGCCTTGTGCAAGTTACCTGAAGGGTAAGAAGATGCCTTCCAGGACAATGGGTGGTTTTGAAAGAAAAGCTTAAATCTTCCGCTTCTTTAAATTTTATTAATCCTTAATAGCTCCCGCAGGACAGCCCTCCTTAGCTTCTTTAATACATTTTTCATTTTTCTTTAAATCAGCATTTTCTTTTACTCTTGACTTCCCATCATCGCCAAGCTCAAAAACATCAGGGCAGACTGAAGTGCAATATCCGCATCCAATACATTTATCTTTATTAACTTTAACCATTTTTTTTATAAAATCTATAGGTGACCTTTTTAAACTTAACTTATACCTAAAATTTGGTCGATTTTTTCTTTATCAAAACCAATAATTATCTCACCGTCAATATCAATAACTGGGACTCCCATTTGTCCCGATTTTTCAATCATTTCTTCAAGTTTTTGAGGGTCTTTTGAAACGTCAAAGTCAACAAAATCGAAATTTTTCTCTTTGAGGTACTCTTTTAAGGCTACGCAGTAAGGGCAGGATGGTGTTGAATAAATTATAATTTTTTTCATAATCTTGCTAATTTTATTTTGAAGGCTCCATCGGCAAGCCTTGCTAGGCATCTCTCAACTTCGCTATAAGAAAAGGGATTTTGAGGAAGCCTTACTGTCCAATCTTTCTTGCTGTCTCTTAAAAGAGTAGTTCGCATTCTTATCCTCGTGCCTCCAGGAATAACAATGTCGGTTAATACTTCTCTATCTTGGATTTTAAGTCTCTTGTCCTCTTCAACATAGTATAAAAGTAAATTTCTCCCCCGAATTCCTTTAAGCCTTGATTTAATTACCGCTCCTCTCTCAAGAGATGCCCACTTTAAATTAGAAGACAAAATAACTGAATTTTTAATCTGACCTTTATCAATTTGACTTTCAAAAACAATTGAATTTTTAATGTAAAGATTTCGCTCTTTTTTCTTTGAAATAAAATAAGGGCTCATTTCAAAAAGTTCTCGGGCTACTTTTCCTTCAACGCTTAGCGAAATTAACTTCAAAATACTTTCGTGATAAGAAGCTAAATTGCCATAATCCCACCAAATAGTATCTTCTCCAAGATTTTTCTCGCCCAAAATCAATTTTTTACCAAATTCTTTTTGATATTTAAGTTTTAAATTTTTAATTCTTTGCCAATAAATGACACTTTGGCCAAGTTCTCCATATTCTTTTCTTGTAGTAGTAAGAGGCATCCAAAGATGAATATCTGTTTCCAAATTTCTTTTTTTAATCTCAAGCTCTTGAGAGAACTCTTTCATTAAAAGATTCAAAAGATTGCCATCAATCGAAAAACAGCCAAGGCTTTTATAAAGATCGAGTTTTCCAGAAGGTCCTGGTTTGATTTTAAGTTTTTCAAGCAATTTTTTAAATTGGCTCCAGCTTAATTTTTCTCTCTGGACTACTCCAAGCCCTTTTCTTTTAATCAAAATTCCATATCTTTGCCATTTTCTCCTCCACTCATTGGGATTTAAAGAAAATGGAGCTTTAATAGCAAAAATCTCAACGGGTAAATTTGTTTCTCTTCTAAATGGGCGTGAGGGAATAATTATTTGATCTGTCCAAAAAACGCAAACCCTCCCTTCGCGAGTCTTTGCAAAAGCTTGAGTGGTAAAAATGACTCCTTCAAGTAAGGTGAAAAATGATCTTTTGCCCTCAATCAATACAGGCCAGGGAAGTTTTATCCCAGGCTTATTATTTCCTTCGGTTCCGCATAAAGGTGCCATTCTTTTGCCATAACCTGCAGTGTGATAAACAGCAATCGATTTATTTTCGCTTAAAGCTTTAATTATATCGACCTTCTTTGAAGCTTTCTTAATTCCGTAAAGCGTTCCCAAAAGTTGGCCTGCCCCTCCCTCTCCCCAATCTTCTTCAACGATAATCAATTCTGTTTTTGGAGAAAGAATCTTATTTCTTGTTTTTTGAAGTCTCCATTGCCAATAAGGGAAATTGCCTGGCGAGGTAACAATAATTACGACATCAAAACCCTCATTTTTAGCAATCTTTTCTCGCATCTTTTTAATTGTAGAAAGATAATTCATAAATAAAAAAATTTTACCAAAAATTTTTTATTCGATTCAATTTCAAGTTTTTATTTTCTTGAGTAAAGCCCAGTAAGTTTTGCTTGAGCTAGAATATGTTGATTAATAAGAGTTTTAAAATCGCTCCAGGAAAGATCTTGGGGGAAATCAAGTTTGCGAGAAAGAGCATATAAAGTAAAAACATAATGATGAGTTCCCGAGGGAGGACAAGGTCCACCATAACCTATTTTTCCAAAATCATTTTTTCCCTCAACTGCCCCAGGAGGAATTTTTCCCTCACTAATTTCTTTTGTTTCTGGTGGAATATTCCACAAAAGCCAGTGCAAAAATGTTCCCCCTGGAGCGTCGGGATCTTGCATTACCAAGACCAAGCTTTTTGCTTCTTGAGGTACGTTTTCAATTAAAAGAGGTGGATTGATGTCTTCTCCGTCACAAGTATATTTTGAGGGAATAAAGCCCTGGTCTTCAAAAGCTTGACTTTTAAGAGAAAGAGTAGAAGGGGGCAAAGTGATTTCCTCAGGGGTTTCTTTGGGTTTTTCTTTCTTTGAAAGTAAAAAAGCAAAACTACCCAAAATGATCAAAATTAAAACCAAAATCAAAATATTTGTTTTCATAGAAATTTTAAAATTTTAGTGACCTTTCAGCATTTCAAGAATTTTCCTTCCAAAATCTTTGGCTGCTTCTGGTCCATTGGCGGTGATAATTTTTCCATCCTGGACCACATTTTCGTCAACAAAATTGGCGCCATTTTCTTTTAAAATTTTAATTGGACCCCTATCAAAGGGGTTTGACCAGACGGTAGCCTTTTTTCCTTCAAGCACTCCAGATTTTGCTAAAATTACCGGAGCAATGCAAATGGCTCCAAGAATTTTTTTGAAATCAACTGTTTGTTTAATTAAATTATAAGATTTTTCATTATCTAAAGCTTCAAGACAGCCTGGTCCACCAATAAAAATGATAGCATCAAAATCTTTTGGATTTACTTCTTCGATTAAAAAATCAACTTCAACCTCCCCTCCTTCTGCTCCAATGGCAATGCCTTTTTTGTTTGAGGCAGTTTTGACTTCAATGCCACTATTTTCAAGAATTTCTTTTGGTAAAAAATATTCAGGATCTCTAAAATTTCGAAAAGCAATTACAAAAAGTGCCTTTGGTAAATTCTTTTCTTGGCATTTCAACTTTTGTAATTTTTCACGGGTAGCTACCCCATCCATGGATTTTTTAATTTTAACCTGAAATAAAGTATTCTGTCAAGAAAAAGTTTATTTGCTAGCCTCCTTGCTAAAATATTTTGCAGTATTTTCTCCCTGCTCCTCCAAGGTTCTTGAAAAAATTGTTTTGCCAGTTTGAGGATCAGTTAAGAAATAATAAAATTCTGTCTCCTTTGGATAAACCGTTGCTTTAATTGCTGCAAGGCCTGGATTTGAAATAGGGCCCGGAGGAAGTCCTGGGTATTTATAAGTGTTATAAGGAGAGTCTATCTCTTTAGCTTGGGCAATCTCTTTTCTCATCTCCTCAAAGGTCCAACCTTCTTTTTTTAAGATATAAGCAATAGTTGAGCAACTATCGAGTTTTTTTCCTTCTTTTATTCGCTTTAAAAAGATTCCAGCAACAACCCTTCTCTCCTCAAAATCAGAAACTTCTTTCTCAACAATGCTTGCCAAAGTAATTACTTCAAAAAGGTTCCTTCCTTGTTTTTTAATCTCATCAAGCAAGGGGATGACCTTTATTTCAAAATTTGAAAGGAATTTATTTAAAATAATTTCTTTTGAGACTTTTTGACAAGAAACTATTTCTGGAGTTTTGCCTTTGCAGGTAATTTGGGGGCTAGGGCAAGGAAAAATATAGGTATCTGGAAATAAGACTCCTTCAAGAGAAGCTTCATTTGGAAAATCCTCAAGAATCTTAAATTTCTCTTTGACATCTTTGATTTTAAGAGAAGAAAGCTCGCCTTTTTCAATTAAACCGTATTTACTTAATCTTTCTTCAATTTTTTCTAAGCGCCAACCCTCAGGGAAAGTAAGTTTAATCTCCTCCTTGGTAGGTCCTTGAATTAAGCTTTCTAAAATTTGGGGGATGTTTTGAGAAGAAGAAAGGCAATATTTTCCAGGAAGGAGATTTCTTCCCTTGCCTGATTTAAAAACATAAAAAATAAAAGCAAGGTCGTTTTTAATTAATCCTTGATTTTTAAGCTTTTTGGCGATGTCTCGCGTTCGATCGCCTTCTTTAATTTCAAAAACTTCAAATGGGGCAATTAACTTAACAGGATTTTTAGTCTCTTTTTCAAGAAAGGTATAAGCGATAGCAAAAGCAAAAAAGAGGAAAAAAATTATCACTAAAAAAATAATAAAACTTTTTGACATATTTTTTAATCTTCGATTAAAGGGACGAAAACAAAGCCGGGGAATTTTTGAATTTTAAAATGTTCCTTGCTTTCTTTTTCAAGAAGCCAAATACTATTTAAAATTGGAATCACAAGCCTCCCTCCAACTTTAAGTTGTTCCTTAAGAGCTTCAGGGGGAGAATCCGCAGATGCAGAAACCAAAATTTTATCAAATGGAGCTTCTTTTAAATAGCCCTTTGATCCGTCGCCACAAACAAACTCAACTTTTCCTTTTTCAATAAAATTATATTTGGCTACATTTTTTTCTCCAAAAACTTTTAGCTCGGGAATTCTCTCTATAGCAATTACCCGGCCATCTTTTTTTGAATCACTTTTTGAACTGACGCAATAGGCTAAAAGTGCTGTTGTCCAACCAGAACCCGAACCAACGTCAAGAACTTTTTCTCCTTCTTTTGGATCTAAAAGCTCAAGCATAAAAGCAACAACCGAGGGTTGAGAAATTGTTTGGCCAAAACCTATTGGCAAAGCTTCATCAATTTCCCAAAGATCTTTAAGATGATCCGGTAAAAAATCTACTCTTTTTATATTAGAAAATGCTTCAATTATCTTTGGAGTTTTAAGGTAGCCAATTGAAACTAAGTAATCAACCAGTGCCATAATCTTTAAATTATAAGAGAAAGTTTATATAATGAAAAGAAGTCATGGAGAAAAATTTGGCTTTGGCTATTGATCTTGGGGCAACAAATTTGAGAGTAGCTTTGGTCTCAAAAGATGGAAAAATTTTAGAAAAAATTGAAGAAAAAACAGCAAAAAGGGGCAAAAGTGGAAAAGTGGTTACTTTGCAAATTTTAGGGCTAGCTCAAAAGATTTTAAAGAAAAATAAGGCTGTTGGAATTGGGGTCTCCTCAATTGGGCCTCTTGATCTTAAAAGGGGAGAGGTAGTTAATTCTCCAAATATTCCTTTCAAAAAAATTGAAGTAGTTTTGCCACTCAAAAAATTTTTTGGACTTAAAACCATCCTCCTTAATGATTGCACTGCTGCTGTTTGGGGAGAAAAACATTTTGGCGCTGGAAAAAAAGTAGATAATCTTGTTTATATTACAATCTCAAGTGGTATTGGGGGAGGAGCAATAGTTGATGGACACCTTCTCGTAGGTCATCTTGGCAATGCAGTTGAAATTGGGCACATGAATATAAACACTAAATATGAAATAAAATGTGGATGTCAAAGAAAGAACCATTGGGAGGGCTATGCCTCAGGAAATAATTTACCAAAATTTTTTAAAACTTGGGCAAAAATAGAAAAAATAAAAACCAAATTTCCAAAAGAAGCCAAAGAAATCTTTGAAAGAGCAAGAAATAAAGATAAAGTAGCATTGGAATTCTTAAAAGTTCTTGGCAAAATTAACGCCAAAGCAATTTCAAATATCATTGTAGCTTTTGCGCCTCAGCTCATCACTCTTGGAGGATCGGTAGTTTTAAATAATCAAGATTTGATTTTAAAACCAATTACTAAAGGAGTTGAAGATTATTTACCACTTCCAAAAATCATTGTAACTCCGCTTAAAGAAAATGTTTGCCTTTTGGGAGGAGCTTCTCTTGTATTTTGGCCTCCATTTTAAAAAAACGGGGAGGTTTTTTATTCCTCCCCGACAAGAAGCTTTAGAAACTCGACCACCCCTTTTGGAGCGGGAACGTTGATAAAGATTCCCCGGATTCTGGCAAGTTTTTGAATTTCAGGATGGCAGTTTGGAAAACCAACCGGAATTACTCTTGGAAGCTTCATTGGAGCAATGTCGCTTTCCTCATCACCAAGATAAAAACAGCGACCGTGAGGATTTCTTGAGATCAAAAAGTTGAAAAGAGTTTTTTCCTTTGTCATTGGTGCAATGTCAATCCAGGCATATCCTTTGCCTTGACCAGGAATTATATGTAAAGCAAGATCGTGCTCTTTTAGAAGATATTCAATGAAAACTTTTGCACGACAAAAATCTCCATCGGTGACAATTCCAGGATAGTGTGGCGGGCTACCAAATAAGAGAGTAAGACTAGCTTCTCTGGGTCCTTCAATAATTACTTCTCCTATCCCTTTTATTTTTGCAGGGCCGCTTTCCTCTTTTATGTTAAGGAGCGACCGAAGCTCTTCAATTTCCGAGGCTCCATAAAGGGTAGTCTTGCCCCTTTCCCACCTGACTGCTCCCATTTCAGCAAAGATAACTTTGGCAATTTCAAAAAGTGATGTTGGAATGTGGGAAAGAGGAGCTCCGGTAATACAGATGAGCTCACCTCCTTTGTCGACAAACCTCCGCAGCCACCCCTCCACTTCTTTTGGAAGAGGTAGCTTATCCTCCCTCAAAATTCCTCCAAGGTCCGCTACTACCGTTCCAAGCCTCTCGACCATCGGAACTCACCTCCTTAAGGCTTTATCCGATAGTATCTTATATTATCTTATAAAATTTGTCAAGTAAATTTTTTTTGAAGAGAGATTTAGAATTTGGAAATAGATTTTTTTATGATTTGAAAAATATTTACCACTCTTTTATTGCTCTGGCGTAAATCTCTGGAGTCCCTACATCAAACCATTTCCCTTCAAATAAATACCCGCAAAGTTTTCCTTCTTTTGCTAGGCGGGGGAAAATATCATTTTCAAGACTTAAATTTGTTTTCGGCAAAAGGTAATCAAAAATTTTTGGCTCAAAACAAAAAACCCCTGCGTTAAGGACCTGAGAAATTCCTTTTTCTTCTTGGGGCTTTTCTAAAAATTCAACAATTTTCTTTCCCCTAAGTTTTGCCACCCCATAGAAAGTTAAAGAAGGTTTTTCAATGGAACTTAAAGCCAAGGTAGCAATTCCGCCCGAAGAAAGGTGAAAATCAATAAAATCTTTCAGATTTATTTCAATAAGTTCGTCGCCGTATAAAACTAAAAAAGTTTCTTTGAGAAAAAAGTTTTTAGCTAAATATAAAGCGTAACCTGTTCCAATTGTTTTCTTTTTTTGCTCAAGATAACTAATTTTTACACCAAATCTACTTCCATCTCCAAAATGATATTTAATTTTCTCCCCAAGATGTCCTACTAAAATAAAAATTTCTCTTATTTCTGCATTTTTTAAGAGATCTATTTGATATTCTAAAATTGGTTTCCCTTTAACTGGAAGGAGAGCTTTGGGGATTTCGTGAGTAAAAGGTCTCATTCTTACCCCTTCTCCTCCAGCTAAAATATAGGCTTTCTTTACTTTTGGCTTTAAGGCTTCATTTAAGAGATACTCGATGGCATGGGATCGATTTCTTATCCGTGTATTATCAATAATTTCATCCACCCTTTTTAGAAGGTCTTCTCTTATAGTTAGTGTAACTTTTTGTCTTCTCATTTTCTCTTCTTTCTAATTTTAAACTTTTGATCTAATTTTTCAAGTCTTTTAACTATCCCCCCATACTCAAGCTCTTCCATTGAGAGCATTGCATTACCAAAAAATCCTTGTTCTCTAATATCAATCGCTTTTTGAGCTGCTTTAAATCTCACAAAATCCCAAAAAGGATGATCAAATACATCAACCATTTCAGTGAAGCGTCCGTTATGAACGCAAAGAGCGGCGCAACTTACAATTGGAGGTCCATCAAAATAGGAAATAGAGGAATTTAATTTAACAGGCATAAGAGGTCCAATATGAGCCCCTCTCATAAATCCATCAACAAAAGGAGCAATTTTAAATGGAGCCAAAACTTCTCCGGTAGCTGGAAAATTTTTTTGGACTCTTACTATTGCTACGGGATCATCTTTCCCAGTATATGTTCCAGCAATGTTGTGAAGCCTTGTAGTGCTCACACTCACGCATTGCTCACCTTCTTTGGTAAAAATGGCCTCAATTGAATATCTCCCAGTTTCTCGCAAAAGCACCGCAATATCATAAATATCTTCGGGAGTAAAAAGTTCAATTATTCTATCGCCTCTTTTATATTTCACATCAACAATTACAAATTTAAATCCTCTACCAATTTCGGGACTTAAAATAAGGCCTGAATTATAAAAAGGGTCAGCAAAAGCAAGGTAAAAAAACAAATTATAAGCTCCAGGGTTTGTTTTATCAGCCAAAAACACTAAAAATGGCTCAGCTGGTCTTTCTTCAAATTCCATTTCAGCTACCGCTGGTCCAGCGCCTCTAACATTTCCGGCAAATGAATCTTTTAAAAGATCCTGTCCCGCGCCGTATAATCCTTGCTCTTTAGCAATTTTTGTTCCTTCCATAAAAGCATCCCAGGCAAGTTTATGAATCTTGGGATTGTCAGGCCCAAAAGTATGAGAAAGCAAGATAGCAATATCGTCACCAGTGTGAAATACATGGCTGTCAATAACAAATTTACTTTGAGAAACAAAATCCTTCACTCTTTGGATGACCTTTTCGCTTGGCTTTATATGGCCCCCAATTGAGCCAATGTCCGCTTTAATAAGTGAGAGGGTAATTTTCATAAATTTTTCTGATTTTACCTTATATTATCTTATTTTATCTTAAATTTCTGTCAAGGGGAAACGAAAAAATTTTAGCCAAATACCAATCGAAATTTTAAATAAAATCTATAGCCAAAGTGGAGAAGTAAAAAAAGGTAATATAAAAAATGAATGATCGCTTTTGAAAAGAAATCAAAAAAGCAATCGGAAGTTCTTATTTGAGCGCTAAGTTAATTTAGGTAACTTGAGAAATTAAAACTGGCAGAGTCTAATAAACAATGTTAGAACCTATTTAATAACTTTGAATTCGCAACCAATAGTATACCACTTTAATAAAATTTAAAAAAGAAATAAAAGAAATATATGATAAATGTCCTTATTCATTATTAATGTTCCTATGTTCTGAATCAATTTCAAAATATTGTAATTTAATAATTTAAAATGTATGAATTAAAAACTGTGGAAAAAGATCCCTGGAAATAAAAGGAAGCTTTTCCTCTATAAAATTGATAATACACCAAACCAAATTGGATTTGTTATAATAGCTAAAATAGTTGTCACCAACTTAATTTTTTTATTGGGGGCAACTTTATATAATTTGTTGAAAATTATAAAGTACATCAATTTTAATAACAAAAAACTTATTAGAAATACTGAGACATAATAAATTATTTTTAACTCGTATATCTCTTCTAATAAACCAGTGCTCATCACAATATCATGAATAATAAGGGATAAGTTTAGAGATATCGTGTCGATAATGGCGCCGCCTATTGTTGCAAGTAAAGTACCTAATAATATTTGTTTAATATTTTTATAATTTAGAAAAAAATAACTTGATATAATAGTTGATATCAAAAGAAACGAAAAATTTACTAAAAATACTAATTCTGGATGATACCACGCAAAAGTGAGATACAATGGTCCTTTATAATTACCATATTTACAATATCGTGGTGGATTTGGACCCCAACATTCCGGAGGAACAAGATCAGCAAAAGCTGTATTGATTACAAGCATTAAACAAGTAATAATTATTATTGATACAGTTAAATATTTCATTTATATTTTTGTTTTATTATATCACAAATTCAAAATTAAAAAAGCCTCAATAAGAGAGGCTTTTTTTAGTCCGCAGGGGCGGCAGGACTCGAACCTGCAGTCCTGGTTTTGGAGACCAGTGGTTTACCACTTAACCGACGCCCCCATTTTTGTATTCTATTTAGCTCCTTCGGGCTTGGCAAGAGTTTCTTTTTTGCTTTCTTCGATAATTTTCTCAAATTCTTCCTTCTCGATAGTCTCTTTTTTAATTAAAAGATTGGCAAGTTTTTCCAAAAGATTTGATTTTTCCTTTAAAATTTGAGTTGCTCTTTTTTCGCTATCTTTAATGAGTTTTGCTACTTCTTTATCAATCCTTTGGGCTATCTCTTCTGAATAATTTCTTGCCATTTCATATTCCCTACCAAGAAAAATAAGTTCTTCTTTTTCCCCAAAAACAATTGGCCCCAAAGAGGACATTCCGTATTCTTTAACCATTTTTCTAGCAATTCTTGAAGCATTTTCCAAATCATTTGAAGCACCGGTACTGATATCTCCAAACTTCATTTTCTCAGCCACATATCCTCCAAGTAAAGTGGTCATTTCAGCCAAAAATTCCTTTTTTGTTTTTATTCTTTTTTCTTCTTTCGGAGTTTTTAAAGTATACCCAGCAGCAAGTCCTCTAGCAACAATTGAAATTTTCCTTACCGGCTCCGCTTCAGGCAAAAAAGCAGCAACTAAAGCATGTCCTGCTTCATGGTAAGCGGCAATTTCTTTCTCTTTTTTGGATAAAATATGAGATTTCCTTTCAGGACCCAGAAGAACTTTTTCAACAGATTCTAAGAGTTCTTCCTGGGAAATTTGATTTTTCCCTTTTCTGGCAGCAAGCAAAGCTGCTTCATTTACTACATTTGCTAAATCCGCCCCAGAAAATCCAGGGGTGCGCTCGGCAACTTCTCTTAGGTTCACGTTTGAAGCTAGGGGTTTACCCCTTGAATGAATTTTTAAAATCTCTTCTCTCTCGTTAACATCAGGTAGATCTAAAACTATTTTTCGATCAAACCTTCCGGGTCTTAAAAGCGCGGGATCTAAAACATCGGGCCTATTTGTAGCTGCAAGGACAACACATTTATCATTTGGCTCAAAGCCATCCATTTCAATCAAAAGTTGATTTAAAGTTTGCTCTCTTTCTTCATGACCTCCGGTAATTGCGGGTCCTCTTACTTTGCCAATCGCATCAAGTTCGTCTATAAAAATTAAGCATGGTTGATGTTTTTTAGCTTCCTGGAAAAGAGACCTCACTCTTCCAGAACCAACTCCAACAAAAAGTTCAACAAAAGAAGATCCGGCTACCGAAAAAAATGGAACATTTGCCTCGCCAGCAACTGCTCTTGCAAGTAAAGTTTTCCCACATCCTGAGGGGCCTACAAGCAAAATCCCTTTGGGAATTCTGGCGCCAAGCTGAAGGTATTTTTTTGGATTTTTAAGAAAATCAACAACTTCCATTAATTCTTGCTTTGCCTCTTTAAGTCCAGCTACATCTTTGAAGGTAACTTTTTCTTTGGGAAGACCACCAACTCCAAAAAGCTTGGCCCTAGCCCTTGTAAATTCAAACACCTGAGCAGTGCCCGTCTTTGTTTGCCTAAAAAGAAGCCAGAAAAAGACAATAATAAACACGAACGGCAAAATAGAACTTAAAGCAAAAAGCCAAATTTGAAAATTTGTCCCCGAATGATGAGAAATTTTTAAGCTCTGGAGTTCAAATGAAGAAAGTCCATAATTTAAAAGCAATTCTTCCAAGGAAACATTTGGATCTTTGGTTACGAAATATGTTTCTCCGTTTTTTAAAGTAAACTCAAATTTTTCAGGAAAAGAATTAATCTTTTCAACCTCTCCTTTTCGAACAAAACTAATAAATTCTCCTACAGAACTTTCTTTTTTGCTTGAGCTCAAGGGAGAAAATGAGGAAAAAAATAGGGCAAAAAATAGCAAAATAATGAAAATGTAAAATCCTTTTAAAAATAATTCCTTGAGTCCTTTATTTTGCATAATTATTTTTCGCTTAAAATAATGCTTTTTTGAGCTTGGTTGATCTTAACAATTTTCACTTCAAGTTCCTTATCCATAAGGCCTTTAAGAATATTTTGAAGTTTTTCTGAATTTAAATCTTCAAAAGAAGGTAAATGTTCTTTTGAAAGATAATACCAAGGAAGAAATGCCGACATCCCCGAGATCTCAAACAAAAGCCCTCCTCGATTAAAATCAACTGGCTTAAGCTTTAATTTTTCTTGGGCGCTCATTCTTTTAGCTAAATCCTCCCAAAAGAGTCTTTCCTTGGCTTCTTTTGCGGAAAAAAGCGCCATTCCTCTTTTGGGAAAAAATTTCTTAAGCACCAAACACAATTTTTCGCCTACCTTTGGCATCTCTCTCTCAAGTTCTTCCTTTGGGACAAAACCGAAAATAAAGCCTGGAATTTCAACCAAAATTCCATTTTTCATTTTTTCAACAACCTCTCCTTCAACCAAATCTCCGATCTTTGGTGGTTTAAGTTTTTGCTTAAGTTCAGGACGCTCATCCAAAAATGCTTGAAATTTGTTTTTAACTGCCATAGTTTAAAATATAAAAAATAGAGCTTTTTTTGTCAACAAAAAAACCTATTTAGGATAGCCCTCAAAAACTCTAAAAACCAAATTAAAAACAATTAACATTGAAATGATCATCTCCAAAACTTGAAGAATTATTCCTAAAATAAGAAAATGAATTGCTTTCTTGGGATCGCGTGACCTATTGGCAGCCCAAGCAACTATTCCACCAAAAAATCCAAACAAAACTACAACCAAATACCACCAATTGGATGTTTTTGGAGAAAGAGGTGATTCTTGAAAGCTAAAAGGTTCTTCAAAGCCACATCTGGAGCACCTTCTTGAGCTTAAATCCATTTCCGCACCGCATTTTGGACAAAATTTAATACTTTTTTGCCAAAACATAAAAATATAAGGTAAATAAATTGTTGTGCCCGGGGAGGGACTCGAACCCTCACGGGGATAAACCCCACACGATTTTGAGTCGTGCGCGTTTTCTAATTTCGTCACTCAGGCTCTTTTTAAAGATACCAAAAAATCTTTATTTTCTCAAGTTTTCTCAAAATCGCAATTTTTATTTGAGCACTTTATTTTTTATTTTCTTTTACTAAGAGAGAGTCGCCTTTTGGGTAAATTTCTCCTGTGGGTTCATTCCAAAAAACAAAATTGCATTTTGGAAAATTTGAGCATCCCCAAAAGATTTTTCCTTTTTTTACTCTTTCTTTTAGTTTATTTGTCCAGTCAATTTTTAACAAAGAAAGCCAAAATCGCCCAAAATTTGAGCCAAAATGATTAAAGTTCCTTCGTTTATCTAACTGCTTCTTCTAAAACTTTCGCCTGAAAAGACTTTATTACAGGTTTTAAAATTTTGGAAGCATTTAAAATTTCAATCCCGATTACTTGGCCTCGAAAATCAAGTTCAACATTTATCCCAGGAGAAATTTCAACAAACTCCTCTTCAGCTCCCTTTTTTAAACCAATATAAAGCACATCGCTTTTTGAATCGTAATTAATTATTTTTTTTGAATTTAATTTTTTCATAATTTTTGCCACCTTCCTGACCTTATTCTACTAATTTTTTGACATTTTTTCAAGGGATGAATAGTGATTAAATTTATTTGATCATTTATTTCTTCATAGACCACCGCCATTTCTCGTAACTTACTCTTGTACTTCGCTTTTCCGATCGCGATTTTCTTTCCTGTTTCTCTATCAAAGTAATGTTCTTTTGAATTTTGATAAATTTTCTTTGGTAGGGAATGGGAAATTTCCCTTAATTTTAAACGAAGAATTAAATGGGAGGAATAAAGAATTTTTCTCATAGTTTAGCGTTGTGCTCGGGGAGGGATTTGCAGAAAAGCGGAAGATTAATTTATTTCCTTTCTTTTTGCCTTTCTAAGTTTATAGCGAGTTTTAAAAGCAAATCTTTGCCAGCGGTTTCTTTTGGTAAGTTTTTTAGGTTTTCAATTATTTTTGGCAAATCTTCCTTTACCTTATTGATTCTTGAGTCTCTTTCTTTTTTGGAAAGTTTTGATAAAGAATTTATCATTTTTTTCAATTCTTCTTGATCTTGAGGAAGATGAGTAGAAAGTTCGGAAAAGAGCAAAAAGGGATTTTTTGTAATAAGGTAGTTTCGATAAAACTCTTCATCAGCTTTATAAAAAGAGGCAAGCCGAAGATAAAAGAAAAGACGCTCTTTCCTATAGCTAAGATATTGGGGAAAGTTTTCTATAACATTTATTGGATCGTAATCGAGATTAAATTTTCTGTTTAATCTTTCAATTAATTTAATCCTTGCTTTAACTCTTTCAATGTTGTACCCAGCAATTGGAGGATGCTTTTCAATTAACTCTACTGGATTTTCAAATCCAGCATTTTTTAGACTTCTAATCACTCTTTCGATATTGAGACCAGCAATTGGAGGATACTTCTCAATTAACTCTACCGGGCTTTCAAATCCAGCATTTTTTAAATTTTCTATCACTCTTTCAATATTAAGGCCGGCAATTTGAGGATACTTTTCAATTAACTCTACTGGGCTTTCAAATCCAGCATTTTTTAAATTTTCTATCACTCTTTCAATATTAAGGCCGGCAATTTGAGGATGCTTTTCAATTAACCCTACTGGGCTTTCAAATCCAGCATTTTTTAAATTTTCTATCACTCTTTCAATATTAAGGCCGGCAATTGGAGGATGCTTTTCAATTAACTCTACCGGATTTTCAAATCCAGCATTTTTTAATAAATCAACTTTTTCTTTTAGTTTCTCAATTGTAAAATGGGAAGCTAAATATTCTTGAGCTTTTTTTGAAGTAATCCCCAAAGCTAAAAGATACTCCTTTTTTTCTGGTTCAATTTGTGGTTCTTCTCTTTCAGGTTGTGGTTTAAATTCAAAAAATGGTTCTCTTTCCATTAACTTTTAACTAAATTTTAACAAAGCCTAAAACGACTTGCAATTTTTTCAAAAAATAAAACTTCTTTAATTTGTGCCCGGGGAGGGACTCGAACCCTCACGGGGATAAACCCCACACGATTTTGAGTCGTGCGCGACTGCCAAGTTCCGCCACCCGGGCAAAAAGTTATTTTAGCAAAAAATAAAAAATTTATCCAAGAAGTCTTATAGCTACACCAATAGCGGCCAAAACCGCTCCCAAAATCCAAAATCGCATAACAATTTTGTCCTGCCCCCAACCCTTGGCTTCCAAGTGATGATGAATTGGAGCAGCCAAAAAAAGCTTTTTTTTCCTAACTTTTTTTGAAAGAAGCTGGAGGATAACTGAGCCCGATTCAATTACAAGTAATCCTCCAATAATTGGTAAAACTAAAACCGAATCGGTGAAAAAAGCAACAATTCCAAGAGTAACTGTTAGGGGCAAACTTCCGGTCTCCCCCATATAAAATCTTGCCGGAGGAATATTGAACCATAAAAAAGCTAAAGTGCTTCCAACAATTACTCCACAAAAGGAGGCAAGATCAATTTGGTTTCTAAAAAAGGCAATTGCACCATAAGCCGAAAAAATTATTGCAAAAACTCCTCCGGCTAATCCGTCAAGTCCATCAATTACGCCACCTGACCAACAAGCAAGAATGACTAAAATGAAAAATGGAATATAAAGAGATCCGATTTTAATATCTCCATTGCCTGGAACATGGATTGTTTCCCAACCAAGTTTAAAATGAAACCAAAGTCCGCCAATAAGCCCAATTAAAAAAACGATGGCAAATCTTTGCCAGAAAGTAAGTCCTAAAGCTACATATTTCCCCTTCCCTTTAACCTGCAAAAAATCGTCCAAGATTCCAATAAGTCCTGCGCTTACCAGTCCAAAAAGAGGAAGCCAGGTCTGATTTCTTGAAAAAAAATTTAATTTTTGGGCCCAAAAATTTTGAGGAAAAAGGAGAGAAATAAAATAGAAAATTAAAGTAACAAAAATAGTAGTTAACCAAATAATCAGTCCCCCAAAGCGAGGAGTAGAAACTTCTTTTTCTTTGTGGAATTTTAAAAAAACCGGAATTTCTTTTCCATCAATTGATTTTTGGCGAAAATTTTTTCTCCAAAGTTTATACTTATAAAGAAAGTGGGTCAAAATTGGAGTTAAAAGAACTCCAAGAGCTGATGAAGCAGTAGTTAGGGTAAAAATTTTAATTACATCGAAAGCGAGTTTTGTCATTTTTTCCTTTTGGTAATTTTTAGATGAAGTTCTTTAAGTTTTTCTTCTTCAACTTCACTTGGAAGATCCATCAAAAAATCCCTTCCATCTCCTGTTTTTGGAAAAATAATTACTTCTCTAATACTTTCTTTTCCAAGCAAAATTGCTAAAAGTCTATCAAGACCTAAAGCTATTCCGCCATGAGGGGGCACTCCACATTCCATAGCTTCAATAAGATGTGAAAATTTTTTTCTTATTTCTTTCTTTTTGTGGCCCAGAATTTCAAAAACTGCCTCAAGAATTTCGGTATTTGTCGTTCTTAAACTTCCTCCTCCGATTTCATACCCATTTAAAACAAGGTCATATTGATGGGCAAGAATTTTTGAAGGATCTTCGAAAAGTTCTTTTTTCTCTTTAATTTTTGGCAAAGTGAATGGGTGGTGCACTGTATCCCATCTTTTTTCTGTTTCCTTCCATTCAAACATCGGAAAATTCAAAAGGAAGGCAAAGGCCAATTCATCTTTATCGTTTTTATTTTTTCTTAAATCTGGTTTATCTGTATTATATTTCTTCATCACCGAAACCGCATCAAGTCTTTTAAATGGCAAAAAAGTAATTCTTTTTTGGGGGAAAAATTTCTTAATCAAATTTAAAATAAGCTCTTCAACAAGTGCTAAAATTTCTTCCTCGCTTTCTACAAAACTCATCTCAATATCAAGCTGAGTGAATTCTGGTTGTCTGTCGGCTCTTGGATCCTCATCGCGAAAACATTTTGCAATTTGAAAATATTTTTCAATGCCCCCAATCATTAAAATTTGTTTATATTGCTGGGGGCTTTGAGGAAGGGCATAAAATTTTCCAGGATGAAGACGCGAGGGGACTAAAAAATCTCTTGCTCCTTCAGGCGTGGATTTTGTTAAAATTGGTGTTTCAATTTCAATAAAGCCTTTTTTGGTCAAAAATTCTCTTAAAAAATTGTTAATCTGATGCCGAGTTTCAAAAATTTTTCTTATTTCTTCCCTTCTTAAGTCAAGATACCTATAGCGATATCGAATTTCTTCTTTGGAGGAGGCTAAATCTTTCGGCAAAACAGGAATCTTTTTGGGCAAAGACAAAATTTCAAGAGCTTGGGCCTCAATTTCGTACCTCCCAGTTAAAATTTTTGGATTGATTTTTGATTTGGGGCGCTCCTTTACTTTCCCCCAAACTTTAATTACCGATTCAGGAACTATTTTTTTAGCTTTTTGGTAAAGATCTCCCTGAAAAACAATTTGGGAAGTTCCGCTTTGATCTCGCAAGTCCAAAAAAATAATCTTTCCATGATCTCTTAAAGATTGGGCAAAACCGGCAACAAGAACTTCTTTTCCCAAAAAATTTGAAATTTGAGAGGAAAAAATTCTTCCTTTCATTTTTCTTTAGCTTTTAAGATGTAATATAAAATGAAAACTACCAAAATAATAATTAAAGCGACCCAGGTCCAAAAGGTGATATCCTCCTGCATTTTTATTTTATAAGCTTTTTAAACTTTTCAACCAAAGTGACCGGAGTTGGATCGACCTTATTTAAAATTGCTAAAAAATAAGAGGTAAAATCTCCAAGTAAAATATTCTCAAAAGCTTCTTTAAAAATGTCTTTTCCTTCCAAAAAAATCCAAAAACTTTTTATCCCTTTTTTATTAAAAATTTTATTTAAAATTTTCATTCTCTTTTGAATCCTTGGGTGATCCTCCTTGTCAGAAATTAAAAGCAAAAAGAAGTTTTTCCAAAGAATTTTCATTTTACACTCTCCAATTCCGGTCATTTCATTGTGATTAAGTTCTGGAAAAACATTAAAAAATGAAGGCACTTTTGAGTTCTCGTTAAATTTTATTTTCCAAATTTTTGCCAAAACCTCATTTTGAGAAGAGGAATAAATTAAAGGAATCTTTTTCAAAAGCTTTTTTGCTAAAATTTTCCCCCTTTTTTCAAAAAGCTTTGGAGAAAGTGTTTTTTCAAGCTTTAAAATTTCATTGGTAATTTTTTTTCTAAAAAGGCCATGGTTTTCAAGTAAAAAACTTAAAGCAGAAAATTGATAGCCCAAGGCAAGACGAGGTTGAATTCCGCCAGGAATTTTTGCAAATGGAACTTTAAATTTTCTTGAAACTTCCTCAAGTTTTCCTCCGGAAGCAATTGAAAAAATTTGAAGTTTTCTTTTTTTTGCCTCAAAAAAGGCATCTAAAGTTTCTTCAGTATTTCCTGAATAGGAAATGGTGACAACTAAAGTGTCTTTTGGTAAATTTTTTGGCAAAAGATAGTCCCGGTGCAAAAAAATTGGCGCTTTTAAAAATGAAAGCTTTTTATCAAAAAACAAAAGAAGCTCTCCTGGCAAAGCGGATCCCCCCATTCCACAAATTAAAATTTGTGGAGGCAATTTTTTGAAGTCAACTTTTTTTGCTTTTTTTGCTGATTCTATTCCAATT
>Ga0080004_1183822_pt1 | contig 21293 bp, 20 predicted proteins | sample WasSprMetagenome_FD_69207 | JGI IMG/M metagenome (GOLD analysis project Ga0080004, IMG submission 69207) | Sulfidic aquatic microbial communities from Washburn Spring, Yellowstone National Park, USA - WS (SPADES assembly) (version 2) | ecosystem: Environmental > Aquatic > Thermal springs > Hot...
TAAAAATATAGATGCTTATATAACAAATTGTTTTTGGTATGATATTGGTTCTACTGAAAAATATGAAAAATTAGATAGTAATATGATAGATAGTATATTTAATTTTATTTTTGAAAAAGAATAATTTTAAAGATTTTTTGTGAGACTCTTGCTAACTCATTTTACAAGTGTGTAATAGGTTGTATGAATCTTAAAAAAGATAGTGCTTAATGAAAGCTTATGGCATTGATATAAAACTTAAATAATACTCCCAATATTAAAACTGATGAGAGAGTGAAGAATGTGAATGAAATATTAACACTATTTAGAGAACAAGAACTTAATAGAAAGTGGTTTGAAGAAAATCATGATACACTTGTAAAAAAATATGAGGGTAAATTTATAGCCATATACAGGCAAAATGTTATAGATTCAGATGAAGACATTGGTAAGCTAATGGAAAGAGTTGAAAAAAAATATCCTCCAGAAAAAATTTCAGTAGAATATGTAAGTAAAGAAAAGCTGCAATTGATACTATGAAAATATATGGTTTCCTAAATAAAGAATATGAACCACCAGCACCATTCATTAAGGTACTACTTATCTTAAAAAAATTAAATATACAAAAATTCTTAAACTTATGCATAGACACAGGTGCTTCTTCAACAATAATATTAGATAAAGATATTAGATACTTAAGATTGAATTTGAAAGACCTTAAAAAAGCGGAGAAAAATATTGGAGGAATTGGTGGAATAATAGATACATATATTATTGAAGATGCAAAAATTATATTCAAAACTGAAGAAGGTATGCCTTATGAAGAAGAACTAAACCTGCTTGTTGGAGTACATAGAATGGATAAGCTTACAGAACAAGAAAAGAAAATTATAACCAAATTGCCCTCATTACTTAGAAGAGATATAATAAGAAAATTCAAATTTACATTCAGAAAAAAAGAAAATCTTGTTCTTTTTGAAAAGTAAAAATTATAAGAGTTGCTATTAATTATAGCAATTTAAAAACTGGAAAAATGATGGTAATATGCTTAAACTTTCATCACAATTTAAGGAAATTCAGTGCTTTGGTAAATATAGGTATTTTTCAATATATTCCTTAAAAATAATTTTTAATTTTTTATAGTGAAACCCTCTTAAAAAGCTATAAAATAGTTCAAAATAGTTTATAAATGTTTTCTTACATAAAATTTTTATACTTTTGAAATAACTTAGAATTAAGAAAAAATGAGATACATTCAAGCAATTTTTAATAATAAATATGAATTAACTAATCATTTATTATTAAAAATAAAAAGAAAAGCATTAAGATTAAAAGCATGGTATAAATTAAATAATATAGAAAGAACAATAATTGATTTAACAATAAAATGTGTAGATAAAATAAAAAGCATAAAATTAAAGAAAATAATTTTAAAAATTTTAAATAAAATAAAAGAAATTTTTGAAAATGATTTCTTAAATAAAATATATGAAAATGGATTAAAAGAAATAATAAAAATAATAAAAATTGCATATTCTTGGGGAAATAAAGAATCATTAAAATGGATAAAAGATAAAAATTTTATATTTTATTTAGGAATGAAGAATATTTATATTCCAAATATATGGATAATATAATATGAATAAAGATAGAATAATTGGTTTATTAATTTTAATTGGAAGCATTTTAGGAATAATAATATATGCATGGCTTATTTTCTTTATTTCTCCTATAATTGTTATACAAATAACTTTATTCATTGCAGTTTCTGCAATATTAGCAATATTATCATGGATTGGATATACCTTAGCAACTACTCCACCTCCTAAACCAATAGAAGAAATAGAGAAAGAATTAGAAGAAGAAATTAAAACTGAAACAAGTGAAGAAAGCAAAAGAGAAGAAAGAAAATCTTAGAAAACCTATAAATCTCTAACAGGATCGCTAATAGAACTGAAGTTTTAAAATGATAATTCAGAATATAGATTTAGAAGATAAAAAGCAAGTAGAGCTTTAAAGAAAAACAATATTCAAATGTTAGCTGAGAAAAAAGCCATACGCATTCATAATTCTAAGAAATACATGGCTTCCAGTAAATGTTCTAAAGGAATTTGAGTAAGTTAATTGCATTTTCAGAAGTAAAAGTTAATGCCTGAGCTCCTTTTACATTTTGCAATACCTTTTTCAATTTCAGCTCCAATAATTGGAATAAAGAGAGCAATAATAGTAGGAATAATTGGAATGCTTCCAGATATAGATGTACTCTTACATGTTCATAGGTCTATGACTCATTCTTTGATAATCTTAACAATAATTTCTTTAATTCCTTTATATATAATATTCTTTAAGCTGAAAGAAAAATCACTTGCACTTCTTTCCTTCTTTTCCTTGATGATACATCCAATAATGGACATTTTTCAAACTTATACTCCAATTCTTTATCCAATATCAAATTCTTCTTTTCAAATTAATATAAAAGGAGGAATATTAATTTCAAGATCAATAGTTCCATATATAGAATCTCAAGTAAGTTCTATTCCAACAAACTTTCAAAAATTTTTAGTAATGGATGCACCAATATTTACAAGTGAAGGTTTCATAGTTTCTCTTATCTTAATAGTAGCTCCATTTCTCTTTCTTAAGTTTAAGAAAGATTCTTTTAAATTTAAAGATTTTCATAATACTTCAATCAATAGTAATTTAAGAATAGAATTTAATAGCACATCGATTAAAAAGGAAGATTTAACAATAGTTATTCCTACTTTAAATGAAGTTAAAGCAATAGGAAAAGTTATAGATGAATTAAAGAACGAGGGTTATAGTAATATATTAATTGTAGATGGATATTCAAATGATGGAACAATAGAAGTTGCAAGAAGCAAGAATGTAAATATAGTTTTTCAAGAAGGGAAAGGAAAAGCAGATGCAATAAGAACTGGAATAAAACTTGTAAAAACTCCATTTCTAATAGTTATGGATGGAGATTATACTTATGATCCTAAAGACATAAAAAAATTCTTAGATTTTTCAGATTATGATGAAGTAATAGGAGTAAGAGAAAGAAAAAACATTCCAAAAATTCATAGAGTTGGAAATTGGATAATAACTAAGGTTTTCAATTTACTTTTTGGAACAAGCTTAAGAGATGTATGCTCTGGAATGTACTTGCTTAGAACAGAAGTTGCAAGGGAAATTGGATTTGAAAGCAAAGGATTTAGTATAGAAGTTGAAGTTGCTGCTCATGTTGCAACAACAAGCAAAAGGATAAAAGAAGTAGACATAAACTATAGGAAAAGAATAGGTGATCCAAAGCTTAAAAGCCACTATGGATTCTCAATAATATTTAGTGTAATAAGACTTATGTTGAGATATAATCCAGTTTTCTTCATATTTTCAATAAGCTCAGTTACTTTAGTTCCAGGAGTTGCAATAATAGGATACGTTTTATACGAACTAATTTTTAATGGCATAAAGCATCATATTTGGGCAATAATTGGAGTAAGCTTAAGTGGAGTAGGATTTATATCTTTTCTACTTGCAATTCTCACGCTATATTTGAAGAGACTTGAGTATAGAATAATGGAAAGACTGAAAAGATCTTAAAATGTTGGAACTGAGAATACTGATTTTAGCTAGAATACATTTTGGGTCATTAGCTTACTATTACTATGCGAAAAACAAGATAGTTGCAAAAACCGTGGAACATAAAAGTAGATGAAAAACTATAGCTACTGTGCTGAGGAAAAACTCCTGTGTAAGCTTGAAGCTATATGGCTCAAACACTTCGTTTGCCACATAATCGCCGTAAGCACGGTAATAAAGCAATGTGCTATTTAATTCACGAATACATACTAATAGTTCCAAACTATTTTACTAAACCTCTCTTATAGTTCCGGCGCATATAGGCGTTAGGAAGTTGTACAGTCAATCGACTCGATAATGTGACGGTTGTTTTCTATGAAGATTTGTATGTTAGCTCCAGAATTTCTTCCGGTCTGGGGTGGCGTAGGCACATATATAGTTGAATTAATCAGGCATTTGCCGAAGGACATTAAGGTTCATGTTGTAACGCCAATGCGTGAAGGTTTAGGGAAAGAGAAAATATCTACATCTGATTATGACTTCTCAAGATACTTTGGAAGCAACATTCACATTCACTTTATTTGCAAAGCTAGTGACACATTCTTTTATAATGCCAAGTTTCAGTATGCCTGTCTAAATTATGTCCCTAAACTCGTGAAAGAGGAGCGAATCGACCTTATACATTCTCACACAGCCCATATGCCTGATTTGTTGCTGATGTTTCGAAAGCTTAGCACGCGGGTCATTACAACTGTGCACACAACCATAAAATCACAGCGACTTGGAACCACGCTTTCTAATAGAAAGTTATATGAATGGGAATGGTCAGAAAAGATGACGTATCTAGCATATCCGGCTTTGAGGCTTGCTGAAGAGGTATATTTCAGGCGAAAACGGTTTTATATAACACCGTCTTATTGGATGAAAAACTGGCTTGAAAATAACTTTCACATTAATAGGATCAAGGTTATACCCAATTCGGTTGATGTAAATGACTATGAATTAATGAGAAATCGTGCAACTATAAGCAATTTAATCTCAGAAGAACTTAGGAATAGGCAAATAGTTCTTTACGTAGGGAGATTGTTGGCGATGAAGGGAGTAGATATTTTCATAGAAGCTATTCCGGAGATTCTGAATAGAGTTGAAAAAAATGAGCCTCTTTTCGTGTTTGCGGGACCAGGGGACAGAGTCAGATATATTCGCAAAGTTAAACAAATGGGTATTGAATCTTACTGCTTATTCACCGGACCTTTATCCAGGAAAGATGTAATTCATCTGATAAGTATCGCCGAAGCCGTTGTCGTACCTAGCTTTATTGAAAATACACCATATGTAATTTTGGAATCAATGGCATGCGAAGTGCCTGTGATAGCGACCAAGGTAGGAGGAATTCCAGAGATTATAGAGGACAAGTATAACGGCTTACTTGTAGAGCCTGGTTCTTCTATGGCATTAGCTAACGCTGTTGCAATTTTGTTAGGCGATAGACAACTTCGAAATTCGCTTGGAAAAAGAGCGAAAGAGATGATTAAGAGAAAATTTTCATGGGAGGCCAACCTACCCAAATATATTGAAGCCTATTCTGAGGCTTTAAATTCATGAGAGTACTTTTGGTTAACCCCCCTAGATTTCATGGCATACCAGTCATTAGGGAGGAGCGTTGCGAAATCACTGAGAGGTACTCGGTGCTTCCTCCCTACAGTCTTCTGCAGATAGCATCAATATTAAGGAATGAGAGGCATGAAGTGCAGTTAATAGATGTAATGGATGGAACTTAGGCTGGAAAGAGCTAGTAAGCAGAATTAAGAGCACAGAATATGACGTATTAATATTTAGATTTACATGAACCACTTCTCCAACTAAAACAATCAGTAACTGATCTTACATGTCAGATCTCAGGGTTTTACATATAGTTCAAACTCCTCTTGATTTTGTCGGTGGCCCAGCCACATATGTTCGCGAACTATCAAAGCATTTGTCAATGAGAGCAGTAAAAACTGAAATTATCTCACCAAAGCCTATGAAGTTTAATGATGAAATAAAATCTTTAAGCAATGATTATGGAGTTGAACTCCATTACGTGGATTTTAGCATTTTTGCTCCGCTCCTTAGAGTGCCATGGTTTTTCAGTGCAAAGGCGCATAAATTAATTTCACGAATCGTCAAAGATTATGATGTTGTAAATATTCATGTGGAAAGTACGTTTCTTCAACTACTGATGAATACATTTAATTCTTTGAAGGTTATATCGACAATCCATGGCATATACCCTTATGAGGATGTTGAGGTACTAAAACATGAGCCTTTAAACTTTTACAGGCTTTTCCGATTGATGTTTGTTTCACCGCAACATTACATTACTATACGGGAGCATATCACAAAAGGTGGTATCGTAATAGCCGTTGCAGGCTTTCTCGCAGAAATAATTCGCCATATGTTTAAAGTTAGCGAAGAGAAAATTTGTGTGATACCAAACTCTGTCGATACTGATCTATTTAAGAACATTAGAGAGGATCTAGCCTTAGCCGTGGTTAACGAAGTTTTGACTAAAAAAGGTTTCAACAGAACATTAGATGATAAAGATAATGTAATTCTGTTTGTGAGCCGATTAGATCCGCGTAAGGGCTTACATTTGTTGCTGAGGGGCTTGGCTAAGATGCAATCTAAGTCTTGGATGCTTCTGGTTGTTGGTATCGGCTCGCATAGCTATGAAAGATATTTAAAGGATTTATCCTTTAAACTTGGCTTAATCGAAAAAGTATTATTGACCGGGAATGTGCCTTATTCCAAATTACCTTACTTTTATTCAATAGCACAAGTTTACGTACTTCCTTCAATGTTTGAGGGGTTGCCTGCAACGATCCTTGAGGCTATGGCGTGCGGTACACCAGTAATAGCCACGAAAGTTGGTGGTATACCTGAAGTTATATCTAATGGTTACAATGGTTTGTTGCTGGATTCTTTATCAGAAGATGAGATTAGCCGAGCGGTAGAACAACTATTAATGGATTCTAGTTTTAGAAAAAGACTATCACAAAGGGCCTTAAGAACTATTCAAGAAAAATTTTCTTGGAAAATATCTGTAGAAAAGTACATAAAACTTCTAAGTAGATTAATATGAAGGGGTCCAAGTTTTCCTTAGGTGATTTAAACATACTCGCCCTCTCCGGCCCTGATGGTACAGGTAAAACGTCGTGCGCAAAATTCATGGCAAACTTTCTCTCTAGAAATGGTTATCATGTAAAGCGTGTATGGATTAAAAATGTGCACAGTATAGCCTTTTTACTCATAACATTCTTAGGTAAATTAAGCCCTAACCACGTCATCAGATCCACTTCCGGCACTTTTGTTACAAGTAGCATGGCCAAATATAGGAAAGTATGGCTATGGGTAGAGCTTACTGGAATATTGCTTAAAATACTTGGTATAAAGGCTTACTTATTCATGTTAAAACTTGGCGCTAGAAAAAACATCTTAATCGCAGATAGATATCTTCTAGATTCAATGGTTCATATAACTATCTCCCTAATACTTTCAAAGAATGAAAATGGTTTATCATTTAAGTTGTGCAATCTAGCAAATAGCTTGCCTTTCAAGATTTTACGTTCATTCTTGCTCAGGGCAACTCTTATCATTTTCCTTGACGGTGAAGTACCCGTTTTATTAAAGAGAAATATGATAGCCAATAAGGCAGATCCATATGGGTATATGGTCTTACAAAGACGACTATACAAAGAGTTAGTAAGAATTTTAAAAATCCCTTGTGCATACATCAATACAACAGGGAAGTCATTAAATGAAGTATGCTCTGAGGTTTTAACGATCTTAAAAGAAAGGAGAGGGAACAAATATTTTGCCATCCAATAACAGGGTTTTAATAATAGGCATAGATAGCCTTGAGATCAACATCATAAATAATTTAATTAGCAGTAAAGCATCTAAAGGCTTTTCATTTTTCTTCGAAAGCGGATCTTCGATCCCCTTAAGAAGTACTTTTCCACCTGATACCCTGCTCGCTTGGCCGACAATTTACACCGGCCTGTTGCCCCAAAGATTCGGTTTGAAACCGGAGCCAGAAAGTCCCCTAGCTTTAAGGGTTAATAGCTATCTAATAAGAAACAAACTTTTAGGCAGGACTTTTTGGGATATCGCGTCCAAGAATGATAAAAAAGTATGTATAGTTAATCCTATTTTTGCCTATCCTCCATGGAAGGTTAATGGTTTAATGGTCACGGGGCCAAGTTTTGGGTTAAAAGGTCCGACAATATCGCAACCAACTAGAGACGATCTACTCTGCTATAGACTTGGCACATATGGCCGTACACCTCTTCTACCTCATGAGTATAAGGAAACTCTAAGAGAAGCTGTTGAGCAACTGAAAAGCGTCCTCTCTCTAGCATACAAGCTATTTAACGAAGACTTATATGATATTATGTTCGTCGCCGACTACACGCTCGACAGGATTCAGCATTATTATTGGCGATACTGCGATCCAGAGGACCCTTTGCGCCCAAAATTCATGAACACTTTTAAAGACATTATTATTAACTATTACAGGACACTTGACTGCATAATATGGAAATTTATTGACAGATTTTCTGACGATTATATAGTGATAGTCCTTGGAGATCATGGGCACAGCAGAAGACCTCTGAGACTAGTTTCCATTGATAAACTCCTGAATCCTAAAGTTCAAGACAGATATAGATATGCAGAACTTTTTAAACATCTGGCCATGTTATTTGCCTATTACGCGAGAATAGATAATTTGTCTTTCTGGTTCATTAGAAAGATGCAAGGGAGAGGGTTCTTGGGAAGGCTGATGACGAGAAAGGATTCTAACATTATCATTAAGCATGTCATCCGATCAATTAAAGAATTTGGCCTGAAAGAGTTTGTAGGACTGAAATTACATGATAGCAACAAATCAAAGGAGTCCATTGATAAAATTAAGAAAATTTTGATAAATAGCGGTCTTGCTGAAACTGCTTTTACTCCACACGAATATTATGATGTTGCTGAGCTACTAGAATTTGAGGCGGACCTCTACGTGAAGCTAAAAGAAATTGGGAACCTGCAGAGCTCAAACTCCTTCCTTACATTACCTAACTTCACTAGAAGAATAATATCCGGCGGTCACTCGATGTTTAGCGTCTTCCTAGCCTATGATTCAAGGAAGAGGATATATTTCAAAGCTCCATTTATGCGAGTCCAAGATGTTGCGCCCAGCATACTCAGTATTACAGGACTGAGGTCTGAAATAAAGTTTGACGGCTTAAACATGATCCACTATGAATGATGCGGTTGCCGTTGTGATCGGAAGACACACAGAAGAACCACTCATTGAGGGGGGTGGAGTGATCGTCCGTCAAACAGCAAAAGCCCTCAGCAGTCTAGGCATTCCAACCTACTTAATATCCTTAAACTACTCTAAGAATACTAATCTAATTAAGCTTAAAACGATTAATAAAGGCTCGATTAATGAGATAACGTTTAAAATAGGCTTTCTCTCGCAAGATGACGTCCTGAACAATGCTCAGGCAATGATGATATCGAATTTTGTAGAGATCATTGCAACTCCAGTGCCAGCATTTCATTTCCTTAAAAAACTTAGTAAGCGAGCTAAACATGTCTTCGTGTTTATTGCAAATGCCAGCAAACTTGCAGGCCACGGCATAGCAATGCTTTCCACACTAAACTTTCCTAATGTTACAGAGGTCTTAATGTTATTCAGGAGGGACGAGCTTCATAGGTGGACTTTGAGGCTACTTAATCCGAAAATACTCTTCGTAACTTCGAGGGAGCTTCAAGTTTTAGCTCACAAAGAACTAGGCGGAAAAAATAAAAAATACTTCTTCGCATACCCACCTGTAATAGAAAATGATCAAGAAAGTACTAATACCTTGAAGTATGAGTTGAGTCCCACAATAATGTACTTAGGAAGAGTGAGCGAGTTACGCTTTCCACTCAAATCCCTTAAAGAGATCGCTTTAAAGCTGAAAGAAAGTAGTGGAGAAATAAAGCTTGTAATAGCATTTCCTCCAGAAAAGTCCTCCATATCATGGTTTCTAGAAGCGAGAAAGATTGTCAAAAAGTTGGGATTGTCTGGTCGCGTAATATTCGTTCCTCGAATACTTGAAAGGCCCGAGAAAATATCACTCCTAAAGAGCGCGGATATTTTCATATATCCGGCGGAAACAACAGCAGCAATTGAGCCTCCGCTATCAGTCCTAGAAGCAATTACCTTTGGTCAATACTTAATAACAAAAGGCTTCAATTCTACAAGAGAATTGGTGAAACAAACAGCAGGACAGATATGCGGAGACTTTTCAATGTTAAAAATACTGGATGACTACATAAAAGAGGCTAAACAGGCAAGGAATGTTATATCTAGATGGGCGAAAGAGAACTTGGACCACGATAAATTCGCGAGAACGTTCTTGCAAATTTTAACGATTTCCGTTAACTAGAATTTTAATGCTTATCATGAATGCTGGGGCTTCTATGATCAAGAACATAAAAGCGCGTATAGCTATTGTTATTCCATTCTATACCTATCCTGATGTGGTAGGCGGAGCTGAAATCTTCACACAAACTTTGGCGCGAGAACTTGCACGTAAAAGTTTCGAAGTTCATCTTATTGCTGCACGGGGCACCAAGTATTCTTCCGGGTTAAAAGAGGGCGTATTTTGTCATGCTTATAGAGTCCCCCGAATAAGGGGTATCACATTGTTTGCGAACTTACAGATTTTCAAAGAGTTACTTAAGATAAAGCCTAACATAATTATCGGAATTTCTCATAGATGTTTGCCTGCCCTGTATATGTTTAAACGTCTGACGGGCATAAATTACGCTATAAGGCTTATAGGACCCCACTTCTACAAAATATTTTTCCGTGAATGCTTGAAATCAAAAAGTTACATACATTATATCTTGAACTTAATGATGTATAAATTAACGAGACATGAATGTATTTTTATCGTTCAAAACAGCGAAATGGATAAAGCTCTAAAACAGCTTGGAATCAATAAAATCCGCCTAATACAGAATTCGATCGAGCCAGAATTCTTTAACCTGTTTTACTCACGTAACATAGATGCGCGCAATTATAATGTAGTTTTTGTTGGGAGGTTTGTTCAAGAGAAAGGCGTTGAGCTTCTACTCAGGGCTTTCGCTAAATTAGTGGAAAGGATTCCTGAAGCTAGGCTATTCTTAGTGGGTGATGGGCCTGAAAAGTCACACCTGCAATATTTAGCTGAGAGATTGGGGATAACCGGGAGAATAATTTTTACAGGCTTCGTGCCTCATTCAAAGATGCGTGATTTTTTGCGCGAAGCTTCAGTTTTTGTTTTACCCTCGCGTTTCGAAGGGCTACCAAATGCCCTGCTACAAGCTATGGCTGCTGGTCTACCATGTGTAGCCACAAATGTAGGTGGGGTTCCAGATGTTATTGAGAATGGAATAAATGGTATTCTTATCCCCCCTGGACGAGAAGATTTGCTTGCCGAGGCTTTGGAAAAAGTTCTAATAGATCAGGATCTAGCAAGGAGACTTGGTGAAAATGCCCATCGGAGCGTGTCACGTTTAAGATTGGATCGTATCGTGGGCTCTTACCATAGGCTTATAATTGAGATGTTGAGTATTAAAAACGATTAATGGTGTTGTCTATGAAAAGTAACCTTGTTATCTCAAATGATTCCGATGCATATAGTGTTGCTAGGAGATTATTTGAAGTGGTAAGAACCGAGTTACTCTTTCATATACATTCCACAAAGTATCTTTCTAGAAGTGAAACAGCCTTATTATATAAATATTATCATAACATGCTAAGTAAAAATCCATTGAGACAAGCGCATTATTTTGCCCAGAGGATAAAGAATGTCGTGAAGTTATTACTTCAAAATAGGATACGTGCTCAACAGTTACGTATACTCGATTGCGGGTGTGGCTTTGGAACGGAATCTATAATCTTCGCGCTCTTAGGAGGTAAAGTACTGGGTATAGACTTAAACGCGGAACGTTTTTACATCGCTAAAAAACGCGTAAATTATTATAAAGAATTGTATCCGCGGTTAGAGGTCGACTTTAAGTTATGCAATATCTTGGAATACAAATGCATTGACACCTTCGACGTCGTGTATGCAAAGGAATTCATCTCTCATGTCCATCCCATCTCTGGGTTCCTAAGGATTGCTCGAAACTGCTTAAGAAAAAGAGGCTACCTTTTCATCCACGATACAAACCCATTAAACCCTTGGTCCAGCTACAAAGCATGGAAAGAACATAAACATGGTCTTTACAGATTTGTTAAGGATCCGGAAACTGGAAAAAATATACTTTATGCTGTGGAGAGACTGGTCTCACCATTCACTTTGAAAAACCTGCTTTCTGCTAATGGGTTTCAAGTCGTTGAAGTCAACTTCTATGTATGGCCGGGCCCAAATCTATTGCTACCCCTAATAAGCCTTGCAGAGGCGAGATTGAAAATACCAGTTACTCCTCTCTACGAAATTATTGCCATTAAGGTCTAAAATCAGGATTAAAGTTGCCAGATAGAGCTCTCACTTTCTCTTTTATCCTCGTTTTTATGTTTATTAATGTGCTTTGGCTAGTGCATAGTCTTATCCTTCTACCTTCATTATACTTTTTGCTCGTGTATTCCGGATATCTCATAACATCATCCATATTCTTGTTAAAGTCAGATATCTGGAAGTTGTCATACAAACTGTTGGTATTATTGCCAACAGTAGTTATAGTGTCTTCGCTATCCTATGTTGGTGTTCCATGGGATGTTGCCCATATAGATCCAGATAGCAATTATGTGGAGCAACTGGTGAAGCTTTACATAGGTAATGGTAGGATTACTATGGGCATAGGTACCGGAGAAGCCCCAAATTATTCATTCTATCCCTTTACAGAAACCCTGTACCTGATCTTATGCAGTATTATGAATATAGATCCAAGTTGTTTGCTGAGGACATGGTTCATAATTTCTTCAACTCTCTCTTTCTTAATATTATATATTGCCTACAAACAAATTGTCCATGCTCATATAGCATTAATCGCATCATTTATTGCAGTAACGATGTTCAGATGCAATTTCCAACTGGTAACTAATCCAACCCACCCATCCATGGCTTTTTTATTTTTAACTATTTTTCTATTTCTTTTCTTCAAGGCTCTAAACAATCGAAAATCAGAAGTGATAGTCATAATTGTAACTTTGGTGATTGCAATAATTCATAATACAACCGCTCCCATGATGTTAGAAATCTCTGCCTTCTACTTTATTTTGAGGCTGGTTTTGGGCATTGGTAATAGGAAATTTGCCAGTTTCGACAAAAGTCTCTATAGATTAGCTTTGCTATTAAGCGTTTTCTTCTTTTCATACAATTTATACGTCGCATTCCACTATTTCGAAAAAGGAGTTGTTCCGAATGTGTTGGATTTTTTAACGAGCATAATATTCAAAGAATTTTCACCAATTAAGTTCTTTAGCGCTAAATATGAGTTGTATATTTCAAAAAATACAACGAAGCTAGGATTAGCTATAGTTAAACCTCTCTTTTACTTCGGATACATTTCCGCAGGTCTTTTTATTAGCCTATTTTTACTCGACTTACTGAGGCGACTAATTAAGAGATATAAATTCAGTAATAACGAAAAAACGGATGTAATATATCTTTTTAGCGTAGCGACATTAGGGTCACTTGTTATTAATAGTTATTTTTGGTTTGCTTGGCGTATAGCAAGCGATTACTATTATCGTTTCTTTGCATATACCTACATTTTTCTAGCTATTCCGGTAACGTCGCTTATTGTAAGGCTTTATAAGGCTAATGCCAAGATAAAAATGGTGCCAGTGCTCATGTTAACAATGATTTTAGCACAAAGCCTCATATTAACCCATCCTGTAAGCCTTTTTGGAACCGATACACCTCTTACTTTGGAAGACGTTAGGATAGGTCCAAGACAGGCCATTTCCATAGCATATTACTTAGAAAACTACTACGATGGAAATCACGTCTTTGGAACACGCTATGCCTTTAATATTATTGGACCAAGAGCAATAGTAGAAGTTAGCGAGCTACGTGCTACCGAGACTTTGCGAAAAGGAGAATTAAACATAATTTCTCTCATAGAGTCAAAGATACTTAACTTGAAATTTCCCGAGAACTTTAATATTTTATTTTCGACGGGCGGCTTCTGGATTGCTGGCTAGTGGAAAGTCTAAACGACTTTTTATATAAAAAGATAAAGAATGTAACGCTTACAATCACGCTTCCTAGATTTGATAATACATGTCTATGAACTGATGTGAAGGTAAATATCAAGTTCGATGACGACGATTCATATTATAACCATAACATAATGAAGATAAAACTCTGCATTTAATAAATTGATGCTACATAATGAGACGGAAAGCAAGATGAATCATTGATTCACATTATCATGATAGGCCTTTATCTAGATGAATTAATAATATGAAAATTATCATTCTTGTCTCTTTATTTCCCCCAAAGTGGTTGGCTGGTACCGAGATAGCTACGTATAACATAGCCAAGCACTTGGCTAAGAGAGGGCATGAGGTACACATAATAACTCAACATGACAGAGGTCTTCCCAAAGAGACTTTAGAAAAAGGATTTCGTGTCCACCGCATAAGTGTTCCTAAAATAAAGCTCGGAGGGCTCCTTCTCTATGCTCTAAAGGGGCTATTACTGATAAAGCGTTTAAATCCCGACATAGTTCACGCACAAAGTATTTGGAGGGGGTTGGCCTGCATTCTTGCGAAGAAGCTGTTCAGGATACCTTGCGTCGTTTGGGGGCAGGGCTCGGATGTCTACTTACCTTGGAAATTTAAATGGCTTATCTCGAAGTTTGTGCTGAGTAACGCCGATGCATTGATAGCTTTAACGGAGCACATGAAGAAAAAGATGTACGACTTGCTCGGTTATGAGAGAAATGATGTGTTCATTATACCAAATGGCATAGACCTAGAGCTCTTTGATGGCTGTACCAATAAGTTTTCACAATTCTCCTTAAAGGCCAAAAGAGGTGAGAAAGTAATCCTGTACGTCGGCAGGCTGGATTCGGTCAAAGGTGTTAAGTATCTAATAGAAGCTATGAAGATTTTGAGAGATAGAGGGCTAAGAAACATGAAATTGCTAATAATTGGAGATGGTGCAGAGAGGAGATCGTTAGAGAGGCTCGTCGGGAAACGAAATTTGAAAGATTGCGTCGCCTTTGTGGGCAAAGTGCCGCATGATGAGATTCCAGCCTATATGGCGTCTGCTGACGTATTTGTTTTGCCCTCGTTATCGGAGGGATTTGGGATAGTAGCTCTAGAGGCCATGGCTATGGGCCTCCCGATTGTTGCTACTAAAGTTGGAGGCCTACTCGAAATCATTAAGGACGGGGAGAATGGCTTTTTAGTCGAACCGCGCAACCCTGTAGAAATAGCTGAAAAGTGTGCCCTCCTTTTAACGAATGATGACCTTAGAATGAGCATATCTAGAAATAACCGAGAGAAAGCCAAAGACTATAGTTGGGAGAAAGTAATTGAGAGGTTAGAAAATGTGTACCTTCACGTCTTATGGGAACGAAAGCTTGTGTAAAAGAAGTTGTGAGAGGCGTTGTTCGCGCGCGCCACCACGTATTCCATAGGTGGGATTACTTTTACCCCTTCTACTCTTTAAGTGATGTTATTAAGATGCTTGGGACATCCTTCAAGATCATTGAGTAGACTTTGTTTGCCTGAGTCTTGAGGAGAAAATAAAGGACGTTTGAAAAGGACGATATTTAGAAGAAAGTTCTACAAGAACGGCCTTCTCAATTTCAAGACCACGTCGCTCTTTGTTGCGCGAAAAACTGTAGGAGATATAAGAGGTTACTAGGAAGTTATAGTATGAAGCGCTGTGGCTACGAAGAAATTAAAAGAAAAGCTCAAGAAACCGGAAACGATCCAAAACAAACTATTAAAGCGTTTATTTCAACTTATTACAAGGCTTAGACTAAGTCACGTAGTTGCAACGGTCATTTGTCGCCTTGATATATGCCTTGGCGCACTCATTTTGGCAAAGAAGAAATGAAGCGCGATTACTTGAGCAATGAATCAGAGGTTTATGCGCGCGCATTTAACGTCTAAGGAAAAGCTTTAGCGCGAGCGTGTTGTTAATGAGAACGATCTATGATATTATTGATCCAAGAGAGTACGAGGAGAGACATAAGCGTAGTCCTCGCGAGGCTTATTTATATCACCATTGGAGACCAATTATTTGTAAAGTTGTTCAACTGCTTTGTAAAGCTATGCAAAAGCACAGCATAACTGTGGAAGCATTAGACGTTGGTTGTGGGACAGGCGTCTACACAGAAGAGATCTTAAAATCTTCGCAGATATGCGTAGGCCTTGACCTGTCAGAGAATATGATCAGGTATGCTAAGAAAAGACAAGAGGGGTTGAATCTGGTGCTGGCCGATGCTCACAACCTCCCCTTCAGAGATGAATGTTTTAACCTCGTAGTTTCAGTAGGCCTCCTTGAATATGTTCAAAGAAATGTAGTTTTAAAGGAGATAGCAAGGACCATGAAGAAGAGGGCCTTTCTAATGGTAGTGACCCCCAATAAATATAGCGCATTTAGGTTGCCAATCAAATTTTTCAGCAAAGTTTCTAAGAGAGATTATACTGCTAAAGAATCCTCTTTTAAGGAAATGTTGTACAGTTCATATAAGATGGGTTTAAAGCTAATTTGGTACAAAATGAATGATGGACTGATTTTTCTTCCTAATTCTCTTGATAGAATCATTGGCAACAAGGTTTATTCCGTAATAGAGAAAACATTCAAATCAATCTTCGGGAAAAACCCTCTTAGCAATGTAATGTTGTTTCTATTGCAGAAGTCGCGCTACATCCCTTAAAGGATATAACGCTTATTCGGTTTAGCAGAGGTATTTAGAGAAGCTAAGTACTGGTGATTGACGAAAGATTGCACGACCATTGGACAGGGAGGACTAAGTGAGGCGTTAATCGATGTTCTTGCTTCGGTTCGATGACATATGTCCTACCATGAACTGGGCCATCTGGACTAAAATCGATGAAATTTTGACGACAGAAGGGATCAAGTCAATATTGGCGGTTATACCGGACAATCAAGACCCCACCTTCTTCATAGAAGGGGAGCGTCGAGACTTCTGGGACTACATAAGGGAGAGGCAGAGGCAAGGCTGGAGCATAGGGATACACGGCTATCAACACGTCTACCTCACGGGATGCTCGGGAATTTTGAGGTTAAATCCCTTCAGCGAGTTCGCAGGTCTGCCCGAGGAGGAGCAAGAGGCGAAGATCTCGAGAGCTATAGAGATCTTTAAGGCCAACGGCGTGAGGCCTGAGCTATGGATCGCGCCAGCGCACTCCTTCGACGATGTCACGATAGAGGTCCTGAAGAGGCACGGAATAAGAGTCATTTCCGACGGCTTTTCGCTCTACCCATATGTAGACGATAATGGGATGCTGTGGATCCCCCAACAGCTGTGGTGGTTTCCCAAGATAAAGATGCCCTTCGGCGTCTACACCGTGCTTTTCCATCACAACTTGTGGACGAAGGGAAATTTGCTGGCCTTTAAGAGAGGCGTGGAGCGCTATAAGAAGGGTATAACGGACCTCAAGACCGTGATTTCTCTATACTCCTCTCGTAGGAAGAGTTTGATTGACAACCTCTACGAGAGGCTCAGCTACTTGAAGAGAAAAACCTTAAAAATGTTTAAGGTCTAAGTCGTTAAATTGATAGGCGTCGGAGGTAAATGACATGACGCATAGGATTGGCATCGTGGGCGGCTCAGGCTTCGTTGGTAACTCCTTGGCCGAGCATCTATCCAAGAGTTTTCAAGTGAAGGTGCTGGATGTCAAGGGGCCGCCGAAGGACGTTAGGGACAAGGTCGATTATGTCCTCTGCGATGTCCGAGCCTATGAGCAGGTCAAGAAGGGTTTGCGCGACGTGGACTTGGTAATACACACGGCGATAATTCAGATACCCCAGATCAACGAACAGAAGAGGCTGGGCTACGAGGTTAACATCATGGGCACCCAGAACGTATGCAGTGCCATCGACGAGAACCCACAGATAAAGGGTATGATATTGGCGAGCTCATGGCACACCATAGGCGAGAGCGGGCTAGAGGGCGTCATAGACGAGGAGTTTGGTTTTAGGCCGGATAAAGTCGAGGACAGGGCTAGACTATACGCTCTATCTAAGATGGCACAAGAGTCCATAGTGAGATTCTACGACGAAATGTCAGAAAAAGTATTTGGAATAATAAGAATGGGGACCGTACTTGGCGATGGAATGCCGGAGAAGACAGCCGCTAACATTTTCATAGAAAGAGCATTAAGGGGTGAAACAATAACGCCATACAAGCATAGTATGTATAGGCCTATGTTTTACGTTGACATCAAAGACGTATGCCAAGCTTACGAGAGATTCGCAATCAAAATACTGAACGGAGAAGTTAAAAAAGGAGGTAACAGCCTAGCTCACATAGTAAATGTCTACTATCCAAGCCCTATAACCATCCTAGAATTGGCACAAATAGTTCAGAAAACCGTAATAAAGCTTACAAACAATGCTATACAACCAAAAATAGAGATAGTTGACACGGGGCAAAAACCTTTATTCAGAGAAGAAGACAAGAACAGGATCAAGGTAAACATAAAGAAAGCCATTGATTTCCTAGGTTTAAGCAGGCTAAAAAGTCCAGAAGAATCAATAGAGGAAATCGTAATGAAAAGACTCACAAAACATGACTTCAAATGTTAAACGTTAATTATCTTTAGATAACCTTAAGATAAAGATTCTATCATGCATGCGCAACAAATTGGCATGTAAAACTGAAAAAAGTGGAAAACTGCTTTTCGCTTCCAAGGAAAAGTATGCCTCACATCCCTACTAGTTACTTATATTTAATGCTACTATCTTTCCAAGCAAACGTAAAAATTATCGACAAGGCACAGTTGATCCACATGGTTTTATAGCATAGCCATTATTTTACCAGCTTTACAAGGGATTAATCATGGTTCAAAGGATTCTCGTGACTGGCGGAGCAGGCTTTATTGGTAGCTTCTTGGTCAGGGAACTAGTAAGTCAGGGCTTCGAAGTAAGGGTTCTTGACAACTTATCTACTGGCTCACTGAGCAATCTCAGGGAAGTTTTAGACTTTGTTGAGTTTATAAAGGGAGATATAAGGAAAGAGAAAATCGTCGAGAAATCAATCAAGGGTGTAGAAGCTATTGTTCACCTAGCTGCACTTATAGATGTTGCTGAATCTATTGAAAAGCCAGACCTTTACTTTGATGTGAATGTTAGGGGTACGTTCAATCTAGCTAAAGCTTCTAAGAGTGTTTCAGCTTTTATCTTTGCTTCTTCATGTGCCGTTTATGGGGATCCAGTAAGAATGCCAATAACCGAGGATCACCCCTTGAATCCGAAGTCACCCTATGCAGCTACAAAAATAGCTGGTGAAACATTTGTAAATTCCTACTCGAGCCTCTATGGCTATAGACACGTGATATTTAGATTCTTCAATGTCTATGGTCCTAGGCAGTCTAAAGCCTATGCCGGCGTAATTTCCGAGTTTATCAAGAGGATTTCTAAAGGTGAACCACCAGTAATTTTCGGTGACGGTGAACAGACAAGAGACTTCGTCTATGTGAGAGATGTTGTAAGAGCAGTGATACTTTCTCTGAAGAATGATGGAGCAAGCGGTGTTTACAATATTGGCAGCGGGACTTCGATAACAATTAATGAGCTTGCAAGACTCATACTTAGAATCATGAATAGGGAAGACTTGAAGCCTGTGCACACTACCCCTAGGCCTGGAGACATTAGACATTCACATTCAAGTATAGAGCGTGCAAAACAAGATCTAATTTATTCCCCTACAACCAGCCTCGAGGATGGTATTAAGGAGTTAATAGGAAAAAATGTTTAAAATCTTGTACAGCAAGAGAGTTATTTTGCAAGCGAGCTTAACAGCTTCTTCGCAAATATGGGAGGTTAGGGCGAGATCGCCTCGAATCTTTCAGTTTCCTAGTTATAGAATCCATTTCAAGTCATGTAAATTTTTGATGAGAAAGCCAGTGTTTGAGCCTGTCCAAACCTCTAGCCGATTTCTTGGAGTAGAATAGCAAGGAGAGATGTGGTAGAAAGGTGAAAATTGCCTTTCTTATTCTTTTCACAACCACTTTGCTTAGATTAGCTTCTGAAATATTAAAAAACATTAATAAATAGAAGTCATAAATCTATTAAATCAAGAAAGTTTATTGAACCACGTCTAGCTTGTCCAATATTAGAAAAGAGAAATTAATTTCATTTTTCTAAAACAAGCTTAATGAACAATTCTTGTTAATTTTATTCTTCATGCTGAACAATTATTAAAAGTTTATATAAATCTTAGCTTTAGCTCTAGCTTAGGAAAAACTTAATGAGCTGGATTCTAGATGAAGAAGTTCTTGCAGTTATTGCTGCTATAGTTATAGTTGCATCTGTCTTTGCAGTAGCTCAAATTATAAACAGTGGAAGAGTTATTGAACCATTCTCAGAGCTTGGAATCCTAGGACCAAACATGAAAATTGGAGATTATCCAAAAGAAGTAGTTGCAGGTTTTCCATTCAAGCTTTACCTTTACTTAGGAAATCATGAAGGAAAATCAATTTACTATAGAATACTTATAAAACTAGGAAACAAAACCTCAATTATAAATGAAACAACTCCATTAAACTCAACTCCAATAATGGAAATAAGAAGAATACTTATTCATAACTCAACTTGTATTTATCCCATTAATATAACTTTATACACTCCTGGAATTAATAAAAGATTAATTATCGAAATGTGGATTTACAATGAAACTTCAAAAATTTTTACTTACTATGGAAGATGGAATCAACTTTGGCTTAATATTACTTCTTCAGGTGCTATAGAATCTCAAAAGTTTCAAGAAATTCCAAGCGAAATTGATAGCTTACTAACACAAGGTTTTCTAGCAGTAAGAAAAGCAGAAAGTTCAGGAGGTAATGTAAGTGAAATGGTTTCATTATTAAATGAAGCTATTGAATATGTTCAAAAAGGAGAATACACTAAGGCTAGTAATCTAATTAATAAATCAATTTCTTTAGAACAAGAAGTTTCTAGAATTGGAATTGAAAATAGAAATAAACAACTTAACCTTAGCATAATCACATTAAGTATTATTTTCATTGGAAGCATTAGCTTATATTCTTATTTAAGGAAAGATATTTGGATTCTTTGGTCAAAGCTAAAATCAAGATATATAGTTAAGCTAAACTCAAGAATAAATAAAAGTGAAAACTTAATTCAAAATAAAATTCAAGAATTAATTCATTCAAATAAGAGAATTACTGTAAATGAACTTATTTCAAATAGCAAAAATTTTGGAATAAAAAGCAACGAGTTAGCAAAAGAGTTATTCAAAATGATTAAAAATAAATTAGTTATTTTAGAAGATCCATCTCCTCCAAAAAATTTCTCTTACTATATTTTTTCAATTTATAGTTTAGATTTTTGGATTATCTTAGCTTTCCTTTCATTAACATTAATTTCAATATACTTTTCTTCATTTTTATTAATCTTATACTTAAGATATATTCTTGGTTCATTATTCGTTCTTTTTCTTCCAGGCTATTCTTTAATAGAATTTCTATATCCTAAAAAAGA
>Ga0080004_1162352_pt1 | contig 21280 bp, 19 predicted proteins | sample WasSprMetagenome_FD_69207 | JGI IMG/M metagenome (GOLD analysis project Ga0080004, IMG submission 69207) | Sulfidic aquatic microbial communities from Washburn Spring, Yellowstone National Park, USA - WS (SPADES assembly) (version 2) | ecosystem: Environmental > Aquatic > Thermal springs > Hot...
ATCCACTGCTAAAGAATTTTATGGGGGGTTCTTCAGATAGACATTTAGCGAAAACTTTTGAACATCTAGGGTTAAATCTACAGCCTTGAGGAAAACTACCCGGTAGTGGTGGTTCACCTTTTATAATCTGAAGCTCTGTTAAATCTAAATCAGCTCTAGGAAGAGAGTTTAAGAGAGATTGTGTATAAGGATGCAGAGGTTCTTTAAACAGAGAATATTTATCTCGATACTCTACAACTTGACCCGCATACATAACAACAACTTTATCAGCTATATGAGCTACAAGAGATAGATCATGAGTTACATAGACCATGGGGATACCCTTATTCTTAACGATATTCCTTAGTAATTTCAAAACCTTAGCTTGTGTAGTAACATCGAGTGCTGTCGTAGGTTCGTCAGCAACTATAAGCTCAGGGTTCAACGCTATCGCTATAGCTATTAACACCCTCTGTCTTTGCCCACCACTTAGCTCATGAGGATACTTATCTACATATGTAGTTGGTAAACCAACTTCAGCAAGTCTTTTCATAGCTTCTTCAAGAGCTTCTCTTTTACTCATTGAAAAATGATGAATATATACCTCAGCTATCTGTTCTCCTATAGTTAAAAGCGGGTTAAGGCTTGTTAAAGCATCTTGAAAAATCATGGCGACTTTAGTAGAACTAGATTTCACATCTTTTCCAAATACTTTTATACTTCCATTAGCAATCCTAGCGTTAGGAGGTAGAAGCCCTGCTATTGCAAGCCCTAAGGTTGTTTTACCACATCCAGATTCTCCTACAACAGCTAGTATCTCTCCTTTCTCCTCTATATCGAGATCAACATTACTTACAACCTCTACCCATTTCCCGCGAACCATGTAATGAATAGTCAAGTTCCTAATCTCAAGAGGCTTCAGCTTATCCACTAATACTCACCCTCTTCTTCGGATCTAGGTAATCTCTCAAACCATCGCCAATCAAGTTAAAGGATAGAACAGTTAGAAACATAGCTAAACCTGGGAAAACAGCTGGCCACCAAGCTTCTCTTACATATCTTCGAGCTGAACTTATCATTAAACCCCATTCTGCTACAGGTTCTTGAGCACCTAAACCTATGAAACTAAGAGCAGCAATATAGATAATAGCGTTGCTTAACTCCATAGTAGCTTGAGTTATAAACGTAGGTATAACATGTGGAAGTATATGTTTAACAATTATACTCAAGCTACCTAAACCAGCTTCTCTCGCAGCTAGGATGAAGAGACTTTCTTTTACAGATAAAACTATACCTCTTACAAGCCTTGCATAGATAGGTATCGTAACTATAACTACAGCTATTATCGCATTAAAAATACTAGATCCAAGAACAGCGGCTATCGCTATAGCGAGCATGAACCCGGGTATGCTTATCACTATATCCATGATTCTCATGAGTATAGAGTCAACGGTACCACCAAGATAGCCAGATACAAGACCTATAATAAGTCCGATAGAACCAGAGAGAGCAATTATTGCAAGACCACAGCTAACATCTAGAATGAATGCATAGAAAGTTCTTGTAAAGATGTCTCTCCCAAGATTATCTGTACCGAAAATATAAGGCCATGCCCTATCGCTTGGAGTGAATGGTGGTAAATGTATTTTGTAGGATATCTGGTCGTATTCATAAGGTGAGAAAAAGATTACAGAGATACTTAGAATAGCTAGAAACGTTAGAATAGAGATTCCATACCTTACTCTTTTAATCTTTAAAAGCTCTTTAAAAGAATCCAACTTATTCATATTCATAATTATCCCCTAATCCTAGGATCAATATATATGTAGAGAATATCAACAACAGCATTGATAGCTATATATATTATAGATATTACTAACACCGATCCTTGAATAACCATGTAATCTCTTAATGTAACAGCCTCCCATACAAGTCTACCGAGACCTGGCCAAGCAAATATTGTTTCAACAACTATGTCACCTGTTACAAGTACTGCAAAATAAAGACCTGCAACAGTTACTATAGGTAGTAATGCGTTTCTAAGAATATGTTTATACATAACTACATTCTCAGGAAGTCTTTTCATTCTAGCTGTTCTAACAAAATCTTGCATCATCACCTCAAGTATGCTATTTCTTGAAAGTTTAAGCAAAAGACCTGCAAGAGGTATTGCAAGAGTTAGAGCTGGAGGTATGATTCTCATAAAAGCATCGAAGAAAGCAGCGATATTTCCATTCAAAAGCGTATCCAGAATAACAAATCCTGTATAGAAATTTATAGAGTACCTAGGGTCAATCCTACCACCAACAGGTAGACCTAGGTTAACACCAAAGAAAATAAGAAGCAGTACGCCTAGCAGTAGAGAAGGGAATGAGAAACTCATAACTGCTAGTGATGTAAGAATTAGGTCTAGTTTTGTATCGTGTCTTCTTGCAGCTAGAATACCTAGAGGAATTCCAATAGCTAAAGATAGTATAAACGCAGTTATTACAAGTTCGAACGATGCTGGGAGTCTCTCCATTATTAATCTGCTAACACTGTAACCCATTACATATGAATCCCCTAGATCGCCTCGAAATAGGCGTGAAATATATATTGTAAACTGGTCTAGGTAATTCTTATCGAGACCCCATTCCCTTGTTACCCTTTCGATATTCTCAGGTGTTGCTTTAGGTCCAAGAATTGCTACAGCGGGGTTGCCTGGGAGTATTCTTGAGAGAATGAATACAATCAGTATTACCCCAAATAAAGAAAGTACGGATTGCATGAAACGGTAAAAAATATATTGAACTATATTTCTAGCCATGGATCCACCTTCTACTTCTTTTCAACAGGATAAAAATCTATATAGTATACTGGATATAGTACAAATCCTTCAACATTCTTCTGCATAAAGACATATAGCTTCGGTACATAGAGAAACGCCCACGGAGCATCATCGACGATGACCTTCTGCAACTGCTTATATATAGCTAGCCTCTCATTAAGATCAGCTACCTGTCTTGCTTTAAGTGCTAGTTCATTGACAACAGTATTGTTGTATCCATCCATGTTCAACCCATAACTTGCGAAAAGGGGTACGATCCAGTCATCGGGATCAACGTAATCTGGGAACCAGTCAACCATATACATATCGAAATCATGATTGAATAACCTATCTAGGAAGGTAGGCCAATCAAGATCAACAATCTTGACATTTACTCCTACCTCCTTGAGGTTCCTCTGTATTACTGCTGCAACATCCTTTCTTTCAGCTCTTTCAGCTGAGCTTATTATTAGCTCTAGCTCTCTCAAACCTTTTCCTTCAGGGTACCCTGCTTCTGCAAGAAGTTTTTTAGCAAGCTCTAGGTTATATCTATACCCGTACTTCTCAACCTCAGGATCATAGCCGAAGACTGCTGGTGGTAGTGGTCCATAGAGTCTTGTAGCTGTACCTCTAAGAACTACGTTTATTATGTAGTCGTAGTCGATTGCGTAATTTATCGCTTTTCTAAGTAGGGTATTGTTGAACGGGGATCTCCTATGGTTCATACCTAACCATTCGATAACAAGACCGTCAACAGATACCATCTTTATATTTGGATTCTTCGATAGAGCTTCTATATCTTGGGGCTGTATACCAAGAGCTAGGTCAACTTCTCCTTTTTCAAGAGCTACTCTAAGTGTAGCTGGATCTGGGTATATCCTGATGATAACCTTATCAACTTTTGGAGAACCTCTCCAGTAATCTTTGTTAGCAACAAGTATTATCTGTTCTCCTTTCTTCCATGACTCTAGTTTGAAAGGTCCTGTACCTATAGGTTTTTCATCAAGCTTTGTTGCATTTAGAGGAACTGGTGAAAATATTGTAAATGCTGCAAGAGATGGGAATGGTGAAAACGGGTATTTAAGTACAAATCTCACAATATACTTATCGACAACGTCAACTCTTTCTATAACATCTAAGAGAAATGCTGGCGGTCCTTGCAAATTTTTGGCTCTCTCTATACTATATTTAACTATATCTGCAGTAAGTTCTGAACCATCATGAAACTTCACACCTTTCCTCAGATAGAAAGTCCATATAGATGCATTTTCATTGGATTCCCATTTCTCAGCAAGCTTAGGTGTAAGCTCTGATGTTCCTGGTTTATAACCTACAAGAGTATCATATACATTCTGTATAACTATAGATGATGCTATATCATACGCTTGTGCAGGGTCTAGAGTTTTAGGATCGTAGGTTGTACCAACAACAAGTATCTTTTGAGCAGACTGCGGCAATGTTAATCTAGTAACTGTTAAAGATACAGCTATGGCAATCACAATTACCACTATCGCTATAATGACTTTACGTGAAAACGGCATACCAATATCACCAGCACTTAACTAGTTATGTATTGATAGTTGTGTACTTATTTTAGTGAAACACGGTTTTAAAAATTTATATTTTCTAATATCATATAGACAACTATATTTCAGTAACAGAATTCAACACAAATTTATAAAGTCTAAATATTTTCATGGTAACTCTCGACGAAGCATACATTGTGAAGAAACTACAAGAATTTGTGCTAGCATCATTAGAATCATTAAAATAATTAAAATTAATAGTTCTCCATTTTAAGGAATAAGTATCTTACACTTGATTTTCCTTCACTATCCTGATGTTCCTCAATAATTTGATACCCTAAAATAGTACCTAGACCCAGCATAATTTAGATACTCAAGCCTATAGCTTAATAATAAACTCATCTATCTCAAATATTACACTTGAGAAGTTAACATATTTTTGCTTCCTCCTATAAGGTAAAGCTTTATTAAATAATTACGAAGTCCTTTTTATTTTGATGTTCATAGTTATAGAAACTTTTAATCTATAAACCATAGCTATCAAAATTACCTAATTTTCTGTTGTATAAAATTATATAATAGAGAATTTATCGAATTTTTATCGAAACCTATAGATAGTTACTGCAAGGTGTAAAAACGCTGTTGCTAAAGCTATCCATGAGCCGATGAGTATCTCAGCTGCACCACCGCTTGTAGCGACATAGTGTAGTGCGAGGTTATACCAGTAGAAAGCCACGTTAATTACACCCCATACCATGAGTATACATGCTAACACTGGAAAAACTTTCTTAACCTTTCCTACTAATGGTGGGAATCCTATAGCTAAGCCAGCGATATATGGGATTGTGAAAGGGATTAAGTTGAATCCGAAGAGTATACCTGTAGAACTTCTAGCCCATGGTAATAGGAATGATACTAAGCATAGAACCCATGAAATATATGTTAACCGGATTTTCATTTAGAGCACCAAGTTGTGGATAATATACCTAGTTCTAACCTAGTTAAAGAATGTATATGAAGCTAGAATTCGTTTAAATAGCGTTTCCCCTCTAACGGTACTCGATGTTATTTGTAAATATTTGTATTTCCGTTAGAGGGGTTGCACCTCAGTGTGGGTTCACTAGCTTCACCCACACCTCATGGGCGCCAGTCGAGCCCAACGCCACGAGGCCCCCATTTGATTCTCTATATCACCGTAGAGCGGATCATCCAAGAAATTACAGTAGGTATAGAGGTATTTAAACATTACTTTAAGAACCAAATATTTACAAATATCTACAGATATCTAAACCTACCATCAGTTCTGTAACTGCCTATTTATAAGAGTTTCTTAATAGCTTTTGTTTTTCTATACACTATATAGTATAGACTACTCTATCTCGATCGAAGAAGCTGGGAGTTTGAAGAAATGTACTGAAGCTTTTCTTAGAAATGTTAAGAAATTTGTTGAGGAAGATGAATATGACCTAGCTATATTCAATTTAGAGCAATATTGTCAGCTTATGCTGAAGTACATAATCTTAATTTAAAGGGAGTTATCCTAGAACACATTCTCTCAGAAGACTTAAGAAAGTTAAATGTTTTCAAACCGAAGATTCTAGAGCTTATTAACAATGTTCAAACCTCATTATTTCGCTGACTTGAAGGAGCAAATATAGCTTCGAGGCATCTTCCTATAGTGCGCAAAGAAATAAAGATTAAAGATCTCTTAAGATTTATTCTAGTGATGTTCAAAAATTCTTATTGAGTTGGTATAGTAGTAAAGTGCTCAATTACCTCAAGAATCATAGGTATAGCTGGAAAGGTTAAGGAGATAATTGTGAAAACAGATCCTAATGCACGTATATACGTATTTGGATCAATTGTGTTGTTAAACAGAAATTTACAGGTACAAACGATGTAGATATCCTAGTTATTAATCTAGAGTATTAATAAAAAGTACGAGGTTATAGTTGAAGTGTATAAAGTTATTGAATCTCCCCTAGAACTACGTATAGCACTATCTATGCAACTCGATAGATGATACAAAAGGGTCATAGATAATAGAGAATTGGTCGAAGTATAGCTAAACCTCCACCAAAGATACATTATCTTCATATAGAGGTCTACCGAAGTCATCTACAAGTCCTAGAACCCATAATCTGCATAGCTCTGCTTTACGTAGAATAAGTGTTGGTGGGACATAATGTAGGAATAGCTGTCTAGTATATAAATCTACTCCAAGGATGGCAACCCATTTAACTCTATACACATAGCCGTTAAGCATTTCTACACCAACAATTTTCGTGATTGCGTAGCTACTCGTTACAGAACAGTCGTCAACGTATATAGAGAAGTTGTCTAGAGGTTGATTATCTTTAGCTAGGAGTATGATTCCATCTCTAGCTACAATTATAGGGTTTCGAATCTCTGCAAACCTTCTATAACTTCTAGCAACTCTATCACTAAAGAATTTCCTCAGGAATTCTTCAAGTTCTTCAAAATTTTCGTACCTATGGATATAGGGGTTGAGTAAATCTGGAAAGAATCTCCCTACAACATCTCTACACCTTTCCATACTTCTTCTAAACCTTTTTGTCAAAGCCTTCCTACCTTTAACAACTCTTTTAACGTAGAGATTCTCGATGTATGATACTTCTCTTAGCAACATCTCTATACATTGATCCACATCTTTACATAGTTCTACAAATCTATTGATATGATTGAAAATCTTTTCAACATCTCTTCTATGATACCTATTTAAAGTGTATATAAGCTTAGATACAGATACAAATAATGAATAGAATTTCTCAGGAAATACGTAGTACTGTCTACCACTATACCTATACATATGGATAGTACTATCTTTGAATTCCTCAACAAAAATTCTTAAAGGATATCCCAAGAAACCTTCAACTCTAAATATATTTCGGGACCTCTTCTTAGCACCACTACTCGTAATTACATCAGATAGAAAAAATTCGTATGATCTTCTATAAGCTCTACCTAAACCTATGTGGCAAAACATATCTTAACACATTATAGTTATGTTAATCAATAGATCTATTCAGAGCGTAATCTCTTACAAACTCAACTCTATAAATACCGGGTTCTATAACAAGCTTAGGATGCTGTGGATGTATTAAAGTTGAAGGTTTTTTAACAACAACATAACGACGACCATAAAGACTATAGACAGGGCTAATAAGTTTATGGGTATTACCATTTTCTGAAGCAATTTCTAGAATATCGCCTTCTTTCATAGCTAAGTTCGTATCAATACCTTCCTCTTCAACGAGTATGAGATCCCCTTGACGATAGATTTTTCTAGTTTTATTCAATACGATCCCTAGAAATATTCGAATTTAAAAAATGAGTAAAGGGTTTTGTTTTAAACATGTTTGTTGGTAATTAGTAGTGTTGTTATTTTGTAAGGTAGTCTCTGTTGAATAGTTTCAAACGTTCTGATTAGAACAATGAAATGTACAGCATGTTTTAGTTATAAAATCTTAGTTTTTAATGTTGTAACGAAAAAGATTATTCACTTATAGATGGAGAATTATTATGAAGGTAAAGGAGATAGTCAATTATATAATGGTAATATTATTAATAGTATTGTTAAGTAGTGGAGTCTATGGATGTTACACCTATGGTCAACAGGTTAAAGTTTTTAGAGTTGGCTGGGGTGGTACTAGTTTTGATACATTTAATCCTTTTACAACATATGCTGCAATATCTTCATGGTCAACGTTAAATGTATATAGCAGGCTTGTTAGAATTGCATCAGATCTAAAGAGTTTTGTACCTGATTTAGCTGAGAAATGGGAGGTTATAGGGGATAATACCGTAAGATTTCACCTTGTTAAAAATGCTACGTTTCACGATGGAAAACCTGTAACAGCGTACGATGTTGAGTATAGCTTTAAATTATCAGCTGAGCCATGGTCTGCAAGAATTTCTAGTGTTAAAATGGTTAAAGAGATAAAGGTTGTAGATAGCTATACAATCGAGTTTGATGTTACATCTGTTCCATTATTCTTCACAGAAGCAGCAAGTACTGTGCCAATAGTACCGAAACATATATGGTCTAATGTAAGCGATCCTTCAACATATGATGCAAATCCACCCATAGGCTCAGGACCATTGAAAGTTACTGAGTACAAAGAAGGTCAATATATAGTTCTTGAACCATATAAAAACTTCTACTATAAAAAATGGCTACCGAAAGTAGATAGAATTATAATTAAGTTCTACTCAGATGTTACTAGTGCAACAAATGCATTATTATCAGGAGAAGTAGATGCTGTCGGTCCTTACATACCTATATCTCTATATGAAACATTAGCTAAGAACCCACAGTTCAAAGTATTCAAATCACCTGGAACAATGTACTTCTACTTAGCATTCAACGTAGATCCAGAGGGTACAGGCAATCCAACTCTAAGAGATAGATTGGTAAGAAAAGCTCTAGCATATGCAATAAATATTGAGTATCTGTGTAGTGTTGCATGGCCAAACTACTCGAAACCTATAGCTAACCCGTTACCAACATCAAACATATTCTATAACTCTAATCTTAAGGTAAGACCTTTCAACCAGTCGTTAGCAGTTAAAATACTTGATGAAGCTGGGTATAGAGTAGGATCTAGCGGTGTAAGATTTTCACCAGATGGTGTAGAAATGAAATATACAATCTTGGTACCTAATAAATTCCCTGAAGCTGTAAATGCTGCACAGTTAATAGCTAAGTGGTGGAGTTCTATAGGGGTTTCAACAACTGTTAAACCTATGGATACAGGCAGTATGTCTTCTATAATATGGCAAAAAGTTGACGATAAGATAAAACTTGGGCATGATATCGATTTATGGGACTGGTTTGTTGATCCTATAAGTGCAACTCATTTTGAGGTATTTGTATCGGATAGAAAGATATTAGGGATATCGGATTCAGGATACAATAACTCTGAATACGATAACCTCTTTAATAAGATTTACGAAGCTAAAACAATGGATGAACTAAAGGATGTAGCATATAAACTCCAGGAGATGGTATACAGAGATCTACCATACCTACCTCTATGCGAAATACAGCCTATCCAAGCCCATAACGCGAAATTCACAGGGTTTGACTACAACTGGCCTGGAGGACCTTTTAGTGGAAGTGACTGGAGGGTATTCATTAGTGTAGCATTTGTAGAAGAAGTACAACCTACTGAATCCACTAGACCAACAGGTACAAGTTTAACTACATATACAACATACCTTGTTATAGCTATAGTTATAATAGTAGCTGTAGTTGCTCTATTATTCCTTAGAAGAAGAGGTTAATGAGATGAAAAGATACATAGCAAGTAAGATTTTTTCAATGATAATATCTATACTAGCTCTATTTACACTAGGCTTCATAATCTTTAGGCTTCTCCCAGGCGATCCTATATCACTTATGTTAAGAGATCCAAGGCTTACAGAGGATCAGATCAAAAGTATCAAAGCGAAGTTTGGTTTAGATAAACCTCTTTGGGAGCAATATGTAATATATATAGTAAATGTGTTTAAAGGAGAACTAGGTATATCTATCTACTACAAGAAGCCTGTTAGCAATATTTTATTGGATAGACTCTCAAACTCTCTGATACTACTCATACCCTCAACAATATACTCTATAGTTTTAGGAGTTTTGATAGGAACTCTATGTGCTTGGAGAAGGAGTGGTTTTGCGAGTAGGTTAACAACAACTATTTCGCTTGTACTCTACTCGCTACCAACATACTGGCTTGGGGGAATACTTATACTAATATCGATAAACTTCCTAGGTCTACCTGTTAGCGGTATGTACAGCTATGGAATCGAGTATTTAAATAGTTTAGAGAAATTTCTAGATCTTCTATCACATATGATCCTCCCCTCTATAACCTTAACATTGGTTAGCTTCGGGGGTTTTACAGTAATAACATGGTCAGCTATGGTTGACATAATACGTGAGGATTTTGTATGGGCTCTACACGCTATGGGGTATCCAAGCAGAGTTATATACTTTAAACATGTTCTTAGAAATGCTTTAATCCCTATAGTAAGTGTGAGTGCAATAGCTATTGGTACAACAGTTGCTGGAGCTGTTTTTACCGAAACAATTTTTGCTTGGCCCGGTATAGGTAGGCTTATATATGAAGCTGTTATCTACAGAGACTACCCTTTACTCCAAGGTTCTTTCCTAATAATAACAACGTCGGTAATCATAGCTAATACTTTAGCTGATATGCTGTACGGATTCCTAGATCCTAGGGTGAGAAGATCGTGAAACTAAGAAGACAAAAATCGAGGAATTCTAATAATATTTTCACCCAATTAGTTTTCATAGTTACAGAGGTTAAGATAGGAATAGCCATAGTTATTGCATACACTATTATAGCAATTATAACTCCATACATAGCTCCTTACGATCCTCTCGAAACAGATCCTCTGAAGATTCTCAACCCTCCAAATCTTCAACACCTTCTGGGAACAGATGAAATGGGTAGAGATCTTCTAACTTTAAACCTCTACGCCATCAGACCATCGCTTGTAGTAGGATTGAGTGCTGCTATAATGGCAACTATACTAGGGTTGTTTATAGGCATTCTATCCGGTTACTTCAGGGGCTTTCTAGATGAGATCCTCATGAAATTAGCAGATTTCTTGATAGCATTGCCACAGATTGTTTTGATGGTAGTTATAGCTGCTATAATATCGTCGAGTATATATTCAACCATAGTAATTATAGCTATCCTCACGTGGCCTCCTATAGCACGAGTTATAAGATCGGCTGTACTCTACATAAAAGAATTACCATTTATAGAAGCTATAAAAGCTCTTGGCTCTGGCGATAAACGTATACTTTTTAAGCATATAATACCTCAACTTCTACCACTTGCGATAGCGAATACTGTTCTATCTACACCAAACGCAATTCTATCTTATACAGCTCTTGTATTTCTGGGAGCTGGAGATCTTAGCGAAATAAGCTGGGGTACAATACTACATAATGCCTATGTATCAGGAGCATTAGCTGCTGGGAAATGGTGGTACTTTCTCCCACCTGGAGTATTTCTATCACTACTTGTAGTAGCACTAATGCTAATGGGTTATGGATTAGAAAAAATTCTGAATCCTAGACTAAGGGAAGAACTAATCCCTTAGTATTAAGGATCACATAAAATATCTAAAAGCCTGAGTCTTTAAGATAGGGATGTAGAGGAAGATTATAGGATTTTAGAATCTATAAAGTCTCTTGTATGAGCCATTTACCTCTAAGTGTGGAGATGAGGAGTAAATCGTGGAAACAGGTATTTATATTATGGACATGATCTATATAAACTATCTTCAGATTAACGAACATAATCTAAATAGATGTGTAAAACTAATGAACCCTCTAAGGGGGACCCATCCTTTAGAATGGGAAAAAGGTTAGTTGTACTCTTCTATTTATCTATCTACTGTCTCTAGTTTATTCTTAAATATCTTTCCCTCCTTGACTACTAGCATAACGTTCTCTTTATCCATCAGCGTCCTTGGATTGTCAAGGGGGTTACCATTGACTACAATTATGTCTGCGAACTTCTTCGGTGTAATGCTTCCAGTAGTATTCTTTAGACCAGCTACTTCAGCTGCATTGATTGTAGCTGCTCTTAAGGCTTCAATAGGTGGAATACCAAGTTTTTCAACAAATAGAATTATTTCTAAAGAGTTATCGCCATGTCTAAACGCTTTAATCCCACCCCAGAAATCGGTACCAGTAGCGAGTTTAACACCTGCTTTATAAGCTCTCCTTATATTCTCTACGTGATATTTGTAAAGCTCTGCTTCTTTCTCTAGACCCCATTCAGGTATACCAAGTTCTTTACCGTATGAGAGGATGTGTTCAGAAACAGCAAGAGTTGGTACAATTATAGCGTTTTTCTCTAAAGCAAGGTTTATACCTTCGTCGTTAATCAGATCTGCGTGAGCTATAACCCTTACACCACCTTTAAGAGCATTTACAATGCCTTTAGCACCTTCAGCATGTGCATGAACCCATCTTCCAGCAGACTCAGCTTCTTCTACTATAGCTTTAATCTCTTCTAAAGTAAACTGTGTATACTCAGGTCTATCTCTTTGAGATAGAACACCTCCAGTAGTACAAATCTTTATGAAATCGCTACCCATCCTCAAAGCATACCTAGATGCTTTCCTACATTCATCAACACCATCACATAACAAAGAAGTGAACTGCTTAAGATGTAGAGGTGATTTAGCATCTACAAGCCATATAGGAAGGTAGTGGGTATCGCCATGACCAAAAGTCTGGCTTATAACAGGACCTGCAGCAACAATCCTAGGACCGGCAATAGATCCTTCATCAACTGCTTGCTTAAGTCCTAGAGCAATAAGTCCTCCAGCATCAACAATTGTTGTAAAACCTGCTTCAATAAGATTTTCAAGATCTTTAACAGCTCTAGCTACCAGAGTTTCGTAACTTACAAGCAAAGATTCTTTTATAAAATCACCTGTTCTAAAGCCTGTTAAATGCATATGAGCATCTATTAATCCTGGTAAAGCCATATACCCTCTACAGTCAATAGCAACAGTATCTTTAGGTATCTCAACGGAACCTCTACTCCCAACATCTCTAATAACCTTACCTTCAATAACAATACATCCATTCTCAATAACAACTCCTTTTTCAACATCTAAAATTTTAACATTATCTAAGACCAAATGTTTAGGCATTGTATCTCCCGCAGAAGTTAATGTAAGCAATAGTTAGCTATAATAAGTTTATAAGTTTAAATGTAAACAAAATACTGTAAGATACAGTATATTACAAAAGTATGAGGATCCAAATTATTTCGTTTCGATAGCGGGGTGCATATATGATTAAGAAAAATAACTATGTGATGGTACTAGTTGTAGCTATTTCAACGCTCCTAGGAGGTTTCTACCTAGGCTACATTTATAACCAGTATATTTGGAGATTAGATAATGTTTATAGTATCAAGGTTTCTACAACAACTTCTCTCTACCAATTAGGAGTACTAGGTGATCTTTTAAATGATTTTACCAATTCTACGGGTTTAAATGTGAAATTCGAGATTTTAGCTAGAGGTTCTGGGGAGGCTCTAAGGCTTTTAGCCGATGGCTCTACATGTATTGCTTTTGTTCATGCACCTTCTCTTGAGTTTAAATATCTTGAGAGAGGAGAGGTGGAGAGACTAGCTATATTTGCGTACAATGAGTTTGTAATCCTTGGACCTAAGAGTGATCCTGCAAATATTAGTAGAGCTTTAAATGCTGTAGATGCTTTCAAGAGGATATATTCTGCAGGAGAGAAAAGTTTAGCTAAGTTTGTTAGTAGAGGAGATCTCTCGGGAACACATGTACGAGAACTTATGCTATGGACTCTAAGTAATTTCAATCCTGAGGGAAAAGCTTGGTATTTAAGGAGTGGACAGGGAATGGTTCAGACAGTTCTAATAGCAGATAACCTCAATGCTTATACTATAAGTGATATAGCGACATATCTGCTTCTAGAGAAACAAGGTAAGGTATTGAACCTAGCTATACTTTTAAAAGACCCTGTCTATCTGATAAATGTTTACTCTGCTTATTTATCAAAAGCAAAACATTGCGATAACCCATTAACTTGGTATATAGCGTACAAATTAAGAGAATATCTATTGACACGAGGGCAAGAATTGATAAAAATGAAGTTTAGTAAACTACTAAACTCTATCGAAGGTAGTGAAGAAATGGTGTTAAGAGCTTGGGAAACTTTAGCAAGGTTAGATTCGTAGAGTGTTGACTATGGAGACTATAGTCTCTATAATGTCGAGAAGTCTATACGTATCATCAATAGCGGCTTTAATAGCTTTTGCAATAGCTATAGCAGTTTCTTTAACTTTGTCACGTTTAGCTAGGAGAAAAGCTGAGATGGTGTTAAGCATCTTTGAAGTATTTGTAGGTGTTCCAACTACAGTTATAGGTGTTTTACTATACATGGTATTCTATCCTAGAGGACCCTTAGGGATTCTAGGTATTCTTTACACACCTTATGCAATAATTATTGGAGAATTTTTAGTTGCTCTACCTATTGCAGTAACCCATATGTTTAGACATGTATACGAATTGAAGGATTTCGTAAGAGAACTCGTACTATCCCTAGGAGGATCCGAGAACCAAGCTATAGGGATACTTATAAAAGAGCTTATACCTATTATGATATCCTCCTACTTCTTAGCTTTCTCTAGAGCTATAGGCGAACTAGGAGTGGCATTGATCGTTGGTGGAGGTATAGAAGGTTACACTAATGTATTGACAACAGCTATAGCTTTACAAACATCTCTAGGTAACTATGAACAAGCTATACAGCTTGGGGGAATATTAATAGCAATTACAACTACAATAGCTATAACATTAAAGATCCTAGGTGAATACATCATATGGAGATTGCGTTAGAGAATATTTGGCATAGTTACGATGGTTCTACATATGTTTTAAAAAACATTAACTTAATATTCAAAGAGCCTGGAATATACATCTTAATAGGGCCTAACGGTTCAGGTAAAACAACTTTACTAAAAATACTATCTCTGATTATCAAACCATCTAAAGGGAATGTATTAGTGGATGGCAAGGATTTCTGGAGTACTAGCGATGAGGAGAAGCCTTTGATTAGAAGAAATATTGTGTTTGTTCACGATAAACCTACTCTTTTACGAGGATCTGCAAGATATAATATAGAGCTAGGGTTAAAGCTGAGAGAAGTGAAGAAAGAGGATGATGTTATAGAATTTGCTTCAAGGTATGGACTAGAGGAAGCTCTAGATAAACCTATACACAAACTTAGCTCAGGTCAAGCAAAAACTGTATCTATTTTAAGAGCTCTACTTTTAAAACCAAAGATCTTAGCTCTCGACGAACCGTTTACATTTCTAGATAATACACGTGTAAAACTTCTTATAGAGGATATCTTAGACATGGTTGGGAATGGAAGCATCATTGTGATTGCAACACACTATATGTACAAAGATCTTGAAGTAATTTCGAATAAAATTGTAGAGATTGTAAACGGTGAGACATCTATATCCAGCTCTAAATAAAGAAGCTCAATTATATCTACGTAAGAGAATCGCTAAGTCGAGTAATTTTACATCTAAGTTTTCATTCATGGACTTTACTATGTAACTCTTAAATAGTAGAGATTTGAATGTAGGTAGTGGGGTGTTTTATGTCTAAAGTTGAAGATCTATTAAAACAGCTAGCAATTGAGGAAAAGATATCGCTTCTCGTAGGAGCTGGAACATCCGTAATAGTTCCTGGAGCAGCTGGGGAGACAAGATCTATCCCAAAGCTCGGTGTACCAGCTATAGTCTTAGCCGATGGACCAGCAGGTGTTAGAATAGCTTCCCTCCGCTTTAGTGTAGATAAAGAATTCTACGCTACTCATTTCCCTAATGCAATTATGTTAGCATCTACGTGGAATCCTGAGGTTGTTGAGAAAGTTGGTAGAGCTATTGGTGAAGAAGCTAAAGAGTATGGAGTAGATATACTCCTAGCCCCTGGACTTAATATCCATAGAACTGTTCTTGGTGGAAGGAACTTCGAGTATTTCTCAGAAGATCCTCTCCTATCCGGAGTTATAGCCGCTGCTTATGTTAGAGGTGTTCAAAGTGTTGGTGTTGGAGCTACGTTAAAACATTTTGTAGGTAACGATCAGGAGGCTGGAAGGATGTATGTAAATATAATAGCTGATGAGAGAACATTGAGAGAGGTATACCTAAGAGCTTTCGAGATAGCTATCGAGTTATCTAAGCCTTGTGCTATCATGGCGGCCTATAACAAGTTGAACGGTTACTACTGTACTCAAAACCCATGGTTATTGACGAAAGTTTTAAGAGAAGATTGGGGATTCGAAGGGCTTGTTATGACTGATTGGTTTGCGGGAGATAACCCAGTTGAGCAGATCAAAGCAGGAGTAGATTTAATTATGCCAGGGGATGATAATATAGTTAAAAAACTTGTTGACGCATATAAACATGGTGAATTAAAAGAAGAGGATATAGATAGAAGAGCAAAGAATGTATTATCAACTATCTTAAAGAGTTTGAAGTACCAAGGGTATAGATGGTCTAATAAACCAGATTTAGAAGAACATGCTAGAGTAGCTCATGAAGCTGCTCTAGAGGGTACAGTTCTCCTTAAAAATGATGGAGTTCTACCTATTAAGAGTGGTACGAAGGTAGCTCTATTTGGGAAAGGGTCTTATTATACTGTTAGAGGAGGGCTTGGGAGTGGATATGCTCATGCGAGGTACACTGTTTCTATAGCAGAGGGCTTAAGGGAGAGAGATATTAAAGTGGATGAAGATGTGGAGAAAGTATATAGAAGACATATGCTACCTCTATACGAACTTGGAGACTGTATAGAGATGTTTAGAAGATTAAGAGATACAGCTATTAGATCTGATAATAAAGGTTTTCTAACATGGGTGTTATTCGATGTATCAGAAATGCTTATTGAATACTATAGAACTATGTATCTACTTGAAGATCCATTTGAAGATCAATTCCTCGAAGAAGTAGCTAAAAAGAACGATGTAGCTATAATAACTATCTCTAGAATCTCAGGCGAAGGTTGGGATAGAAAACCAGTTGAAGGAGATTACTATCTAAGAGATGACGAGTATAGGTTATTACTAAGAGTTTCTGAAACCTTCCATAAATACGATAAAAAAGTAATAGTAATTCTTAATATACCTAGTCCAATAGATATCATTAGCTGGAGAGATCTTGTCGACGCTATTCTCGTTATATGGTTGCCAGGGCAAGAAGGTAGCAGAGCTCTAGCAGATATACTCCTAGGGAAAATATCTCCAAATGGTAAACTACCGTTGACATGGCCTAAAGACCTAGGGCAAGATGCTGCAACAAGAACATTCCCATACGAACCTAGACAAGAACTTGAATACAGTGAAGGTATATACGTTGGTTATAGGTACTACGATACATTTGGTGTTGAACCTGCTTACGAGTTTGGCTATGGATTAAGTTACACAAACTTCGAATTCAGCGAGGTATCTGTAGTTAAAGATGTTGATAAAATAAAGATAAAATTGAAAGTGAAGAACGTAGGGGGTTACCCAGGTAAAGAAGTTATACAAATATATATTAAACCTCCTAGAGGATCTATAGATAAACCGTACCAAGAACTCAAAGGTTTTAAGAAGACGAAGTTGTTGAAACCAGGAGAAGAAGATGATGTAGTTATAGATATTCCCATAAAGTATTTAGCGAGTTATATAAAGAATAGATGGATAGTTGAGAAAGGTCTATACAAGATAAGGATAGGGGTATCATCTAGAGATATAAAGATTGTTAAAACCTTGGAGATAGATCGTGATTATTGCTTCAATACTAAGTGGATACAAATCGAATGTAGTTAAATATTGTAATAATCTAACATGTTTTTATTTAAATAAATTTTTATATTTTACATATGTGCATTTTTAATTTTAGAAATCATTAATTGGGGCGATATGCTGTGAATAGAATTGATGTTGTTTGTATGGGTGAAATACTTGTTGATGTAATTCCGTTAGAGGTAGGAGTGTATAGAGATGGTATGGCTCTAGAGGTTCATTTCGGTGGAGCGCCTGCAAATGTTGCTATTGGTATTGCTAGACTTGGTCATAAATCTGCTTTTATTGGTGCTGTAGGCGAAGATCCTTTTGGTTACATGCTTAAGCAGTTTTTAGAGATAGAAGGAGTTGATACTAGGTGGCTTGTGGTTAAGAAAGCTAGAACTAGTTTAGCGTTTGTTATACTTAGAGAAGGTGGTGAAAGAGATTTCTTCTTCTATAGAGAGCCATGGACAAAAACAGCTGATACCATGTTATCTCCAAGTGATCTAGATATAGATAGTGTTACTAAAGCTAAGATTCTACATATATCAGGTGTTGCAACAGTATATCCACCTTTATCAGAAGCTGTTTATATAGCTATGGAAAAAGCCTTTGAAAAAGGTCTACATGTATCTATAGATCCTAACTATAGGCAAGACATATGGGGTTCCAGTGAAAACGCTTTAAAAACTATTGATAGATACTTCAAGATCTCGACGATGATTACAATGGGTTTCGATGAGCTTGAGAACATGTTTATGTCGAGGGACTATAAATGGGTATCAGAGAAGTTAATGGAGAAGTACAAGAATCTAGAAATTGTAGCTATAAGACTAGGATCTCAAGGAGCGTATGTAAAGACGAGAAAAGGAGAAACACTTCAGCCAGCTATAAAGATAAAACCTATAGATACAACAGGTGCTGGAGATGCATGGACAGCTGCTTTCATAGTTTTCTATCTACTTGAAGAAATAGAGCTTAGTAGAGCAGTTATGTATTCTAACATTATTGCAGGGTTGAAATGTCTTAGAAGAGGTGCTGTAACAGCTATCCCGAGAAGAAAAGAGTTTGAAGAACAGCTACCTAAATACTTAACTTGAGTAAGCTGATTAGAGCAGAATTTTTGTAGCTTGGTGATTAAGCATTTAAGAGAGACTATAGCGGGGCAGTTGAGTTTGGATCCTATTGAAGCTATGGTTATAAGTATCCATAGTATCTCAGATAATGTAGTTGTACAGAGTTTTCTTGTAGCATGTATTGGATTTGCGTTAACTGTTTTAGGAGCTTTACCAGCTCTCCTAGGTGCTAAAATTGGTGAAGTTATTATTCCTTACGGAATGGGTTTCTCAGCTGGAGTCATGATATCAGCATCCTTCACATCTCTACTTATACCAGCTGTAGAAATCGGGGGAATACCCCCAACCATTATTGGTTTCTTATGTGGAGCACTTTTCGTTGAGATTGTAAACAGAGTTCTTCCCCATGAACACCTTGTTAAAGGTTTTGAAGGGTCTGAGAAATTTCGGAAGAAGATGAGGATGATATGGCTTTTGGTCATAGCTATAATTATACATAATATACCCGAGGGTGCGGCTGTTGGTGCAGCTGTTGTTGAATCGCTTAAGAGAGGGGTTCTTCTAGCTATAGCTATAGGGATACAGAATATCCCTGAGGGTTTAGCTGTATCTCTACCACTTGTATCGACAAGTAAAAGAATTGGTCAAGCGATGTGGATAGCTATTTTAAGCGGAATTGTAGAACCTTTAGCTGCATTGATAATAGCTATTCTAGCATCTCTATCTCGTGGTATTTTGCCGTATATGTTGTCATTTGCTGCTGGAGCTATGATATACGTTGTTAGCCATGAGGTTATTCCCGAGACCCATGCAGAGAAAAGAGAGCTTAAAGCAACGTTATCTCTATTAATTGGTCTTATAGCGATGTTTTCTCTAGATGCATACTATAGCAAATAATTCGGTCTACAACAATTCCATCAGAATATTCTTACAAGTTAACGCTGGGATGGTAAAAGGTCAAGAAATCTTTTAAGCTCTTCCCAAATGCAGAATCTCGATGATCCTTATGTTGAACAGTAAGCGTAGATGGGTTTACCCAGGAATGTGTTTCGTAATAACATTTCTAGGGGGTACACTGTACTCATATAGTGTTATAGGTTACGAGATTCAGAAGCTATGGAGCGTCAGCTCTGCGGAAGCGGGGATACCTTACTTTGTTTCTCTAGGTGTATACGGCTATCTAATGTTTTTAGGAGGGGTTCAGCTCTCATATAAGTTTATATAACTTGATGTGTTTTTCATCGCATCATCTCTATTCCCCTGCATCCCACTCGGGTTCTCATCGGGCTTGGGGGCGTTCGGGACCACCCCAGAGACCCCACATCTTGAGTACCTAGATACGTACTTCTTGTAGAGGTTTATCGTTGCAGTCACGTCTCTATCACCTATGAAGTTGCATTTTCTGCATCTCAGCACCCTATACCCATATTCAGCTAGCTTTCCACCACACCTAGGACACTTTAATGATGTCCCCCTAGGGTTTACCTTGATAACCTCTAGGTTTCTCTCCCTAGCCTCATACTCTACGCAGAACTATATTCTGCGGTAGAACCACAGTCCAAGCCTCTTATTGAACTCTCTACCCCTTTTATTATTCTCCCTAAGCTTATCTAAATCCTCTAAGACTATTATTGAGCTGCGTTTTGATGCTAGCCCAGCTACTAAATCCCCCACCTTATGGGCGTAGTCCCATGAGATGTTCCTAATCCTCTCACCATGCCTATCAATAGCTCTTCTAACACCTTTGATGAATCTCCACGACCTTGGATACCTCCTCTGAGTCCTCTCAACCCAGATCCTGTGGGTCAAAATCTTTCTGTGAGGTGTTCTAAACCTCTTCAACTTCAATAGCCTACCATCGAGAGTGAGTACTGCTAAAGTTACATTATCAAAGTTCAGGTCGATGGACATAACTGTTCTAGGCTTCACAATTTTAACAATTCTCTTAAAGTATATTGAGACCCAGAATCCACTCCCATCATACTTCACTACCAGCTCGTAGTTGCTCCAACCCCTGAACTTCTCAACCCTCTCACTAGATGCTACCAGCTTTAACCTAGCCTCGTAGTCACTGTGTAGCTTCAGCGTCAGGGTCATGTCGTCTAGGTCTAGTTTATAGTCGTACTTATCTATTCTAGCACTCAGCTTCCTGAGAGTTGGTTTTCTACCATTCTTACTCCTAGCCGATTTTATTACACTCTCAGCATATACATATATCTCTTTAGTGTGGTGTGCTCTAAAACCCATAGACACTAGGTTATTGTAGAATAGCCTGTGTAGCTTCCTCTTAGACAACCTCTCATTAATGCTCCAAATCCTGTCAATTACTAACTGTACCGCATCACGATATAGCCTCAAGAACTCAAGGAGCTTATCACAGCTACCCTCGGGGAGAGCCCTCACCTTAAGAGCCTCTATAACTACAGGCTCTTCACCCCTCATAGAGTAGCTCACCAACACACCTATATACCCTCTTAAAGCTTATAAATATTTTGTCACT
>Ga0080004_1140464_pt1 | contig 21276 bp, 20 predicted proteins | sample WasSprMetagenome_FD_69207 | JGI IMG/M metagenome (GOLD analysis project Ga0080004, IMG submission 69207) | Sulfidic aquatic microbial communities from Washburn Spring, Yellowstone National Park, USA - WS (SPADES assembly) (version 2) | ecosystem: Environmental > Aquatic > Thermal springs > Hot...
AACCGGGTCCTGGGATAGGCACTGGAACTGGGACTAGGACCGGGACCGGAGCGCCCATCGCCTTAGAGGCGATGAAAACCTTGGCCGGAGAGGCGAAAGGATGGAAAAGCCAGGATGCGGGGGCCACAGAGACTTCCGATGATATCGGCTCCAAGCTTGTAGAGTTTGCTTGGTGGATGAAGAAGCAGGGCTATGCTGAGTCAACGATAGCGGTAAGAGTTAATGCCTTAAAAGTCCTCCACAAGCGGAAGGCGAATCTGTACGATCCGGAAAGCGTTAAAGAAGCCATAGCGAGGCAAAAATGGAGCGAGGGACGGAAAGCCAATGCCGTGAAAGCCTACACTACTTTCCTAAAGATGTTGGGCGGGGTGTGGCAGCCTCCGATATGCAGGGACGTGAGGAGGCTTCCCTTCATTCCTTTGGAGCGGGAAATTGACGATCTGATTGCCAGCTGCAACAAACACATTGCAACCTTTCTCCAATTAGCAAAGGAGACTGGTGCGAGGGCTGGGGAAGTCTTTGCCCTAAAATGGACAGATGTGGACTTGGAGTCCAAAACGATAAGGATAACGGCGGAAAAAGGAAGCGAACCAAGAATATTCAAGATCTCAACAAAGCTTATCGGAATGCTAAACAACCTTCCAAGGGATAGTGAAAGGATTTTCAGCTATTACAAAAGCCTCAAAAATCTGAGGAGGAGCTTCGAGAGATACCGGAAAAGGGTAGCCTATAGGCTTGGAAACCCAAGGCTACTTCGGATAAGCTTCCATACGCTGAGGCACTGGAAGGCTACAACAGAGTATCACAGAACGAAGGACATTTTGTATGTGATGCAGCTCCTCGGACATAAAAGCATAAAGAACACTCTCGTATACACGCAACTTGTGAAGTCCCAAGATGAGGCAGAGTTCGTATGCAAGGTTGCTAAAACCGTCGATCAAGCCAGCAAGCTCATAGAAGCCGGATTTGAGTATGTGTGCGAAATAGATGGCATTAAGCTCTTCAGAAAGAGGAAGTAAGTCATGGTAAAAAGTGCCGCGGATCTATTCCAGGTATGGTAAAAGTGCCGCGGGCCGGACTTGAACCAGCGACAATCCGGTCTTCAGCCGGACGCTCTCCCAGGCTGAGCTACCGCGGCATCGATTCTTTAAATGAAAAAATTCCTAATAAGCTTTTTTAGCGCAGGAGCCTATCGATATTTTGGGCCCTTAAGCTTATCGTAAAGGCGAAGGGAAGGGCTGGACTAGGGCCTCAGGAAAAGAAAGGCATGGAAGCTCCCGAGGAGCTTTCCCGAAGGCTTTCCGCCATATTGGAGGAGATAAGGCAGCGTAGATCCCAAAGGACTCAGCTTCTAAGGGAAATCCTTCAGCTCCATGGGCGAAGGAAGGAGCTCATCAAGGAAAGGAGGGGCATAAGGGAGCAAATTTCTTCCATAAGGAGCCAATACAAGGAACTTGGGGATCGCCTAGGAGACCTTCGATCCCAGATAGAAGCCTTGAAAAAGGAGCTTCAGGAGAAACGGGATGTTATAACAAAGCTTGCCCAGAAATTGAAGGCTAAGGAAGCCCAGGTCAGCCTTCCTTTGGAGGAGGTTGAGAGGCGCCTCCAAGAAATCGAGTGGCGCGTCCAGACGAGTCCTACGAACGTGGAGGTTGAAAAACGCCTCATGGAAGAATGGAAAAGGCTTGAAGGGGAAAGGCTTAGCTATGAGGAGATAAAAAGCCTTAGGAAAAACCTCCTCGATGCCATAGCCCAAAGGAATTCCCTGAAGCTCTCCCTAGCCTCCAGCCGGGAATCCTTGGGGAAGCTTCTAGAATCGAGAAGGGGGCTTAGGGAAGCCATGGAAGCATCCTGGGCAGAGGACAGGAGGCTCCGTTCAGAGATCGAAGGTTTGCAAAGGCAATTTCTCGAAAGAAGGGAAGCCATAGACCGTCTGGATCAGGAGATCCTAGCCCTTTCCTCCGAGGTTGAGGGGATTAGAGGACGGTTAGCAGAGATTGAGAGGAAAGCTAAGGAGCGAAGGATGAAGGAGGTTGCCGAAGAAGTACGGGAGAGGATGAATAAGGGAGGAAAGATCACGCTCCAAGAGCTTCAGATTCTTTTGGAAGTCCAAGAAGGGGAGGAGGGGGAGAAGAAGCCATGAGGATCCCAGGATTCGAAAGAGGACTGCGAAAGTTGAACAAGAGCGGGAGCGGAGGCGGAGGTGGAAGAAAGGATAGAAAGAATAGAAAGGATAAGAAGGATCTGGGGATCGAGATTAAGAGGGGGAAGCTCCAGCTTATCCATCGAGGGAATCAGTTCGATAGCCATAGGCTCGGCGGAAGGAGCGGAGGATGGTAGAGTTAGCCTAGGAGGTCTTAGAGGAGGAAGCTAGAAGAATGATGGAGCCTAAGGAGCCTAAGAATATCCTCATCCTCTGCGTCGATGTGGACGATGATGTGGGGGAGAAAACGGGCTTGAGGACCCCTATGATAGGTAAGGAACAGGTCCTCAATGCCGCCATTCAGCTCATAACGAAGGATCCCGAGGAAGCCGATGCCAATACCCTCTTCGAGGGCCTCCGTATCCTCGAGAGCCTCCGGGCCAGAGCCATCGACGAGAAGTATGAGATTGCAGCCGTATCCGGTAGCAGCCGTGGGGGCTTGGAAGCCGATAGGAAGATCGCGAAGGAGGTCCAGGAGGTCGTCAGGCGTTCTTCGGCCGAAGCCATCATCCTAGTATCCGATGGCTTCACGGATCAGGCAGTCTCCCCGATCATCCAGTCCTATGCTCCCATCATCAGTGTCAGACGCTTCGCTGTGAAGCATAGCGAATCCCTAGAAGTCAACTGGCTCATCCTCTCCAAGTATTTGAATATGCTCTTCAGCGATCCAAGGTATACGAGATGGACCTTGGGAATTCCAGGAATCGCCCTTGTCATATTTAGTGTCTTCTACATCCTAAACCTTCTATTTCCGGAGAGCAGCTTCCTCGCCTATGCAACCATCTTCATCATAGCCCTCCTTGGCTTTGCCCTCATGGTGAAAGGCTTTGGTATCGATAAAGCGATGGGAGCAATCGTATCTGAAGTGGCGGCCAAGCCTGCGATTCTGATAAAGATCTTCAGCCTCATAGCAGGTATCGTTGTATTCATTCTAGGCATAAACCAGGGAATAGGCCTCATCCCGAAGCTCGTTCCTCCTGAATATCTTACGGATCCCATGACGGTCCTTAACCATCTCAACTTCATCATGGCGGCCTTCATAGATGTTGCCGTACTGTACATAACCATAGGAATCGCCATCATCTTCCTAGGCCGCGTTTTCTACGCATCCTTCGCCAAGAGCTCCCAAGTCTGGTCCAACCTTGCTGCCCTCGTAGCCAGCATCCTCTCCTGCGAGACCCTTCGCCGGGCGACAGGAATCCTTACGAATATTCCTAGCAGTCCCCTAGACCCTTCAGTCCTTGCCTTCTTCCTTTGGATCGCCTTCAGCATCCTTACGATGATCGCAAGCACCCTAGTCATCCACAGACTTAGGAGATTCTACCAGAATCGTCCCATGAGGTAGAAGGGGAATGAAGGAATCTATTCCCCATTCTAAAGGGCTGGAAGCCAAGCCTTGGCTCGAGCTCAAGCCTAGAAATGAAGCCAAGCCAAAGCCCGGGTTTAAGGTGACCATAGCCATCATCGGAGGAACAGGGTTTGAAAAAGCCCTATCCAGCCCAAAAATGATGGAGATCGATACGCCCTTTCTTTTTAAGCCCACCGTTTATTTGGGAGAAATCTCCGGCCGCCAAGTTGTCTTCTTGCCAAGGCATGGCATCCGCCATGAGTTCCCTCCCCACAGGGTTCCGTACAAGGCAAACATATGGAGCCTCAAGCAATTCGGTGTGGAAAGAATTGTGGCCACAAACCTTGTGGGTTCCATAAACCCAAGATTTAGGCCAGGGGACCTTGTCGTTCCTCATGACCTAATCGATTTTACCAAGGGCAGGGATGGGACCTTCTATGATGGATCGCCTGTAGTTCACATCGACTTTACGAAGCCCTACTGCCCCCAGGTTAGGAAAGTCCTTATAGAGGCTTCAAGGTCGTTAGGAGAGAAGCCCTGGGAGCGGGCCGTCTATGTATGCACAGAGGGCCCCCGTTACGAGACTCCCGCAGAGATACGCATGTTCCGTAGGCTGGGAGCCGATATCGTAGGCATGACCTCATGCCCAGAGGCTGCCCTCTCCAGGGAACTGGGGCTATGCTACGCTTCCCTTTGCCTCGTCTCGAACATGGCGGCTGGGATGCAGAGGAGGCTGACTACGAAGGAAGTCGTGAAGGTGGCGGAGGAAAGGGGAGGGCTTCTCTTCAAGGTGATAGAGGAAGCCGTAAGGCTTATTCCGGAGGCTCGGAGATGCGGCTGCGGGAGGTCCCTAAAGGAGGCCTCCCTATGATCTATCCCTAACTCTATCCATACCCCTAGCCCTATAACTATCCCTATACCTAGCCCTATACCTATCCATATCCCCTGCCCATCTATCTTTCTTATCCTATCTTATCCACTGTAAAACTACCTAAGCCATAGACCTTCCAGGGCTCCTTCGAAGCATCGCATCGGAGGGCGATGGCTAAAAATCGAAGGTTAGCTTCCTAGCCCCATCGCGGGTTATAAGGACCGTATCTTCAACCCTGAATCCCCCAAAACCCTTTATGTAAATCCCCGGCTCCACGGTAACAGAAAAGCCTTCCTTAAGAATCTCGGAATCTTGCTGGCTTAAGGAGGGGGGCTCATGAACCTCCAAACCTATGCCATGCCCTAGCGAATGGATGAACCTTTCCCCATAGCCCCCCTTTACGATCATATTCCTGGCGATGGAGTCAGCCTCCTTGCACGATATTCCGGGCTTCAGCCCCTCAAAGGCCCTTTCCTGAGCTTCTGTAACGAGGCTTAGAAGCCCCATAGCCCTTTCGGGGGCTCCTGGAAGCAAGAAGGTCCTCGTCATATCGGAGGCATAGCCCTCCACGGTGGCTCCTAGGTCCACAACCACAGCATCCCCATTTTGGATTACTCGACTGGAAGCCACGGCATGGGGCATAGCCCCCCTCGCACCCGAGGCAACGATCGTAGGAAAGGCTGTTCCATCGGAACCCTTCCTCCTCATTTCATACTCGGCTATCGCGGCCAAGAAACGCTCCTCGACCCCTGCCTTCAGGGTCTCCCGGACGGCCTTCATGCCAAGGCTTGCAAGCCTGCAGGCCTGGGCTATTTTCTCGACCTCCTCCGGTCCCTTCACCTTCCTTAGGTTCCAGAGAAGTCCCATTCCATCCTTCAGCTCCAAGGAGGAGCTAAGCCTTTCCTTCAGGAGCTGGGCAAGGGGAAGCTCGAGGCTATCGAAGTAGACCTTCCTAGCCTTCATGGCTTCCAGGCAGACGGCAACCCTTTCGAAGGCCTTTTCACCGGGCTTCAGCTCTATGATCTGGCAGCCCTTCGCCCTTTCTTTCGCTTCCTCCAAGTTTAGGGAACTTACGAGGAGTTGGGGATCCTCCGTTTCGGGAAGCAGAAGGATGCCCTCCGGAAATCCCGTAAGATAAAGGACATTCTTCGACCTGGAAACGAGGAAGCACTGAAATCCCTCATCAACCATTCGATGGCGAAGGCTAGAGAGGCGCTCCAGAGTTCCCATAACCATGGAATAATAAGGCTTCTCCTTCCTTAAAAAGAAGGAGGAACCGATGAGGAATCGCTTATAATCCTTCAAGGAAATTCTATAATGGCTTATTCCTCGGAGGAAAGGGGAACGGTCTACTTAAAGCGCCTTGAGCTCAGGGGCTTCAAGTCCTTCGGGCCTGGGAGGACGGTCATCAACTTCGACAAGGGCTTCACCGTCATAACGGGTCCTAATGGCTCTGGAAAAAGCAACATCATCGATGCCATTCGCTTTGCTTTCGGGGAGGCAAGCCCCAAGGCCCTCAGACTCGAGAAGTTCTCCGATGTCATAAACGATCAGGTTTTGAAGGATCGGAATCCAGAAGCCATCGTTAGGCTATACCTAGACAACACGGACAGAAGAATACCGATAGATGAGGATGTCATCGTCATCTCTAGGCGAGTGGGTCCGGATGGGCAGAGTGTCTACAGGCTCAATAAGAAAAGGATTTCGAGGAGCCAATTGATGGAAATCCTTGGAGTCGGGGGCATAGAGCCTTCGGGCATCAATTTCATTATGCAAGGGACTGTGACGAAGCTTGCCGACATGGCACCCGAAGAGAGGCGCAGGGTCATCGAGGATCTTGTGGGCATATCCAACTATGAAGCCAAAAAAGCCCAGGCCCAAGCCGAACTTCAGAAGGCTGATCTTAACCTCCGGGTGGCAGAAGCCAGAATAAGCGAAGTAAGGACAAGGCTCGAAAACCTAGAAAGGGAGCGAAACGATGCCCTCAGATTCGCTTTTCTTAAGAAGGAGGCCGATAGACTAAAAGCCATCATCACTTCCCACAAAGTCCTCACGAACCTGAAGGAGATAAAGGCTCTGGAGGGGCGCATAGAAGGCCTTCGGAAGGAGTCGGAAGCCCTATCGAAGGCTAGGGAAGAGCTTTGGGGAAAGAGAAGAGAAATGGAAGATCGATGGAGGAGGCTGAACGAGGAGATTGTCGATAAGGGTGGGGGAAGGCTCCTAGAGATCCAAGGAAGCATAGGGGAAGCAGGAGCCAGGATCGCCGCCCTGGAGACCCAGCTTGCCTCGAACAAGATGAGCCTCCAGAACCTCCTGAAGCTCAGGGAAGCCCGCCTTTCCCATCTTGAGAGCCTTAGGAATTCCATAAAGGAGGCTTCTGAAAGGCTTAGGGAAATGCGTAGGGAAAGGGAAAGGGCATTAGCCCTTCTGAGCGAGAAAAAGTCCAAGCATTCCCTCTTGAGCTCCAGGCTCGAGGAGCTTAGGAGAAGGCTCCAATCTGGCTCTAGCCAAATCGAGGCCATGGAGGCGAGGGCTAAGGAGCTGAGCCAGGCCTTCGTCAAGCTGGAGGCTGAATTCAGGGGAAAGGAGGCAATCCTCTCCGTTGTGGATGAGAATATCAAGGTTGCAAGAAGCCGGCAGGCAGACCTTAGGCAACTGATGGAGGATCTCAGGAACCGTATGAAAGAGCTTTTGAGGATGAGGGAGGAAGAGGAACGGAACCTTCGCCAGACCATCGATCTTTTGAACAAGAGCCTCAAAAGGAAGGAGCTTCTGGAGGCCGAAATGGCTGGCGCTTTTTCCATAGCCCAGAAGGCTAAGAAGGCGATCTCCTCCTTCGAGATCCAGATGGACCTTGCCGAGAAGATAGCCCTAGAGGATCTAGCCCTTTCCAAGATCGAAGAAATGGGAAGGGCTGGGGCCATCAGGGGCATCTATGGAAAGCTTCAGGACCTCATTCGAATCCCTAGGGAATACAGGGCTGCCCTAGAGGCCGCGGCGGGAGGGTGGCTGAAGGCCCTCGTAGTCGAGGACATGGGAGTTGCCAGGCAATGCGCCGAGAGTCTGAAGAGGACGAGGCTAGGCCGGGTGAAAATCATACCCTTGAGGAATATGCAGGGAATAGCTCCCATCAACCCTCCTTCCGTGGAAGGCCTCATAGGGGTGGCATCCTCCCTGGTCAAGGCGAGGCCTGAGTTCATGCCCGCTGTCATGTTCGTCTTCGGGGATACGCTAGTCCTAGAAAGCTCCGAGGCCGCCCTTTCATGCTCGAGGAGGGGCTATAGGTCCGTAGCCATGGATGGGGACCTCTATGAGGCTGAGGGGAGCCTAGAAGGGGGCTATTACAGGGTCCCCTTGGAAATCTCCAAGCTCCTTCCAAAAAAGGAGCAGATATCAAGCCTGAACGAAGCCGTCGAGAAGCTCGAGGAGATCCTCAAGCAAAGGGAGAAGGATATAAAAAGCGTCAGGGAGGAGGCAGATCGGCTAAAGGAGGAATACCTGAAGCGGGAGGAGACCCTGAAGAGGTTCCAGCAGGAAGCCTCTGAAGTCTCGAAAAACATGGAAAGGATCGAGAGGAACCTCAAGGAGCTCGATTCGAGGATCAAGGAGCTCGAGAGGCATAGAGAGATCAACGAATCTTCCAAGATGAAGGATGAGGAGCTTCGGGAGAAGTATATGAAGGAGATGGCGGAGCTGGAGGAGCGCATAAAGGCGGTCAGGGATTCCATAGGATCATCCATCATAGCCAAGACAGAGTCCGAAGCCTCGGAGCTCCTGAAGGGAATAGCCGAGGTTCAAGAGGAGGTTGCGAGGATCGATGCCTCCATGACTGCTATCGAGGCCAACATCACATCAACCCTGAAACCAGAGCTTGAAAGGTGCAGGACGGAGCTGGGGGGATTGGATTCCCAGATCAAGTACTTGAATGAACGAATTGAAGAATCGTCGAAAGCCCTCGAGGCTGCGAGGGCCCAGCTCCAGGAAATGGAAAGGATGAGGGAGGAGCTTTCCAAGTCTCTGGCAAACGTGAGGGACGAAACGAGGAAATTCCAAGAAGGCCTATCATCGATTGAAAAGGAGCTTCAAGCCCTCGAAGGAAGGCATGAGCCCCTTCTCAAGGAAATCCATGATCTGGAACTCCAGGTTCAGGCGAAGGTTTTGGAAAGATCCTTCCTAGAAAAGGAACTGCGGAACCTTGGCTACGAGAAGCCCCTGGAGGTTACGGAGACCGAGGTGGCGGAGGCGGAGGAGCTCCAGGCCAAAGTCAAATGGGAGCTCGATAGGCTCGGCTCCATAAACCAGCTGGCAATATCCCAATATGCGGAGCAGAAGGAGAGCTACAAGCAGCTTTCCATTAGGCTTAATGAGCTGGAGCAGGAGAAGCTTTCGATACTACGATTCATAGAGGAGGTTGAAAGCCAGAAGCGCCAGGCCTTCCTGGAAGTATTCAACAAGGTAAACGAGAGCCTAGCCTTCTTCTTCAGCAAGCTGACGGGTGGAGGTCGCTGCCAGCTAAAGCTTCAGAACCCCGAGGATCCCTTCTCCGGAGGCGTCGACCTCATAGCAGAGTTTCCTGGAAAGGGGGCCAGATCCATAAGCTCGGCGAGCGGAGGCGAGAAGTCCGTAACGGCTCTAGCCTTCCTTTTCTCCATAAGCCAGACTCATCCATCCCCCTTCTACCTTATGGATGAGGTAGATGCCCACCTGGATCCCTTCAACGTGGAAAGACTTGCGGAGCTCATTAGGGAATCGAGTAAGGATCGACAGTTCATCTTCGTAAGCATTAAGGATGCCCTTCTCGATAGGGCAGAGAAAGTCTATGGAGTCTTCATCCAAGATGGCGTTTCTAGGGTCGTAGCCCCCCTCCTTCCTCCTAAGGAAGAAGAGGGAATAAGGCCGGTGAGCCTTGCATGAAGGAAGCTTCGAGTCCCCTAGAAAAGCCCTTCTGGCTCAGGGAGCCCTGGTCCATCCTCTTCAACCTTGAGGGCCTTGAGAAAAGGGAGGTATGGTCCATCGATCTTCGAAGCCTCCTGGCTTCGTTTCTAGAAGAGCTCCGAAGGCTCCCTTACGTAAACTTCGCCATCCCCGGCACAGCCCTTCTATCATCGACGATCCTCCACAGGATAAAATCAGAACTCGTCCTTAGGCTTGAGGAGCCTCCTAGGCCTCCCCCTCCCGAAACCCAAGGGGTCACCGAGGAAGGGCCGATACCCATCATCCCCCTTCCCATCCGCCACGAGTATGGATCTCTCACGATAGAGGAGATCCTCAAAGCCATAAGGGAAATCCTCACCCTGAAGCCCGAAGCCTCCATCAAAGGAGATTCCTCTCCCAGCCCTCTCCAGGCTATGGCTATACCGACGGAGCTTCCATCCTTAGATCCCTACCTAGTGAAGATTGAAGAACTGACCGAGAGGCTCTATGAAAGGCTTCTAGAGCTCTTTAAGCAGGATGCCCTCATACCCTACTCCAAGGTCGTTGGGAAGCTTCCAAGAAGGGAAGCCCTCATCACCTTCCTTGCCCTCCTCTTCCTTGCATGCCGCGGAAAGCTCAACTTATGGCAAGAGGAGGAGCCCGGTGAAATCTACATAAGCCTTCCTGGGGGTAGATTTTGAGCGAAAAAGGGTTGATAGAGGCGGAGAATAAGGAGAATAAGGAGAATAGGGAGAATAAGGAAAAAAGGAAAAAAGCTGAAGCTGTTAGGGACGATGCCGAGATTCTTCGAATCATAGAGGCAGCCCTCTATGCTGCCGGGCGACCCCTAGACCTGAAGACCCTTTCCTCCGTTACTGGCGAGAGAAGCAGGAAAAGGATCCTGAAGCTTGCTGAAGCCCTCCTCCAGGAATATCGAAGGCGTGGAGGGGCTCTGGAGATCCTTAGACTTTCGGGAGATCGCTTCGTATTGCAGCTTAAATCCATCTATGCCCCCAGAGTCCGCAGGCTCTCCATCAAACCCCTCCTTTCATCGGGTCCCTTAAAGACTCTCTCTTACGTAGCCCTCCATCAGCCTATAACCCAGGTGGAACTCGTGGCGGCTAGGGGATTAAAATCCTATGAGCATGTGAGGCAGCTTGAGAAGATGGGCCTTTTGGCCTCAGAGCCCTCCGGAAGGACGAAGGTTCTAAGGACTACCGAGATCTTCGCAGATTACTTTAACCTGAGTAGGGATCCCCGCATCATGAAGAGGCAGTTCAAAGCCCTCATCGAATCCCATATGGCTGGAGGGCTTGGGGGCTTATCCCAGGAAGGGGAAGAAAAGAGCCTTGAGGATTCTAAGGAAGGGTCTGATAAAGCTTTTAAGGGACATCCCCCCTCCGAGGAGGAATCGAGGAGATCCAAAGGTGGAGGAGATCCCTATGCCCTACTGGCATGATGACCTGAAAAAGAGGAAGAGAAGCGGAGGAAGGCGCTGGCCCTTCAGGGCTCGGAAAAAATCTGAGCGGGGGGGCTATCCTGCAGAGACGACCCTGGGCGATCATAAGGTAAGTCTCCTAAGGACAAGGGGGGGCAACCTGAAGCAAAAGCTCCTGAGCACGAACTTTGCCAACGTCTACGATCCGGCCTCAAAGAAGGTTCAGAGGCTTGAGATCCTAAGGGTTGTCCAAAACCCTGCCAACAGGGATTACAGCCGAAGGGGTATCCTCACCCGTGGAGCGATTATAGAAACCTCTGCAGGAAGGGCAAGGATTACATCCCGTCCCGGTCAAGATGGTGTTGTAAACGCAGTCTTGATAGGATAGGGTAAGGAAGGGTAAAGGTAAGGTAAGGTAGGATAGGATAGTAGGGTAAGAGAAGGCAAAGAAGGGAAAGGAAAGGAAGGATAGGGCGGGATGCATGGAAGGATAGAAATTTAATAAAAAATAAGGAAAAATCAAAAATGGAAAGGAGACTTCAGGACTAAAGTCCTTGACCATCCATGGCTGGGGGTTCCTTTGAAGCTTCAAAACATGTTTATCGTCTGGCCGATTTATTTTGATGCCTCCCTCAGTAGATCCCATGGAAGGAAGGTCCCTCGAACCCTAGCCCTCGAAAGGCCGAAGCTTAGCGACCTGTGCGAGGCGGCAGAACGCTTGGGCCTTAACTACAAAGAAGTGAAGGATGCAAAGCATCCTTCAAGGTGGTGGGAGTCCATGGGCTATCTAATTCTCGAGAAGAAGTTTTCCAAGGCAGAGACCCTAAGGCTTTTGGCCAAGGAATTAAAGGTTAAGGCTGGAGATTCGAAGAAAAAACCTTAGGAGCCTATTCGTTAATAGAAAAGTCCTAATCCCTATGCTTTTTTCTTGGAATGGGATGGACTTTATGGCATAGCTTTTCCATTTTCATGTGTTAGCTCCGATAATTCCTTAATCAGAATCTTCTAATGCCTGATCGAAGCCCTCAGTGGCTCAAGGGCCACCCTGATGGCTTCAAAACACTTCGGATGGGCATTCCCATAGTTGTAGAAGTTTATGGCATTAACCCCTACGCTCTTTATGGCATTTACCATGGCAGGGGTTAGGTTGTAGGCACCTGGAAGGAGGCTAAAGCCCACTTGGATGCCCGCTCCAGGGACAATGAATCTTAGGAGTGCCGCCCGATGCATTAACTGCTGGGGCCCTTGGGCGCCTACAATAAAGTTATCGACGATTCCCTGGAGCCTTTTCAGGGGAAGGGAAAGGTCCATAGGGAAGGCAATCCTCACTTTTCTTTCGCTTCTTCGAGTCCTATCTTTTATATCCTTAAGGCAATGGAAGACCGTTTCGGATTGGAATTCCTCAAAGTGCTTTAGACCTTCAACCTGCAGGGCTATTTCCGTGAAAGAGTCCAGGCTGACGACCCCCCTCGCTATGGCATCCCAGACCTCCGGCTCCAAGTCCAGATAGACTTTCATGATGGTCTTGGCAGCCCTTGTCATGGAATCCCAGTCGTACCCGGCATCCCTTGCAGCCTTTCTGCAGGCCTCGCAGAAACACAGCGTCAAAAGCCTCCCTACGATTCTGTCGACGGCTAGGCCCCTAGGTGGTGGCATAACCGTTCCGAAGCCTAGGGATTCTAGTTCAAGGCCATCGACCCTGTAATTCGAAGTGATGTCTTCTATCAAGGCGAGAAGATACTCCCTTGCATCAGGGTTGTTGGGACAGAGCCATGTAGGATCTCGTAACCCGAAGATGTTCTCCGTCGCAAACTCTGGGTTCTGGGATGCCAGCCTCTCGTTCCTTGAACATATGGTCCAGGAGGTGACGCTGGCACCCATTTTTTCCGCCTCCTCTGTGGCGGCCTCAAGGGCATCGTATCCTGAAAGCTGGCTACTCAGAACGGGCTTAAGTCTCGTATTCCTGTAAAGTTCGAGATGGGGCTGAAAATATACGACACCAGCCTCGGGAATGTATAGGCGCCTCTTGAGATTATGGGGAAGGAAGAAGCCTCCCCTAAAGGGAGGGCCTCCATGGTAAGTCGTTGCAAGACTTACAGAGTTTAGACCAGCCCTCGAAACGATATGGTCGAAAACTACCTGAGGCCCATCATCCATAAGGTCCCAGGGATGGAGGTACATTCCAGCTATCAAAGGCATCACCTTTAGAGAGTTTTCAGAAAATAAAATAAAAGTAAAAGAAAAGAAGGGCAGAAGAGCCCGATTCCCTAGCTTCTTGAAGCTTGCAACAGCGAAACATATCCATAGCATCGAGGGGCTCATTCTATCCTAATCCTAATCCTTATCCTAATCTACCCTCTTTCTACTCTATTCTATTCGATTCGATAAGCAGGTCAGAAGGGCTTCCTAGGGCAATGGATTTCCCCGGCATTCGACAATTCCCCTTATGCGCCTCATGAAGTTATCGCATAGAAAGCACTCTATGAAGGCTACAGATCTCCCCTTCACAGGACATTCAACAGCCTCTTTACGCATGCGATTCACAGTTTTAGCCCCTAGACCCTTGAGCTCCTCCTGAAGCTCCTTAGGAACGGGAAGGCTTGTCTTGACAGTCCTCACTTCTATCCGGTATTTTGACTGCACGCTCAGATCGCTCACCCCATCCCTCTGTTTAGCCCCGGCTTAACTTAAAAAACCGAGGGCATAGCCATCGATCCATAGCATCAAATCCTTTAATCGCCGAAGAATCATCTTGAGCTGATTCCTATGGCCTCGAAAACACGAAAACTAAAGCGCGGACCCTTCCTAAAAACCGAGGTTCAAGACATGAGGCTTTGGGAGGGTATGGGAATCCTGGAGCTTATACGCCAGATGGGGCTATCAGGAGGCTTCACTGCCAAAAATGTTGCGAAGGGAGTAGAAATCCTCACTGAAATGTTCCGGGACGAGGATTGCAAGGTCTTCCTTTCCTTCCCGGCTTGCATCGTAGCCACGGGCCTTCGTGGAGTCCTGGCAGACCTCATTAGGCGGGGGTTTGTGGATGCCATCATCACAGCCGGAGGGACCTTCGACCACGACCTGGCAAGGGCCTGGGGAGGGTCCTACTACCATGGAAGCTTCCATGCGGATGATGTGGAGCTCCACAAGATTGGCATCCATAGGCTTGGGAACATCTTCATACCCATGGAGAACTATGGTCTCCTATTGGAAGCCAGGATGAAGCCCATCCTCCAAGAGATAGCGGAGAAAGGCAATAGGTTTTCCGTGAGGGAGCTTGCCATGGAGTTCGGGAGTCGTCTTGAGGATCCTAACAGCATCCTTTTCCAGGCAGCGAGGGCGAAGGTCCCCGTGTATTCCCTTGGCATCTTGGACTCCGCCTTTGGAAGTCAGCTCTTCTTTTTCGCCCAGACAAGGGAGCTTCAGGTGGACTTCTGGAAGGATATGAAGGAGCTCATCGATCTCGTCTTCCAAGCCAAGAAGTCTGGAGCCCTCATAATAGGTGGGGGCATAAGCAAGCATACGCTAATATGGTTCAACCAGTTCAGGGGAGGGCTGGACATGGCAGTTTCAGTAACAACGGCCGTCGAGTATGATGGAAGCCTTTCGGGAGCGAGGCTGAGGGAGGCAATATCCTGGGGAAAGGTGAAGGAAGGAGCCAAGGAAGTGACGATCGATGGAGAGGCGACAGTTCTTCTTCCTCTTATGCTTACAGCCGCCTACGAAGGCCTTCAGGGAGTTCATCGAAAGAAGGGATTTATGGAATAGCGAAGAAAAGAGAATGTATGAAAGACGATATGATTAATAAGGAGCCTTGGGAATGAAGCCTTTGTTTGGCTCGGCTTTGAAGGCTTCAATCCCGGAGAGCTTTATGATATCCTTAATTATGATATACCTCACCCCCCTTATTCCTTCTATGTAAAGAAGGCATGAAGGGAAATCCCATGGATTGCTCCATAGAGCTCATCGTTGAGCCCCTAGGCGTTCGGACGAAAGTTCCTAAGGATACGAGGCTCCTCGATGCCCTCAGCCAGTTGGGGATAAGGATTCCTAGCGTTTGCGGAGGGATCGGAACCTGTGGAAAATGCGTTGTTAGAGTTCTCGAGGGTCTTGAAAATCTGAGTCCTCCCACGGAACAGGAAAGGCACCATCTTAAGCCCAGGGCCCTTAGGGAGGGAAGGAGGCTTGCCTGCCAGGCAAGGGCCAAAGGTAGCCTAAGGATTATGATCCCCCCAGAGGAGCTGGGTAGCAAGCCTAGGCTCCAAGTCGAAGGTATCGAAACTACGGTGGAGTTGGATCCTGCAGTTTCTGAGGTCTTCGTTAAGGCTCCGCCACCAACCATATCGGATGCCCGATCGGACTACAAGCGCCTTTTGGATGCTCTTCAGAAAAGCGATAGCCCAAGGGATCTGATACCAACTCTAGAGGGACTTAGGCTTCTGCCATCCAAGGTCAGGCGCCATGGATGGTCTGTTCGATTGGTCCTTTGGAAGGATCGGCAGGTTTTAGACATCCTTCCTCCTAGGAGCCGGCAAAAGCTTCTCGGAATCGCCATCGATGTCGGAACGACGAAGCTCGCAGCCTACCTTCTGGACCTAAGAAGCGGGAGGATTATGGCTGTGGCTTCCGCCATTAACCCCCAGGTTGCCTTCGGGGAGGACATCATTACGAGAATCTCCTATGCAAAGGATGCCAAGGGCCTGTTAAGGCTTCAGAGGGCCGTCCTTAGGGGCATTAACGATTTGATCTTGGAATGCTGCCATGAGGCCCATGCCAATCCCCGGGACATATACGAGATTGTAATCGTGGGAAACACGGCCATGCATCACATACTCTTGGGAATACCGCCAAGAACCCTAGGCTTTGCTCCCTACGTTCCCGTTGTCCAGGATCCCCTAGATCTACCCTCGAGGTCCCTTAGCCTAAAGACCAACCCATCGGCTAACCTTCATGTGCTTCCAGTCATAGCGGGCTTCGTAGGTCCCGATGCCGTAGCGGACATCCTCGCCACAGGCCTCCATGAAGCCCAGGATCCCTGTATGATCTTTGACATCGGAACAAACACGGAGGTTGTCCTAGGAAGCAAGGATGGAATGATCTGTTGCTCCTGTGCCTCGGGGCCAGCCTTCGAAGGTGCTGGCATCAAGTTCGGAATGAGGGCTGCCGAGGGTGCCATAGAGAGTGTCCAGATAGACCCATGGACCCTGAAGGTCGATTATAGGGTGATAGGCAATAGAAAACCGAGGGGGCTCTGCGGCTCAGGGGTCATCGATGCCATAGCCGGGCTTCTGAAGGCCAGGGTCTTGGAACCTTCGGGGCGCATGGGAGCTGGGGAAGGCATTCCTGGCTTCAGGAGGGATGAATCCGGGCAAAGGGAGTTCCTCATAGCTCCAGCCGAGGAGACAGCCATAGGAACTGATATAGTCTTAACCCAAAGCGACGTAAGGGAGATACAGCTGGCTAAGGCTGCAGTCCTCACGGGGGCCGAAATCCTCCTGAGGGAGGCAGGCTTCGAACCTTCCAAGATTCGAAGGATTTTCCTCGCAGGAGCCTTCGGATCCCATGTTCGCCCAGAAAGTGCCTTAGCCATAGGGATGCTTCCTCCCTTCGAAATAGGGAGGATTCAGAATGTTGGAAATGCGGCAGGAACGGGAGCCAGGCTCGCCCTTCTATCCCAAAGGCTGAGGGAAAAAGCCAAGGAGATCGCCGAGAAATGTAGATACATCGAACTTCATGCCCATCCAGGTTTCAAGGAAGTCTACTTTAGGGCACTGGGCTTTCCAGCCTAGGAAAAAGCCACAAACCTATATAAACCATAAACCCCTATAGAAGCGGAAGCCTTCCTGTAACCTTGTCTACGAGCTCCGTAGGGGCTGGTCCCAAACCAAGGCAGGTGATGGTTCCGGAAGGGAGTTCCGTGTAGCCCATGTCCTGAACGAGGCCCGTGGAGATTCCAAGCCTCTCAGCCTCTGCCTTCAAAGCCATAAGCTCCTCCAAGCCTTTAGCCTTTAGTACGACTTTCCTTTGTCCCTCTTCCATCCACCGCCTCCACCAATACCTATGGCGACGCCTTGCATCCTCCGAAGCCAGGATGGAGGCATGGCATGCTTGGGCGCACATCTTTCCCTTGGACATTTTGAGATCTCCTCGAATGACGATGTTCTGCGTGTAACGAAATCCTAAACTCCTTTTCTGCTGAGGCTTCAAGGGCTAACCCCAACCATACCTTCCCTTTTTTTCCTTAGCCCTTTTTTAGGTTTCTTTTAGGTTTAGGTTGTATCGAGCATCCTATTTGATGGATCTTTCCGTTTTAAGGCTAAGGTTTATGAGCCCTTTCTCCCTAGCTTAAGCAAGATCGAAGGGGGCTTTTTTAAGGCTAAGGTTTATGAGCACCTGCGAATACTGTGGCCGAACGATCGCAATTCCTTTCCGATGCCATCGTTGTGGGAAGGATTTCTGCATCGATCATAGGCTTCCTAAGGCCCATCATTGCCGAGGAGGCTTTAGGATTCCCATGAAGGAAAGGATCCTTTCCTCCCTCGTTTGGGAGGCTCCCTCCACAAGCCTAAGGGAAATCAAGCATCTAATCGTCAGTCTGATGATATTCCTTCTTGTTGCCATCGCTTCCTACAGCCAATTATTGGCTAAGCCCCTCCTTTTCGCTACTCTCGCCTTAGGTTTTGCCATGGCTTTTATCCTCCATGAGCTTTCCCACAAATCCGTAGCCCAAAGATACGGTTTCCTAGCCGAGTTTCGTTTAAACCTTATTGGCATCATCATCTCCATAGCTTCCATATTCCTTCCTGTGAAGATCCTGGCTCCGGGAGCCGTTTTCGTAGAGGGGCGCTTCATAACCTCCGAGGATTTTGGGAAGATTGCCCTGGCAGGTCCTATCACAAACCTCCTTCAATCCATCGTCCTCCTCATAGCCTTCTGGCTTACCACGGAAATCGAGTGGAGCTTCACCTTCCTCCTTCTTTCCCTTCTTAACTCTGACCTTTCCCTCTTCAACCTTCTTCCTATATCGATCTTCGACGGAGCCAAGGTCGCTGCCTGGAGCAGAAGAACCTGGCTGGTCGCCTTCCTATCAGCCATCATCCTTTGGACATACCTAAGGTTCGGCATCCTTTGATGAAAGGAAGGCATTCAGCAGAATCTGAGGTTCCTTATCGGCTTATCGGTTTCCTATCCTCGCCTAAGCCAGTTTTTTAGGAAGCTTATACAAGTTAAGTGAGGGAAAGGAGCGCTTGATAGGAGCAAGTTCCTATGGGTGTCTCCTCGGATTCTGGTTCCCGAGAGCAAAGACATATAAGGCTGACATTCATCAAAGGAGAGCGTCTTACGAGGTAATGGAGGTTGATCTACGAAATCCGATGGCATGGAAGGGCTGGTCAGGGAATCATAACTGCTAGCAGGCTTTTGGCTGAGGCTGCCCTTCTTGAGGGGAAGAGGGCCCAGGCCTTCCCTGAGTTTGGGGCTGAAAGGCTTGGAGCCCCCGTGAACGGCTTTACAAGAATTGCAGACGAGCCCATAGATATCCACAGCCAAATCTACGAGCCCGATGCCGTCATCGTGATAGACCCGAGCGTCTACAGGATCGTTGATATAAAAAAGGGTCTCAAGGAGGAAGGGATCCTTATCGCTAACACAAAGGAAAGCCCTGAAGGTCTTAAGCGCCTTCTATCCCTCGAAAAGGTGAGGATCGGCACGATAGATGCCGCCAAAATAGCCCTGGAGATCTTCAAGCGCCCCATATACAACACTACTATGATTGGTGCCTTCTTGAAGGCAGTACCCATCGTTTCCCTGGAATCCGTGGCAAAGGTTACTCTGAAGCGCTTCCCAGGAGCCCTTGGGGAGCGAAACCTTGAAGCCATAAAGCGTTCCTATGAGGAGGTCGTGATCGTTCCATGAGTACTCCAAGTCTCTTCGAAAGACGGTTTTGGAAGGATTTGCCCCCAGGAGGCATCATCCCAGAGCCGGGGACATCCGTTAGGTATAGGACAGGAGACTGGAGGACCAGGAGGCCTGTCATAGATGAACAGAAGTGTACAAACTGCCTCCTCTGCTGGATCTATTGCCCCGATGCCGCAATCGAACAGACCCCCAAGAAGGTCAGGGTGAACTACGAATATTGTAAAGGCTGTGGTATCTGCGCCAACGAATGTCCCGTAAAGGCAATAACGATGGTTATGGAGGCGATCTGAATGGGTGAGGTTAGGGGCTTAACGGGAGACGAAGCGGTGGCATACGCCGTCAAGCAGTGCGATGTGGATGTGGTTTCCGCCTATCCTATAACTCCCCAGACGATCATCGTCGAGAGATTCAGCGAGTATGTGGCGAATGGGGAGGTGAAGACGGAGTTCATATGCGTGGAATCGGAGCATTCGGCCATGTCTGCATGCATAGGAGCCAGCCTTACAGGAGCAAGGACCTTCACGGCGACCTGTAGCCAAGGCTTGGCTCTGATGCACGAAATGCTTTACATAGCCTCAAGCCTTCGCCTTCCGATAGTGATGGCCGTAGCCAACAGGGCGCTCTCGGCTCCCCTGAACATCCATGGAGACCATTCGGATATGATGGGTTCAAGGGACTGCGGTTGGGTCCAGATCTACGCCGAGAATGTCCAGGAAGTCTATGACTGGATCATACAGGCTTTCAGGCTGGCAGAGGATCCTGAGCTTTCCATGCCCGTAGCCGTCAATCTGGACGGTTTCACGATAACCCATTGCATGGAAGGTGTGGAGGTCCTCGACGACGAAACGGTGGCTAAGTTTCTGCCGCCTAGAAAGCCCCTCTACACCCTCGATCCTTCAAAGCCCATCACCGTCGGTGCCTGGGCAACCCCTGAATACTATATGGATCTTAAGCGCCAGGAGGCCTTCGCCCTAGAATCAGCCAAGGGAAAGCTTCTGGAAGTAACCCGGGAGTATGCCCGATTCTCAGGAAGGAAGTATGGAATCCTCGAATCCTATGGTATGGAGGATGCGGAGGCGGCCGTTCTATGCCTAGGAAGTACAGCCGGAACTGTGAGGGCAATGGCCAAGGAGCTCCGAGCGAAGGGTGAAAAGGTTGGCACTGTCAAGCTATGGCTTTATAGACCCTTCCCCATGGAGGAGCTAATAGAAGCCCTTAGGGGCGTTAAGGCCTTGGTAGTCATGGATAAGGCGTGCAGCTTCGGGGCACCCTATGGGCCCCTTTGTAGCGATGTTCTAGCCACTTTCCAAAGATTTGGGCTTAGAATTCCTACGATGAATGCAATCTATGGCCTCGGGGGAAGGGATGTGAGGCCCATGGACCTTAGCTTTATCTTCAACGAAGCCTTGAAGATCGCCAAGACGGGGGAGGTTAGCAAGCCTATGATATTCTTGGGGGTGAGGGAATAATGGTGGCTCTAAGGGAGTTGACGACGGAGGAGCGATGGGCTCCTGGGCATAGGATGTGCACGGGCTGCGGTGCAGCCATAGGGATGAGGATGGCGATGAAAGCCCTGAGGGGCCCAACGATCGTTGTTAATGCCACAGGATGCGTAGAGGTTACATCAACCCCGTTTCCCTATACCGCCTGGCGCATACCCTATGCCCACATCGCCTTCGAAAATGCCGCAGCCGTTGCGAGCGGGATAGAGGGCGCCTTCAAAGCCATGGAAAGGAAGGGAACTTGGAAGGGCAAAGTGGATGTCATAGCCATAGCGGGAGATGGAGGAACCTTCGACATAGGCATCCAGGCCCTCTCCGGCGCCCTGGAGAGGGGCCATGATTTCGTCTATTTATGCTATGATAACGAAGCCTACATGAATACGGGAATCCAAAGGTCCGGTGCTACGCCAAAGGGTGCCTCCACGACGACAAGCCCGGCGGGAAAAGTAATCCCCGGTAAGCCAGAATGGAAGAAGGACCTCATAGGCATATGCGTTGCCCATGGAATCCCCTATGCAGCCACGGCCAGCGTCGCCTACTGGAACGATTACATAACGAAGCTGAGAAAAGCCATAGAGGTTGACGGCCCAGCGGTGGTTCACGTCCTAACCCCATGTCCCCTAGGCTGGCGCCACGATCCCTCCCAGACGATCCGCCTAGCCCGCCTTGCTGTTCAGACATGCTACTTCCCGCTTTACGAGGTTGTAGAGGGGAAGTACAGCCTAAGCATAAAGGTCCCCAAGCCCTTGCCCGTCCTAGAATTCTTGAAGGAGCAGGGAAGGTTTGCTCACCTGCTGAGGCCAGAGTTTGAAAAAGAATTGGCTGCTATCCAAGAAGGCGTGGATAAGAACTGGCAGAGGCTCTTAAGGCTCTCTGGTGCCTCGGAATAAAAGTTTCCCCTATTTTTTCTTTTTCTTTTCCTTTTTCTTTCCCTTTCCCTTTTCCTTTTTTTTATAACGTAAACTTAACTGACTATTTGCATTTTTCGCTCGTTTCGTATCTAAGGCTTATTTTCCTGATGGGCTACCTATAACCCATGTTCGCATTCATAGGGGGAATGCCTAGAAGGCTGAGGCATATGCTCTC
>Ga0080004_1238649_pt1 | contig 21269 bp, 25 predicted proteins | sample WasSprMetagenome_FD_69207 | JGI IMG/M metagenome (GOLD analysis project Ga0080004, IMG submission 69207) | Sulfidic aquatic microbial communities from Washburn Spring, Yellowstone National Park, USA - WS (SPADES assembly) (version 2) | ecosystem: Environmental > Aquatic > Thermal springs > Hot...
ATCGTCCAGCTCATCCGGTACGCCGTCCGCGAAGTACCTCAGCAACTGCGGGTAGGTCCTGTAGATGCTGAAGTACTTTACGCGCTCCCAGGATAGGGCCCTCCAGTCCACAATGGCCTCCCTCTTACTGCGCAGTAGGTCCACCACCTGCAGTAGCACCTCCGCGAACTCCGTAGGCTCCCACAGGTGGTGCTCGAAGATAATACCGCTCGGCCCCACCTCAGCCCTATCGTACTCGACTACGTCTACTACCCTAACCGTGAACCCCGTCGAGAACTCCATCAGGGGAGGTAGCTCCGCGTGGACCACGGGGGTTCCCAATGCCATGGCCTCCAGAACCGGGAGGCCGAACCCCTCGGCTAGTGATGGTATGGCTAGGACGTGCGAGCTAGCTATCACGGACAGTACGGTTACGCGGGGTAGCTTACCGAAGTCAGTAGTAACTACTAGGTTAGGCCTTTTCCTAAAGTACGTTAAGCCCCTGTCCTCCGTGATCACCAGGAACTTGACGGACCCGTCCCTCCTACCGACCTCCTCCACCACCCTATCGTACCACGCCAGGCCCTTCCTCGGGTGGCTGTTAGCTATGGTGGTGACTATGGCGTGCCTGGAGGGGTCGAGACCGTACTTCTTGAAGTACTCCAGGGCGAAGGACCTCGCGGACCTGGCCCTGAGTACGTCCTCCAGGTCCACCCCGTGGTAGACCACGTCCACCACCCTGAGGCCCACCTCCTCCAGCTTCCTCTTCACGTAGGCGCTCGGCGCCACGAAGTCGACCTCGCGCATCCACGGGTAGACCATGCGGGGGTTGGGCCTACCCTCCGCGGGCCCGTAGTAGACGTTCTTAACCCCCCCTTTCTTCAGGTCCCTGGCCAGCAGGAACCAGGGGCAGGCGTAGAGCGGGTCCGCGGCCATGACGAGTATGGCTGTATCACCCGAGGTCCTTATCTCGTAGGCGGGGAACAGCCTCTCGTAGACCGAGGTGCTAATACCGAGCCTTGAGGCTACCTTGGCGATATCCCTGGCCACGGTCTTCAGGCTAACGGCCCGGTTGCTCGTGAGTATCCTGATCAGGTCTACTCCCCCCTAGACCGCGGTGCTCAGGAGCGAATAAGCGGGGTAGAAATCCCCATAAATTTATGGGGATTACCCCACAAAACCGCGCGGGGCTCGAAGGGGACCGGGGTCGTAGTGGAGCATATTAGCTCCCTTACCAATATATCAGTAAGGTGGTCTCTTGCCCCCTAAGGGCTGGGCTACCCTGAGCGTAAGGGAGGAGGTTAGGAGGAAGTTGGAGGAGCTGGGGTCTAGGCTGGGGATGTCCTCACCTAACGATGTCATCGCCTACCTACTCAGTAGGTACGAGGAGCTTACCGATATATCGGTAAAGCTGGAGAAGCTCCTTACCGATATAACAGTAAGACTGGAGAGACTCCTTACCGATAGGTCAGTAAATACTTCCCCTAGCCTTACCGATAGGTCAGTAAATACTTCCCCTAGCCTTACTGATACATCGGTAAGTAACCCCCCTAGCCTTACTGATACGTCGGTAAGTCCGACTACCAGCACCCCCGGTACCCCGACAGCACAGCAGGAGACCGTGGACTCGCATATATGGTGCCGCAAGAAGAGCGAGGTACGGAACTTCAAGGGGTTCCTAGAGTGGGTGGACCACAGCTTCGAGCTGGTAGACTGGTGGGAGGAGGACGATAAGTACTGCTTCGAGACTAGAAGAAACCCGAAGGAGAAGGGTAAGAGGAGGGGTGGTGGGTAGTGACCTCGATCAGGTGCAGATGTACTGACTACGGGAAGTGGAAGTGCGAGATCACCTTCATCAGGATCCACCCGTTCAGGAGAGACAGGGAGAAAGTCATAGAGGTGTGGGTGTAGGGATGCGGGTGTACCACACGAAGATTCTCCGCCTCTCGTCATCGGTGGTTGTAATAGAGCTACGGGAGGGTCTGGCGACCGTGAGGATCTCTCCGAAGTGGGACGTAGTAGGTAGGCACGAGTACCTGATTACGGGGACGGTCGGGGACGCCCTTGACGAGCTCAGGAAGCTAGCCGAGGATGTCTCAAAGGCTGCCAAAGCCCTTGAGGAGCTAGCCAAGGAGGTGGGCTACCGCTGAGCTACACGGTGGAGTCGGTGGACCAGAGGGACATCCAGAGGCTAGGTGGTGAGTGCGCTAGGTACCCCAGCAGCTACGTGGTCTGCAGCCTACTCAGGAGGTACAACCTCAGGAGGGTACTAGACGTTACCTACGGGGAGGGTAGGTTCTACAGGTTGTGCAGGTCCTACCTACAGCTCCTGGTGGCCTCCGACCCCGTTAGGTGGAGGTGGGTCGCTAGGCCCGACGTGTTCTACCAGTACAACGTGTTCTACCTCTACGCACAGCTCAGGACCGGGGGGCTGGACCTACCCGGGGACCTTGACGTGGTTGTCGTGGACCCGCCTAGGTGGACCGAGTGGGCTACCTACAGGAGGAGACCCATGTTCAACTTCGTGGTAGGCTCCCCCAGGCTCATAGTCGAGTACGGAGCTAAGGTGGCCTCGCTACTCGGTGTTAAGCACCTACTGCTACACTACAGGGAGCTGCCGAAGCTCGACGGCTTCAGCCCCGTACACGTAGTTGAGTTCACCTGGGTAGCGAGGTACCTAAACACCGAGAACAAGAACAGGTCCCTGTACGCCCTGTACAGTAGGGTGTGAGTTCCGGTGTCCTGCTACAGGTACGTGGATGTTGGGGGTGGGGTCAGGTACGAGGTTAGGTGGGCTGGGAGGTGGTACGTCTGCGACGTGTGCGGTATGGACATATACCCGAAGGAGAAGCACGTAGCCGAGGTCATCAAGGGTAGGTGGAAGAGCAGGGTCAGGAGGAGGTTCCACATCTACTGCTTCAACAGGACGAGTAGGATAGGCTACGTGGTCCTGATGGTACCCGGAAAGGAGGTAGCCAAGTACAGACTCTGCCGGGAGGAGGTGCTGTACTCGGATCGGGACACCGCCCAGTAAGCCTGTTGGGTCGTGACTCCCGTATACCACCTAGGTGGAGCCCTTAACCTCCGCCAGGACCTCCTCAAGGGTCTTAGACCCCTCCACCAGCCTCCTGGGATACCTGTAGTAGCCGGAGGGGGTCCTCTCCCCCAGCTCCAGCGGTACCACCCTCCACACCCCGGTACCCACGTACTTAACCGCCAGCAGCGCAACCCCGCCGGCCCTGGATGCGAAGTCCGCGAGCCTCCTGTACCTGTACTCCTCCACGTACACGTCCCTAGGCTTCGAGAACACCTTGACCTCGAACGCAATCACCCTACCCCTGTAGATGGCGGTTACATCTGGGTAGTACAGCCTCCTGGTCCTGGCACCGCTGGCCGGGGCCCTGACCACTGCGAAGCCCTCCCTGTAGAGCCTGACAGCTAGCTCCCTCTCGTGGGCGAAGCCCACCCTAGTAGTGTGCGGGGCCCTCGAACCGGTCAACCACCCCACCCAAGGCGGTTTTTTACCTCAGGGGTAGTTAAGCAACCGGGGGGTTACCCCTGGGTTGTAGGGCTGTGCTCAGGACCCTGGTTAGGTGGCAACTCTCCGGCGAGTCCTGGAGGGTCATGGCGGCCTACTGCTACTACGTACTCGGTATGTCCACCAGCGAGGTCGGGAACTACCTAGGGCTCAGGGTGGGTAGGAACTCGGTAGCCGCGGTCGTCGGGAGGATCAGGGAGGCTATGAGGCTGGACGGGCTCCCCGAGCCTAAGCTACGCAGGCTACTCTCCGCAGCCTTCAAGTACATCATGGGCCTCAGACCCCTAGTCGTAGGGGACTACTGCACCATCTGCGGCAGGGTCTACACCAGGGTGGGTGGGGAGTCCAAGCCCGGTCTACACCTAATGAGGACCCACGGCGAGGTCTTGGGCTGGGCCGTGGACGTGGTGACCACCATGGTGGCCGAGGAGCTGGGGCTGACCCGCAACCCGGGCGAAAGGCTTATAAGCTCTGAAACCGAAAACTCAGTATGGGTGGGCAGGTGTCCGGAACCGGGAAAGAGGAAAACCTAACCACGGCGGGACCTAGGTGGACCACGGTTAGGGTACCGGTGGAGCTCAGGGACAGGATTAGGTACCTCTCCGACAGGTACGGTAAGCCCCAGTGGAAGGTGTTGCTGGAGGCCCTGGCGCTCTACGAGACATCCCTGAGGACCCCCAGGAGTAAGGAGGAGCTCCCTATTGTCGATAAGGTCATATGGTACGTGCAGAAGCTTGCGATGAGCATAGGGGCCCTGAAGGAGAACCCATCCGACGCAAACCTCCAAAAAACCCAGAGGACGGTGCAACAGGTCAGGGAGAGGCTGGGGGTGGACACGAGGATACTGGAGAGGGCCATAGCCGACTACGTGGCCGCGGTCCGGACCGAGTACGGCGACCCGTGGGTTAGGCACAGCACCATGGACGAGGTGACGACGGAGCTGAACATGGCCTTAAAGAGCGTGCTAGTCGAGGTAGTCTACAGGCACGTACTAAAGGAGGAGGGAAAGCTTGAGGGAAAGCTTATAAGTAGGGTAAACCAGGTTAGTGGTGGGTGGTAGCCGTGTCCTCTGCGGTGGTACCACGTAGGAGGAGGGTTTACACCAGGCAGGTGGGCTGTAAGCTGGACGAGCAGACGTACGAGAAGTTCGACAGGCTCTGCAAGCTCCTAGGGGTTAGGAGGGGCGTTATGCTGAAGCTACTGGTCGAGTTCCTGGTCAACAACCTCAGGGAGGTTAGGACGGGTACTAAGGTTGCCTACCTCCACCTAGCCACGGAGGTCGTACCGGTACCTAAGGAGGTACCTAAGGGGTAGGTCTTTACACAGTAGAGAAAAGAACTAAAAAGGGTTTTTGTTCTCTAGGTGTACCCCCCCTCTACCCTACTACCGCTAGTAGTAGGGTACGAACCCTGTCAGGGCCTCGGCTATCTTGTCGCAGATGTCAGGTAGTGCTCCCAGCCCTACGAACCTGGCCTTAAGGGCCGCTATGGTCCTGGCCAGCGTCGGCCCGGAGTGGCTGAACATCGCTGAGGCTACTGCGAAGCCGAATGCGTAGTGTATGCCGTGGATACCGGGTGGTACCCCGTTCTCCTCAAGTACCCTCCTGATGGTCTCCCTGTACTGGGTGATCACGGAGACGGCGGCCTGGTACCTCGGGTCCATCACGCTAGCCTTTATGGCCGTTAGCACCGCCGTTACGTTGGTACCGGAGTACTTGAGGGGGTACTTGGTTATCTGCTCAGTGTAGGACCTGTACACTCACACCACCCCTACTTGGGTAGGAAGAGTAGCGCTATCTTGTCCAGTATGGCTGGGTCGGCGCCCTTCAGCGTGTACTCCGTCTTAAAGCCCTCGACGACCGCGGCTGGTACTACACCTCCGTACGACAGCGCCTTGACGGCCAGCTTCTCCGCGAATGCTATGTACACACCCCAGACCCCTAGGGGTACGTCGTTGGCCGACAGTATGGACCTCACCTTCTCAACCACGCTCCTAACCGACAGCGCGTTGGCTGCGTACAGCTTGGTTGCGAAGTCCTTGGCTGCCTCGTACCTAGTACCTACCCTATCCGGCGCAGTCTTCCCCGTGAACTTAGTGTACATGTCGTCCGCGTACTTCACCATCTTGTTGCCCATGGGTTCACCTCGTGTAGGTATACCTGCTGAGCTACCTTTATCCCTCGCCGTAGCATTACGAAGTTATTAGCCGCCTGGCGCTTAGCGTGTGGGGTGCATATGGGGGTTGGCGAAGTGAGCGAAAAAGGGAAAGAACTTGAGCCCGGGCGGGGCGAGCCCCGGGGGCCCCGGCCTACCGCCGAGCCGGAGGTGGTCGTAGAGGGGGCGGAGCCCGAGGTGTTGGAGGTACTACCGGTAGCCGGGGAGACCGCCCTCATAGCCAAGCTCGAGAGGTTCTTCGGGGAGGACAGGGCTAGGGACATAGCGAGGATGATACAGGTTGTAGCCATGAGGAGGCTGCACAGCGTCGTGAGCTGGGCCGAGTACTTCCTCAGTAAGCTGGACATATCCGGGATAAAGACCAGGGTTACGATCGAGAGGCGCCTCGGCACCTTCTCCTACGAGGTAACGATAAGGCTCTCTGTGGAGGACGTGGACCCGGTAGTGATAAGGAGGAACATAAAGGAGCTGTACAGGGCTGCGAGGCTCGGTAGGGACGAGGCCAAGTACCTGGAGAGGTTGGAGAGGTACATGTGGGCACTCGTAAGGCAGGAGGCCCTTAGGGGCGGTGAGGAGGAGGAGGAAGAGGAGGAGTAGCGTGGGGTGGCTAGCCCGTGTCTGAGGAGATCAGGATACTGGTCCCCAAGCCCATAGCCGATGCGATCAGGAGGGTAGCGGAGAGGAGGAAGCTCACGGTGGAGCAGGTGATATTAAGGGCTATAGTGCTGATACTAGAGGGGAGGTGCGAGTAGTGTCCCACTCCTCCAGGCTCCAGGCCGTACTGGGTAGGGTGCTAACGCCTGCCGAGATGGTCAACCTCAGGCAGGCCATACACGTCGGCGCTAGGGGTGTGGCCACCGGTAGGTACGACATAAAGGCAGTGGAGAGGACTGCGGAGAGGATATGCAGGCTCATAGAGGGCGCCCACCTGGACGAGGCAAGGTCCGTGGAGAGGCAGTACGGTAAGCCGTTCGTAGAGCTCTGCAGGGAGCTCGTGGTCAACGCGGTCAAAGAGGAGGTGGGTATAGTAGGTGGCTGGGCAGCGCTCCTGGAGCGTGAGGCTGGAGGAGGCGGAGCCGGAGAGCGCGGGGGAGGTACGGGAGGTACTGTACCGGAGATCTTCTAGCGTAGCCATCCTGACCAGCTCCAGGGGTAGGTCGCTGCAGAAGGTCAGCGAGCACGTAGCGGAGGTACTGAACTCCAGGGGTCTGAGGGCTAGGGTGGTCTACGGGACCCCGACACCGCAGGACCTCCTAGAGCTGATCGGGGAGGTGGACTCAGGCCTGGTGGTGATGCCGGTGGACCTGGCGTTCTGCGCAACCTACATGTACTACTGCTACAGGTTCACGGCCTCCGGTAAGAGGGCCTACTACTACGGGACCATAGAGGGCGACGTGAGGAACCCGGGTAGCCTCAGCTGGGTGAGGAGGAGGGTGGACTTCATAGCCAACTCGAGGTACACCAAGAGGAAGCTGGAGAGGGCTGGCTACAGGGTCGTGGACCTAGTGTACCACGGAGTTCCGACAGACTACTACGCCAGCGCGCCGGTCTACGGAAGCCTTCTGAGGAAGCAGCTGGGTATAGGCGGCGACACATTCCTGGTGGGCTACATAGCCAGCGGGCACATAAGGAAGGGCCACGCCCTGGCGGCCCAGGTAGCTAGGGCGGTAGCCGGTAGGGACCCCTCCGTCAGGTTCCTGGTTATCACCGACGACACGGGGGCCCAGCACTACGAGGGGTTGGAGAACGTGGTGGTACTGGAGAGGTTCGGCTCCATGGGTGAGGAGTTCGTAAGGGCCTTCTACGGTGCCCTAGACCTCTACGCACAGTTCTCGCTCTCCGAGGGGTTCGGCCTCCCGGTACTGGAGGCCCTCGCCAGCGGTAGGCTCGTGGTCCACGCCGACTACGAGCCCCTATCCGAGATAACGTCGAAGGAGACCTCGTTCAGGGTACCGGTCAGGGACGTGGTCTACCACACGGACTACACGGCCATAAGGTTCGAGCTCCACGTCTACGACCCCGGGGAGTTCGCTGAGGTACTGCTGCAGGCTAAGGACCTCGTCACCAGGTCCAAGCCCGAGGAGCTGGCTGGGCTGGCCAGGTCTAGGGCTAGGGAGTTCGACATCTACAGGGTGTACGGTAGGCTAGCCGAGCTACTCAGCTAGTTTAAAAGCTATGTAGGTAGATTGATCCGAGGGTACAGCTATGGGTACGTCCCAGACCCCGGCCGAGGTACCTCCCGAGGTGGTACCAGCACCCGCGGTACCGCCGGAGGCTAGGGAGCTGGCTGAGGTCGTTACAGACCTGGTGCAGAAGACCAGCGAGCTGGTGCTGGCCTGCGAGGAGATAAGCGAGGAGATGGTTAGGCAGTTCCCGGTACTTAAGGAGCTGAAGGACATCTGCCTAGACACAGCGAGGACCATGAGGAGGTTCCTGAGGCTATCGAGGAGGAGGCCGAGGTAGCCGGATGAGCACCAGGGTACTCGTACCGGGGGTCAGGCTCAGCCTAGACGGTTGCGAGGTCTACATAGTGAACGTGGTCCGGGTCCGCAACATCAGGAACGAGCTACGCTTTTTGGTCTCCACGTTCGCTAAGTGCGGGGACTCTGTCTCCAGGATCTTCACCTTCGACGTAGGCTCCAACGACGAGCTCATCCGCATCCTGAGGCACGAGCTAACCCTGTTCAAGCTACTGGTTTACTCGGGTGCCTACGGTGAGTGGAGGCGCGCCCAGCCGGGCCTCTGACCTGGACATAGACCTGGAGCTACTGTCCAAGGCGTTGGAACTGGTCGGCAGGGGCGGTAGCGGTCCTGCGTACGACCCAACAAGCCTGTTGGGTAGTCCGACGGTAGTTGCGGAGTTCATAAGCCTGGACAACCCGCTACAGCTAGACCTGGAGACACTAGCCTCCAACCTCCACTTCGGTTGGACGGACCCGATAGGCGAGTTACAGCAGTGGATCTACGATAGGCTTAGGGAGCTGGCAAGCTGGTTCTCGTCCATAGTTGACACCATAGTGTCGCCGATAAGGTCAGTAGTGGAGTCCATATGGAGCTTCCTGCAGGGTATACCCAAGGCCGTTACCGACGCATTCAGGGCCCTCGCCGACTACGTGTGGACCGGTATCCAGGTCGTAGGTAGGGGTATAATGGACTCCATAGATAGGCTGTGGAGCTTCCTACAGGGTGTAGGTAGGGTTGTGGCGGATGCTGTTAGCGGGTTCTTCGAGCGGCTGTGGGACGGTATACAGAGCGTGGGTAGGGGTATCCTAGACGCCCTGGGTAGGCTGTGGGACTTCCTGCAGGGGCTGGGTAGGGTAGTAGCTGACGCAGTCAGGGGGTTCTTCGACTGGCTGTGGGGTAACGTACAGTCTGCGTTCAAGGGTCTGTCCGACACCCTATCCGCACTAGCCTCCAGGATCTCCGACGCCTTCTCGGGCTTGCTGAAGAGCCTGTCGGACGCCGCCTCCAGTATCCTCAGCGCCCTAAGCAAGGTTGGGGAGACCATAGGCGGTGCCCTAAGGTCTGTGGCGGACTACCTGTGGAGCGGTATACAGAGCCTAGGTAAGGGGCTTGTAGACGCCCTGGGTAGGGTCTGGGACTTCCTGCAGAGCATGCTGAGGGCTGTAACCGACGCCGTCAAGGGCTTCGCAGACTTCCTGTGGAGCGGTATCCAGTCGCTAGGTAGGGGTATCCTAGACGCACTGGGTAGGGTGTGGGACTCCATACAGGGGCTGGGTAAGGTCATCTCCGATGCTGTCAGGGGCTTCGCCGAGTGGCTGTGGACCGGTATACAGAGCGTGGGTAGGGGTATACTGGACGCGCTCAGCAGGGTGTGGGACTTCCTGCGGGACCTGGGCAGTACCCTGGTGAGTGCGGTAAGGGGCTTCGCCGAGTGGTTGTGGAGCGGACTGCAGGCGGTGGGTAGGGGTATACTCGACGCACTGGGTAGGCTGTGGGACTTCCTTAGGGACCTCGGTAGGTCCATCTACGATGCGGTTAGGGGGTTCGCCGAGTGGCTCTGGGGCGGTATACAGACCGTAGGTAGGGGACTGCTGGACGCCCTGGGTAGGGTCTGGGAGTTCCTCCAGGGGCTGGGTAGGACCCTACTGGACGCAGTCAAGGGCTCCGCGGAGTGGCTGTGGGGTGGGGTACAGTCCGTAGGTAGGATGATCTACGACGCACTGAGGTCGGTAGCGGACTACCTGTGGGGCGGTCTGCAGGCGCTGGGTAGGGGCGTGCTAGACGCACTGGGTAGAACGTGGGAGCTACTGCAGGGCCTGGGCAGGGCCGTGCTGGACTCGGTCAGGGGCTCCGCCGAGTGGCTCTGGGGTAACGTACAGGCGGCTATCTCGGGCGTGGTCAAGTTCCTGGAGGGACTGGGCTCCGCCATAATGACGGCCCTGACCAGTGCCTGGGACGCGGTGATGTCGGGGCTGGGCACCATCGGTAGGGCCCTTGCGGACGTAGGTGAGAGGATATGGGGCTTCCTAGTGAAGATGTGGACGGACCTCACCGGTGCCCTGGTGGCGCTGGGTAGGGCGCTCTCCGACTTCGCAGGCTACGTGTACAAGTTCGGGGCCCAGGTACTCGGCGGGATAGCCGCAATAGGCGGCTTCATACAGAAGGTAGGCGAGTTCCTGATGGGGCTTCCGAAGATCCTGGAGAGCATGTTCAGGTCCGTGGTCGACTTCTTCACCAAGCTCGGGGAGCAACTAGCCTCGTTCTTCAGGGACCCGGCCGGGTGGTTCAGGACCCACGTTATAGAGCCGGTATGGAGCGGGCTCCTGTGGCTCGGAGGTAGGCTGGTGGACGGGCTTAAGGTGGTGTGGGAGGCGGCTGTCTCCGGTATCTCCTGGCTGAGCGAGCAACTGGGTAAGGTAGCCGGGACCATGTGGAGCGCCCTAACCTCCGCAGTCACCTCCATGGCCAGTGCGCTCGCCGCGGCCGCGGTAAAGCTTGCGGAGGCGGTCAGCACCGTCGGTGAGACCATGGTGAGGTTCGTGCTGGGTACTGTGGAGAGGATGGTCAAGGAGGTACCCAAGGCCCTGGAGCCGTTCACCAAGAGGGTGCTGGAGGCGGTGTGGAAGGACGTGGGCTGGGGGACACCCCCGGGTCTAACCCTGGAGAGGTTCGTAGCAGCCTGGCTGACATCGCTTGAGTGGTTCATGATCCTGTTCCTATCGCTTGGCTGGCTGGTACTACCGCTCGAGGCGTCCAGCAAGGGGTTGGCGGTGGTGGCCGGTAAGCTGGAGAACATACTACCCAGGGTGACCATAAACCTAGCACCGCTCGGTATAGGCGTTAGGAAGACCGTTGAGCTCGGTAAGGTGCTGTCCCCGGTCCTGAAGGGGCTGTCCCTGTCGTTCTCGGTCATGAGTAGGGAGTTGCTCACCTCGATGGTCTTCGGCGTGGGCTTCTGGTACAGTAGGTTCGTAACGCTACTACTCAGCGAGCAGATCAGGAACTTCGTACCCATAGAGATGCCCACCGTTAGGGAGACCTACGATGCGTTCCTAAGGGCTAGGGTAGCCGAGAAGGTGCCGCCCATACTGGGTAAGGGCCCGGCCGACATAGTGGAGGCCATGCTGGGCTTCCTGAGGATGCGCGGCTACTCGGACTACCTGATAGCCTGGTCCTTCGCAGAGCCGGAGGACTTCTACTTCGAGGTCGAGGACAGGTTCGGGACCAAGAGGAAGGTACCGCTGGCCGACGTGTGGAGGATACCCCCGCCGTCGGATGTCGTTAGGATGATGATAAGGGACATAATAGTAAGGCCGGACCAGTTCATCAAGGTAATGAGGGCCGTGGGCTACTACGACGACGTGGCCGCCATGTACTACGTACTCCACTTCAGGTACCCGTCGCCGGAGAAGCTGGCGGACTTCTACTGGAGGGGTGTAACCGGGCTCCTCTGGCTACCCGAGACCCTAGAGGAGCCGGAGATAGCCAAGGCCCTGAGGGTGGCGACCAAGGCGAGCCCGCCGGCCAAGCTGAACTTCAACACAGAGGTCCTAAACAGGATGATGCACAGGTACTGGAAGTGGCACGACTACGCACCCTTCGCATGGGAGAGCGGGTTCCCGACCGACAAGTCCATAGTTATGGAGCTCACCGCGGACCTACCGGAGAAGGTGGACCTGAGGTGGTTCACCAGGTGGGGTATCTTCGAGCACCTCTCCAAGCTAGGTGTCGGGCTAACCACACCGGTAGATGAAATAGTAAAGGCCGCGCAGACCGCTAAGGGTACCGAGACCGTCTCAACCAAGGTCAGCCCCGGCATAACCCTGGACGTATCCATGCTGGCTAGGTTCCTGGAGGCTAGGGGCGTCCACCCGTACCTAGCGTCCCTGTCCGCCGTAGCGGAGGTGCACGTAGCCCTCACCGATGAGATGACCCTGCTAAGGACCGGCTTCCTAGAGCTCTTCAGGAGCGGTATGGTGGACCTGGACGCAACGGAGCACCTGATGAGCGGCCTCTTCGTTATCCAGTTCACGACCGGCTACATAGACCCGGCGACCGGTAAGCCCGTCACCTACACCTACAACAAGCCGGTGTTCTGGCTACCCGCCGAGAGGAGGTTGCTGCAACTCAGGGCCGCCATGGACAGGGCCTACGAGCTGTTCAGGACCATGCTTAGGGAGGTGGCCTCCGGCGTCATGAGGCTCGGCATAAAGCCGGAGGAGGCTAGGCAGATCATCAGTACCTACGCCTCCGAGCTACTGCCGGTCCTGTCGAAGCACGTGAAGGCCCTAACCGGGGTCGACTGGAGGCCCGCCCTCGACTCCGAGTACGTCGAGCTGTGGATAAGGTACGCGGAGCTCACCAGGGCCATAGAGGCCAGGACCTGGATCAGGCACTACGCAACCAGGGTCATGGCCTGGCTGACCTACAGGATGTCCTACGGCTGGGTAGACGTGGGGGACTTCAAGGCCCTGACCGAGAAGCTGGTGGCAAAGGGCTGGCTCACCGAGGTTGAGAAGGAGTTCTTCGACACGGTGATGGAGAGCATACCGGGTATGGTCAAGAGGGAGATGATACCGACCCCGCTGACCCTGGCCACCATGGCCGAGTACATGGTGGTAGACAGGGAGACAGTAGAGTCGGTGCTCAGGGACCACAGGGTACCGGAGGAGTACAGACCGCTCTACCGGAAGTACATAGCGGTCAGGCCCTTCAAGGCGGACTTCAAGACCCTCGTCAACAGGGCCAGGAGGGCCCTAGTGGTCGGGGTCCTGAGCAAGGAGGAGTGGGAGTCCGTAGTCAGGGAGGCCGTGGAGAGGTACGGCTTCCGCGAGGAGGAGATAGAGATACAGAGGAGGCTGGCCGAGGTGGAGGAGAGGCTGGAGTACGCAAGGCTGTGGCACCCGACCCCGCAGACCCTGGCTACGCTCCTGGAGTACGTAGCCGTACCCGCGGACCTAGTGACCAGGGTGCTGGCCGGGTACGGCATACCGAAGGAGTGGGTGGACGTGTGGTCCAGGTACGTTGTGGCAAGACCGCTGAAGCCCGACTACAGGTCGGTTTTGTCCGCGGCCCTCAGGGCCCTGAGGTACGGCGCCATAACCAAGGACCAGTGGGAGAGCATACTCAAGAACGCTACACAGTACGGCTTCACACCGGCCGAGCTGACACTGCTGCAGCTACGTGCAGAACTAGAACTACTGATAGAGGAGGCCAGGCTCTGGAGGCCGTCTCTACTAACGCTCATAACTATAAGTGAGTACGTCCCGGAGGCAGTTAAGCTACTACAGCTCTACCCGGTCGACCCGGCGTTCAGGGCGGTGATAGAGAGGTACGCGCTAGTTAAGCCCTTGGCCGACGAGGCTAGGGTGTTAGTTAACGCACTGTACAGAGCTAAGAGGTACGTAACCGTACCGAAGGAGTTAGAGGATAAGGTACTGTCGGTAGTTAGGCAGCTGGGCGTAACCGACGCCGAGCTAGCGATCAGGGACCTCGCACTAGAGCTACAGGTGCTAGTAGACGAAACTAGGGTGTGGCTACCCACGCCCACTACTCTGGCTACCCTAGCGGAGTACGTAGCCCTACCGACCAAGCTAGTAGAGGAGGTGCTTAGGGCTAGGAGGGTACCGGAGGAGTGGATCTCCGTATGGCTACAGTACATCAGCGTCAGGCCCGTTAAGGCCGACTACAGGTCCGTGTTGGTGTCAGCCCTCAGGGCCCTGAGGTACGGTGCTATCACAAAGGAGCAGTGGGAGAGCATACTGAAGGCCGCAACACAGTACGGCTTCACGCCTATAGAGCTGACCCTACTGCAGCTACGTGCGGAGCTGGAGCTCATGGTCGAGGAGGCCAGGCTGTGGAGGCCGTCTCTACTAACGCTCATAACCATTAGCGAGTACGTACCGGAAGCTGTGAAACTACTGGAGTACTACAAGGTAGACCCAGTATTTAGACCGATCATAGAGAGGTATGCCCAGGTAAGGCCCCTAGCCGACGAGGTCAGGGTGCTGGTTAACGCCCTATATAGGGCTAAGCGCTACGTGGCGGTACCCAAGGAGCTCGAGGATAGGGTGGTGTCTACCGCTAAGAGCCTCGGCGTTACGGACGCCGAGCTAGCGATCAGGGACCTAGCCCTGGAGCTCCAGGTACTGGCCGACGAGGCTAGGGCGTGGGTACCGTCGCCTACAGCGATCGCAACCCTATCGGAGTACTTGGTCGTACCTAGGGAGCTGGTGGAGGGCGCCCTGAGGGCTAGGCGCATACCCGAGGAGTGGGTCGGCATATGGCTCCAGTACATAACCGTTAGGCCCCTCAAGTCGGACTACAGGGCCGTGATCTCGACCGCCCTCAGGGCGCTGAGGTACGGCGCTATCACGAAGGAGCAGTGGGACTCCATACTGAAGAGCGCTGCGAACTACGGCTTCACACCCATAGAGGTGGGCCTCCTACAGCTACGTGCGGAGCTGGAGCTGATGATAGAGGAGGCCAGGATGTGGAGGCCGTCCCTACCGACGCTGATATCAATGATCGAGTACGTCCCGGAGGCAGTTAAGCTACTACAGCTCTACCCGGTCGACCCGGCGTTCAGGGCGGTGATAGAGAGGTACGCTACGGTGAGGCCCCTGGCCGACGACGTTAGGGTCCTGATGTCGGCCTACTACAGGGCCAGGAGGTACGCTGCGAGGTACGGGCAGACCATACCGGATGAGGTTGAGAAGGCCGTCTCGGAGTACCTCAAGCTGGTCGGGGTAACCGATACCGAGAGGGCCATCAGGGACCTCGCCGAGTACCTCGAGGTACTGGTGGACTCGTGGAGGACGGGTGAGGTGGTGCCCACGCTCGGCGCCCTGGCGACCATGGCTGAGTACGTCCACGTACCGGCGGACTACGTGGTCAGGATACTGCAGTTGAGGAGGGTTGAGCCCACCTACGCCCAGCTCTGGATGCAGTACGTGGCCGCCAGGAGCGTGGCCACCGAGGTCGGTAGGGTTGTCTCCGCCTTCGTACAGCTCTACACCAGGTACGCGGTTCCGGAGGAGCTGGTCAGGGTAGTCAGGGAGCTGATGGCTAGGGGTGGGTGGACCCAGGACGAGCTACAGTTCTTCGACCTGGAGCTGAGCATAAGGAGGTACTACAGGGTCCTAACGCTCCTGGTACCCACGGTCAGGGGCTTCGTAGCGGACGCAGCATACCTACCGAACTGGGAGAAGGTACTGGAGGACCTGTTCAGGGCCTACGGACTGGCGCTGGAGCAGTACAGGGCGCAACTGGAGTACTACAGGAGGCTGGCGAAGAACAGGAGGCTGTGGAGGCACTTCTCCTGGTACAGGACCCAGCTAACCTACGCATACCAGTACGGTGCTATAGATGAGAGGACGGTTAGGGAGGCCCTGAAGAAGTTCGTCGACATAGGCCTACTGGACCCGGAGGAGGTTGACATAGTAGTCGAGGGCATCAAGCTGAGGGCCGCCGGGTACGCGGCCTACAGGGCCGCTAGGTACAGGTAGGGCGTATAAAAGCACTACAGGGGCTACGTAGCTAGGGGTGTAGCCGTGTCCACACCTAGTACATCCTCCAGCGCACCCTCCGCACCCAGCTTCGAGGAGCTCATAAAGAGGATGCAGAAGGAGCTCGAGGAGACCAGGAAGAGGATCGACGAGCTACTCAAGAGGATGGACGAGGACCTGAAGAAGCTGAGGGGCGGAGCCACGACCGCCCCGGGTAGCAAGGCTTGAGCAACCTATCGCTGGTAGCCAAGGAGGTCCTGGTCCAGAAGTACAACTACTGGAGGAATACGCTGTCGCAGAGCGCTATAGAGGAGAACCTGTTCAACATCTACTCGGTCATAGACCTCATAGGCTTTTACTTCGACGCAACCATCTTCGACTCCGTCTTCTCCTCCATCATCATGGGTATCTCGCTGGGCATACCGCTCACCGACATACCCGTCTTCAACCTGTGCTTCAACATAGAGTTGCCCACGCCGGAGGACTTCGCCAGGGGTAAGCTACTGGACGTACAACCTGTCTCCTGCATAGACAAGTACCCCGAGATAGGCTCCCTCCTGGCCGACCTTACGGCGTACACCACCCTACACTTCTCACCCAACATAGCCCTGACGGTGGCCACCAAGGGCTACTACGGGGTGTCCATGTACGGCTACTCGTACTACGACCCCCAGGTGGTCAGGGACCTGCTCAGGTCTACGCTGATCAAGGAGGCCAAGAGGCGTGCGGGGCCCAGGACCGCGGCGGTAGTCTACAGGGCCCTCTCCACGGCCGTGGACCTCAACCCGGACGTAGCGGACTACGTGTTCACCCTGTTCAGGGCGATATCCAGGGTTAAGCTGGAGGCGGCCATGAGCGAGTACATGTGGACGGGTAGGACACTACTGAAGGAGGAGGTCCCGGGTAGCGTGGAGGTGGAGACCGAGAACCTGAGGATGGAGAGGCTCGTGGTGAGGCCCGACGCCCTGAGCGACGTGCAGGGCGGTGCCTTCGCCGACGTAGCCCTGGCGGACGTCTCCTTCGTAGCGGATGGCGAGGTACCGGAGGTGGAGGCTGTACCGCACGACTCCAGGAGGTCCGAGGTAGCCATAGCGGAGCTGATCTCCAGGGAGGCTAGGTCCAGGGCCGAGCTCACGCCGCTACTAGTAGCCAACTACCAGACAGCGGAGGAGAGGACGGACTTCACCAAGTCCAGGAGGGCCGACGCATACGGTACCTCCAGGGTGGTGTACACCATGATAAGGAGGGCCGTGGAGCCGCTGGTGGGGGACAAGCCGCCCTTCGTGAGGAACCAGTACAACGTGGCGGCCCAGCAACTCTACTCTAGGCTCACCAGGCCGGGCGGGTGGGGTAGCGAGGCCTACAGGTCCATGGACCCCGACACCCTGAAGAGGGAGTGGGTGGAGGAGTGGGTGGGGAAGGGGCTGGACAGGGGACTGCTGGAGAGGCTCTTCGACAGGGTCTACGCAACGGTGAAGAGGGTGGCGCCCATAAGGGTTGCGTATAAGCTGGGGCTGATGAGTAGGTACATGGGGTAGCCGGGCGTGTGCGCCTTCGACCGACTCAAGATAAGGCCCCTGACAAGGATCACCTCGACGCTGTGGAACTCCGTCATAGATTCGCTCAACGAGCTGTACGGGTGGCTTACGGACGGCACCAGGGACATAAACGTCGACGAGGTCTTCGGGAGAACCGCTCACTTCAGGGAGAGGATAGACTGCGAGGGTAGGCCCGTCATCTTAGACGGGGACCCGATATCGATATACCGGTTCTACGACGTAGCTAAAGCGCAGATAACCGAGGCTATAGACAGGTCGTCGTTGCTATCCAAGGCCGTTACCGACCTGGACCAGATCTACGGTAAGCTGCCATCTAAAGAGGACATCACGTCGGCAATCAATAACGCTAGGGTTACGCCTAACACCGACCTAATAGCGCAGTACACCGGGGCCTCGAGGTCGCTACTCGAGCAGATCTACGGTAAGCTACCGTCTAAGGAGGACGTTACTAGAGCTATAGATAGCTCTGCGGTAACGGGGTACAGCCTGGATATCCGTGAGTACACTAGGAGAACAGCCGAGGCAGTAGAGGCATACGCTCCAAAGCTCGTAACGATAGAGCAGTACACTAGGGAGACAAGGGACGTTTTAGTTAGGATAAAGATCGATGAGTACGGGAACGTAGGGGTTAAGATAGCTGAGCCCCTCGACGAGTACGGAAGGGTAGTAGTATCGACACCTAGGGAGTTGCTAGATGAGTTCAAGCCCGCGTCGGCTAGCGGCTCCATATCTGCGGTCGATAATACCGCTGGCTTCAGCGTAGTCCTCAGCAAGGGTGGGAGGCCGTTCGTAAACGTCTACTACAGGCTTGGGGGAGCTGGAGAAGTATATCTTAAAGCATCTAGGGACGGTGCTACTTGGAGGACTCTGAGGACATACTCGCTTTCAGCGGCTGGGGAAGGGGTAGATATTGTACAGGGCATAGCGTACCCATACGTTAAGCTAGAAACACCGACCACAGGTATTGATGTAGAATTCGAGATTGTAGCGTCGAGGTAGCAAACCTAGATGAAACTAAATCTGTGTTGTGGAGATGATGTTAGAGACGGCTACATAAACATTGATGTTAGGAAGACCAAGCCTAATGTTCTTATCCTTGACCTTGAAAAGGAGCTTCTAAAGCCGTTTCCAAGCAACTCTGTCGACGAGATCATTGCTAGGGACTGCATAGAGCACATCAGCTGGAGGAGGGTAGAGGACCTGCTGAGGGATATCCACAGGGTTCTCAAGTGCGACGGTAGGGTGTATATTCAGGTTCCAGACCTAGAAGCGGTAGCTAAGAAAGTGATCCTAAACCCCGACTTCAAGTACGGGGAGCTTGAGGGGTGGAAGGCAATTAGTTTTTGGGTCTACGGTGCCCAGGACCACGAGTACAACTACCATAAAAGCGGATTTACGATACCGACCCTGAAGAAACTGCTTGAGTCGATTGGTTTTGTAGTCGATGGCATTAGAAACGATGACGGTACCAATCTGATCTGCTGGGCTAGGAAGAGGTGCTAAACTCTATGATCCCCATCCTCTACGTCTACCCGCAGCACCACACGGTCTCGTTCACCGTTATCGCAAGGAAGCACGTGGAGTACATGAGGAGGCTGGGGCTCGCTGAGGTCTACGAGATGGACGAGCTCGCATTCCCGGGCTTCTGCCCCGTTACTAGGTACGGCGCCGTCCTCCACCCCCACGTCTACATCTGGCACAGGTTTATCGAGAGGCTGTACAGGGTGGCGTCCGATACGCTGAGGCATAAGGTCCCGCAGTACCTGGACTACTACAGGAGCCGGTTCGACAAGGTCGTTGCGGTAGACGTATGCGACTCCGATAGGATGAGCGACTACGCAGTAGGGCTACTGAACCAGGCCGATAGAGTGGTGGTGCCATCTAGCTACTGCGTAGAGGTCTACAGGAGTAGTGGAGTTAAGAAACCTGTTTACAGAGTACCACATGGAGTAGACCCTGAATGGTTTTTAACTCCTAACATCTGGGAAACAGCCCCCGTCAAGAAGCTAAACCCTGTGCTGATTGATCTACACCTGTACAAGATTAGAAAAAACAAGCGGTTCTTGCTGTTTTGGCTATGGCATTCCAGTGATCGCAAGGGGTACCCAGAGGTTAGGGAGTTATATAACAGGCTGGCTAAAGAGCGTAAAGATGTTGTGCTTGTTCTGAAGACCTATAGCCCCAACGCGCCAGAGTTTCAAGAGGTCATGCACCTAGGAGCGATTCAAGTATATGGATGGCTCAGCGACTACGAGAAGATGACTCTCTACGACTTGGCTGATATAACGCTGATGTTCTCTCGTGGCGGTGCGTTTGAGGTGAATTGTATGGAATCGCTGGCTCGTGGAGTACCGTGTGTTGCTTCTTACTGGGGCTCTTGGAAGGACTATTTGCCTCCTTTCTTGGGTGTTAGGGTGGGTGAGAGGGTGAAGGTCTTTAATGATAACGCTATTCACATTGGCTATGGGTACAAGGTTGATGTTGATGATGCTTTGAGCAAGATTCACGATATTCTAGACAACTACGATGAGTATAGGGCTAGGGTTGAGGAGTGGAGGCAGAAGGTCTTAATGAATGAGTATAGGTGGGACATAATAGCACAAAAGCTTGTTAAGGTTGTATATGAAAGGGTTGACGGCGAAGCCTCCAACAAAGGTGAAAAATAGTGGCTCTGGATGTGTGTTTATCAAAGCTAAGATATGTTTCGAAGGATATGCCTGTCGAGTCCATGGAGTTGAACCTGAGGGTCGATTGTTTGAAGGCTCTTAGAGATGTTTTGAAGACCAAGGCTAGGGAGCTTGGCTGTCCGAGTGAGGAGGTGGATCCGCTTGTTGATGAGGTAGATGCTATCCTAGCCAAAATCAGATATGTCAAGGCAATGGATATTCTATTGCCTGAGGATCACAACTACGTTGTTGATGCCTTGAGGAAGGCTAGGGATATTCTAGGGGAGATAGAGTCATATTGCTCGGGGCTGAAGGATGAGCTGGACAAGTGCAAGGCGGATTTAGAGAAGTGTCAATCAGATTTGCAGGCGTGCCAAGCACTAATAAAGCCTGGCTACCCAGTCGTGCCATGGGACATAAGGGTTGGGGTAACAACGCCAGAAAAGCAACAAGTGCCATGGGACATAAGGGTTGGGGTAACAACGCCAGAAATACAGGCGGTAAACAATTTTAAGTTTGTTTTGGAGTACACTATTAGTTGAGGTGAGAATATGGTTAAAATGGTTGAGGTGATTGTGAGAGACCCTGATGGGGGAGTAGTTAAACGTGTAGCCGTGAACGAGGACTTGTTTAACGAAGTGCTTAAGAGAACCGTAGAGAAAAACAATAATGATATGACAACTGTGTGGTTCTTGAGGATATTGCTAGCTATTTTTGGACCAACAACTAGAGGTGGCATAACAAATGCATCGTATACTGATACGGGTGGCACGGCAAGGACGCAGAACTTCAAAACGGTAATGTATCCAGTTGGTAGTTCAACTCCTAGCCTTTCTGACTTCTTCAACACGGCTTATTGTAACAACAGGCTCTGGATAGGCTACGGTAGTGGTTCAGCACCACCGACTAGAAGTGACTACAAGCTGGTTAGCAAGATAGGTGAGGGAGTAGCTGGGGTTACAGCTGATGAGGCTCAGGGGACATTGACTATATCTGCTTCATTCACCATGAGTGCCGACACGGTTGTCTATGAGGTCGGGCTTGAGTGGGAGGCATGTGTGACAAGCTATAACGGGTGTGGCAGGGTGTTGCTAGATAGGACAGTATTCCCCAATGGCATAGCGGTTTCAGCTAATCAAACAATCACCATAGTCTACAGGTTCCTGTTCCCGTAGAGGTGGTAGGCGTATGCGTGTATGTGAGACATGTAAATATAAAGCTGTACCACCTAGTGAGCTAGAAGATTTAATTAAATTGATGTCTAGGTACTTTCCAAAGGTATTCTATTGTTCAAAGCAACAGGTTGTTAAGTTGTATGACCCGAGTAGCCCTGCTAAGACGTTCAGGTGCGGTTTTTTTTAAAGTGTGGTATAGAGGGGGGG